>Ga0163147_10007980_pt1 | contig 11866 bp, 10 predicted proteins | sample OliLakLV19MP6G1_FD_148597 | JGI IMG/M metagenome (GOLD analysis project Ga0163147, IMG submission 148597) | Freshwater microbial mat bacterial communities from Lake Vanda, McMurdo Dry Valleys, Antarctica- Oligotrophic Lake LV.19.MP6.G1 | ecosystem: Environmental > Aquatic > Freshwater > Lake >...
CCGGTGTTCTGATCCGAGTCCGTGATCTGGTCAATCGAGGGTCTCGGAGACTGCTTCAGGAACTCGATCACGTACTCGGGACAATTGACGGACGAGTCACCTTCAACCCAGTAGTTCCCCATTTCCGCCATCCCTTCGGCATACCAAGTCGGCCCGGTCACGCCAAACGTCTGATAGCAATAGGCATGAACGGCTTCATGCAGCGGCGTCCCGAATTCGGCTGATGCATACACGACCGCGGTCATGTCGAGCTGCCGCCCTCGACGAATTCCCTGAGCCAGCGTGATCCCGCCCTGCCGCACCTGTGCCTTTGCCTGCGGAGGCAGCACGTCATCCGGCCAGTTGTCCGGCTCAACGACGACGTAACACTCGATGGTCTTCCTCGATGGAGCGCCCCAGTACCGCGACACTATTTTCAGCATCGCCTCCAGCTTCGTCAGCAAGTCTTCCGCGCGCTCCCGGCTCAGATCTGTGTGCAGAATAAAATTGGCCGACTTGTAATCCGCACGAGTCGCCGCGCCGCGTTCGTCAGCAGCAGAGCCAGACGGCCACAGTGCAATCAGCAGCAGAGTCGATGTCAGCATGTGTTGCCGCCCTGGACAGTTCCATTGACACGGTTTTGTATCGCATCCGTGCGGGCAGGAGAACCGGTGCGGGTGACGACATGCCAACGATGTCGTGACTTCATTCGGATCATCACGAGATCACGGACGAAGCGATGAATCTTGCCTCATGGATGCGGCAGTTCGCCTAGGTGTGGCCGAGATCGGAACATCAATCGTCAAAGACGGAACAGGGTTTCCATTTACCTTCCGCCGCTCCTTTGCCTCCCTCCAATTGCTGCGACGAATCTCCAGCGGTCCGTGGTGCTTGATGTCACCTGCTGCAGTGTCGGCACACGATCAGATTCGTCTCAGGTCGTCGTACGGATCGACGAGAATTAACTAACCGCGTCCCTCAAGTCCTTCAGGTGTTTGCCCACGACCAGTGTTCGCCCCGCGCCAAAATGCGAGCCTGAGCCTTGACCCGGCGTACAAAACTCAACAAACTTCGTGTACCACTATCAGCGGGAGTGAGTTACGTTATGCCAGCAGCGCAAATCCATTGAAAATGCAATAACCCGGAACGGCAGCCGTTGCCCAGAGTCTATCCAATGTCTTGGATTTTTGTGACCGTGACGCATACCGTTCGCAGTCGAACAGCAGTTCGCGCGGATTAAGTCCATGATCTGATGGAAGGCCACAAATAACGGAAGGGATCGCCGATGGGAGACTACCTCGATGCAGCGAAGGAAATTCTCACGGTCGTTGGAATCCCGCTGTCTGCGCGCGATTTAACCGCAAGGGCACTCAATTCCGGCACGCTTGAATCTGAAGGGAGCACGCCGTGGCAAACGATGAAATCGAAACTTTCCACCAACATAATGAACAAGCGGGAAAAGTCTGCCTTCATGCGCACAGGGGCGGGACTGTTCGGTCTGCGAGCGTGGGCGAACGAGTACGAGGAGTACATAGCGAATCGATTCAAAAAACGACCGATTGACGAAGATATCTTGGTGTTTCCGGCCACGCTGCTCGCCGATTTCGTCGGTGAGCCTGGACTTCATTGTGGCGAATGTGATGTGGAAGCGTTACTGAGAGCATGTTATTCAATGCCGAGGGTAAAAGCTGAAGATGACCCGTCAGTAATCCAATTGGTTTCCTTCTATTTGGTTCAGCATGACAAAATGATGTTGACACATAAACGAACGAAACGCTTGCCTGAAAGTCGGCTGCATGGGTTCTATTCAGTTGGATTCGGAGGTCACCTCAATCCAGACGACATCCCGACCCTTTTTATCTCGCAGTTTTCAGATATTCGGTCCGCGTTGCCGTACATCATGCGTGAACTAGAAGAAGAACTGATTCTCCCGAGAGCTCCGGAAATAGACTTCTGCGGCCTCCTATATGATGATGCTCGTCAAGTAAGCAGACAGCATTTGGGAATGGTGTACGACGTACAGTTGGAAAGTCGAGAGTTTGAAATCGGTGAACGCGGATTTCTGACGAATCCCCAATTCGAGTCACTGGAGAACATCTTGGCGCACATTGACGACTTCGAAAACTGGTCTCAGTTGATCGCACGTCAGATCGCACGTCAGCTCGCACTCACGATCCGGTAGGGTCTCGATGAGCACGCAGTCCGACATAATCATCAGTGTGGTGGCAAATGTGATCTATGGCACAATGTTTTATGTTGTGCGGGTCGTGCCACAGGCAGTGCGAAACCGCCAACACTGGAACAGTGCAGTGTTGATTGGGTTAGGGTCCTTCTGGGGCGTAATGAACGTTGCGGGTTATGTTTACTTCCCGCAAATCACGCCATGGGTGTTCGCCGTTTCTTCGTCCATGTTCGGTGTCTGGATTTGGAGACAATTCAACCAGTATTGGAGTACTGGTATAGTCGGTATCGACAAGACAATCGAAAGTGGGACAGCCTACGACGAATCTCTTCGCCGTTGTAGCAGTCAGTTGGAGTTTATGGGAGTTGGGGCACACAAGCTGACGACATCTGCAGAATTCGAAGGGGCAGTCGAAAGATGCTCAAGTCCCACCAGGACGATTCGCTTGCTGCTGTCGCATCCCGAAAGCAACTTGCTGGAAGATGCTGCCCACCAAGAAGGCAAACAGTCCCTGCAATATCAAAACAATGTTCGCGCGTCGCTTCGAACGATCGCTCACTTAAAACACAATCGCAGGTACAACATCGAGGTCAGGCTCTACCGGCGCGACACCAAGAAAATCGTCCAGTATTTTCGTATTATGTTTATTAACGATGACTTGTGCCTTTTTAGTTACAACGTGTTTGGAAAGGGAAGCGGGAAGCAACAACCACAGATGCATATTCGTCGCGATGCATCGAAGCGCAACGTCGATAGCTTTTACTACGCATTTCGATGTCACTTTGAAGAACTTTGGAAGACTGCCATTGAGTCTGACCTGAAGGAATTCATGGCAGAGGGACCCAGCGAGAATTGAATCCGCCAAATCCGCCAAAAAGCTGGGCTAAAGAAGGGTGCGTTCATGGAAGGTTTCAGCCCTTCCACTTGGAGCACCTTGAGTACGCCCTCGCCGCAAAGGGCCATTGCGATTATTTATGGATTGGGATAACCCAGTATGACTTGGACGATTTAGGCGCAGGAACGGCGGAACAGCACAGGACGCAACGGTCTTCAAACCCGATGACCTATCTCGAGAGAGTGCAGGCAATCTCTGCAAGCTTGCAAGAAGCCGGAATTCCAGTTGAGGAGTATGGATTTACGCCGTTCCCAATCGATGCCCCCCAGAAGCTGTCCCAATTCGTGTCGACAGAGGTTATATGTTTTACAACAATTTGTGAACCATGGAACGAGATCAAGATTGAGCGTTTGCGTTCCCTTGGTTACAAAGTCCATGTCTTATGGGAGCGCATGCAAAAGCAGTACTCTGGAACAGAGATTCGTCGGCTGATTGAAAGCGGAAGCAGCGATTGGCACGAAATGGTTCCACCAAGCGTTGTAAAGGTAATTCAACAGCTAGATCTGGCGGCTCGTTTGCGCCGAGGCTGAAGCGATGTCATTCCGTTGAAATAGAGCGAAGAACGCATTCAGCCACTCTTCCGCGCCCCTGCAATCCTGCGCTTATCCGTGACTCTCGATAGACCTTCGCGATCCCAAATCCATGGTACAGGTCGATTATTGGTTCGTGATATGCGTTGCTCACGATCACATGAACACCCCGTTTCACGGCACGACGACATGCTCGAGCCAATCGCTCTTGGTCAGCCCACGCGAATAACACTTCATTGTACCTCCTGAAACCGTTGTTGTTGTGCTTAACCGTGTAAGGCGGATCGGCATATACCACGTCGCCTTCCCCCGCAGCCTCAATCGCAGATTCGAAATCACTTACATGCAACGTGCGGTTTTGAAGTGAAGCCGAGGCGTGTCGCAGGACTTTTTCGTCACAAAGTATCGTCCCCGGTTTGCATCCGAAAGGAACATTGAATCTTCCCTGCCGGTTGACCCGATGAATCCCATTGAAGGCCGTCCGGTTGAGATATAGAAACCTGACGGCGCGTGTTACAGGAAGGCTCGGTTGTTTGTTACGAATCGCCGTAAATACCTGATGCGAGATACGATGTTTCTTCAGGCGATCGATCAACTCGTCGACGTTATCCCGTACTTGCCGGTACACATTGATTAGCTCTTCATTGGTATCGGACAGAGTCGCGGGATAAGGCGTGATGTGAAAATAGAAAGCGCCGCCTCCCAAGAACGGCTCGTAGTATCGGTTGAATCTCTCTGGTACTAGTGCCGACAGCATGTCAACAGCCCAGCGTTTCCCACCGGCCCATCTAAGAAATGGAACCGCTGAGCGAGAAGTTGTGCGATCTGGGGGCATTGCGTCGACAGCGTCGTGGGGACATGATGGGGTCTGTCGCATAGTCTCAACCATTGATTGAGACTTGACCCGTTTGTCTCCCTGACTGATCAGTGGGTTGCTTTTCGACCGCGTCGGCTGATGTGTGCGTGAAAGCAGACCCCGTCTGACATCTCCATATGCAAGACGCTACGATATGCCAGACGGATTTTCAAGTATGCAGACAAGAACGCTGCTGAATCGGAAGCAGTCGTGGAGTCGTGGGCTGCCGCTCTTGCAGGTACCGTCTGCCGGGCAGGATTTCGCTGCTTGCCGCGATCTGAGTGCATGTGATCTGCCGAAGACTGTCCACATTGTTGATCCACGTCGAGCGGGTTCCCCAAGCGGCGAAAGTCCTTGCCGGCAGCAAGGACCTGCATGAGTGCGGGACGCTGCTTCCGCTGACGATGTTGAGGACCGAGGCTCGTCACGCCGAACGTGCCGGCTACGATTCGTGATATGACGCTTCAGGTTCGCACTCAATGGCATTCGATCGCTGGACGTTCAGTTGAATTGGTGCTGCCGGCAGATCCGGAACAGGGACTGCATGACGCTGTGGTCGCGGAAGCAGCCGGTACATCGGGCTGCGATCCGTATTGGGGATTGCTGTGGTCGGCGGCTTCGCAAACGGCAGAGTTGATTCTGAATCACGAATGGCCGGCGCGGCTGAGAGCCCTGGAACTGGGCTGCGGAGTCGGGCTCACCGGTATCGCGGCGTTGCTGGCCGGGCATGAGGTCACGTTTTCGGATCATGCTCCGGGTGCCGTACAGATGGCTCAGGCGAACGCAGAACGTAACGGATTCGCCAACGTGCCGGGATTGGTGTTTGAATGGCAGGAACCTGCTGCGAAGCAGTTTGAGTTCCTCTTCGCGAGCGACGTCTTGTACGAATCCGCCGGCCACGTTCCGCTGCTGTTGACCCTGCGTGCGATGTTGTCGCCGGGAGGAACCGTCTGGATCGGTGATCCAGGGCGAACGATCGCCGCTCATTTTATCGAACACGCCCGAGCGGAAGGTTGGCAGGTCGATCTGCGCGATGAACGCGGTCGACCGCTCGGCGATGATCAGAGTATGCGGTTCCGGCTGATCGTGATGAGGCTGGCAGGCTAAAGCCTACCCTACGATCGGAACGACAGGCCACGAGGCCGTTGGGGGCCGACACGCGACAGTCGAAGTCATCGGAATACGCTCGCCGGTTGCAACTTTGGCAGAGCATTGGAAGATGTCGCTGCCGGACGGCCTCAGCAGGCACTCGTCCGCAATTCCAATCCTCCTTCAGGGATTCATCACGTGGTCAAGGCATGGGGCGGGCGGTTTCAGCAGGCGACGGATCCGAGAGTCGAAGTGTTTACAGAGTCCATCAGCTTTGACAAGCGGCTGTATGCCGTCGATATTCGCGGTTCGATGGCGCATGCCACGATGCTGGCTCATGAAGGTCTGATTTCCGCTGACGAGCGGGATCACATCTGCGCGCACCTCGATCAGATCGGGGAAGAAATCGCTGCCGGTCAGTTTCCCTTCCGGACGGATCTGGAAGACATCCACATGCACATCGAGAACGCTCTGATCACCCGCATCGGTGACTCGGGCCGCAAACTGCACACAGGTCGCAGCCGCAATGACCAGATTGCAACCGACCTGAAACTCTACACACGCGACGCAATCGATGATCTCGAAAAGCTGTTGCTGGAAGTCCAGCGGGCATTTGTGGCGCGATGTGATCTGGATGCCGATGTCGTCCTGCCGGGTTACACGCATATGCAACGCGCCCAACCTGTGCTGGCGGCGCATTACTGGCTGGCCTATGCCGAAAAATTTCAGCGCGACCGCGAGCGACTGGCCGACTGCCGCAAGCGAGTCAACATCAGTCCCCTGGGAGCTGCCGCTCTGGCCGGCACGTCGCTGCCGATTAACCGTGAGCTCACTTCGAAACTGCTGGGATTCGATTCCGTTGCCGCGAACAGCCTGGATGTCAGCAGCGACCGCGATTACCTCGTCGAGTTCGTCTTCTGCCTGTCAATGATTGCCGCGCATCTCAGCACCTGGGCGGAGGAATGGATCATCTGGTTCACGACCGAGTTCAGCTTTATCAAACTGCCGGATGCGTACACGACGGGTTCGTCGATCATGCCGCAGAAGCGGAATCCGGATGTGCTGGAGCTGATCCGCGGCCGGTCCGCGCGAGTCATGGCGACGGTCCCTCAGCTGCTGATTTTGATCAAGAGTCTGCCGATGGCCTACAACCGCGACCTGCAGGAAGACAAGTTCGCCATGTTCTCTGCGTACGATGCCCTGCGCGCGTGTCTGGATCTTGCTCCGGCCATCATTGCCGGAGCCGAATTGCGCCGCGACCGGATTGAATCGCGACTGGAGGACGGATTCCTCGATGCGACGGCACTAATGGAATACCTCATCAAGAAAGGTGTTCCGATGCGGACCGGCCATGAGACCGTCGGCAAGCTGGTGGCGCAGTGCGAATTGCGGCAATGCCGTCTGGCCGATCTGTCCCTCGGTGATCTCAAGGCCGCCTGTTCATTGATCGAAGACGATGTCCGCACCGTGCTGGGGGCCCGCAACGCGATGAAGGCTTTGCAGAGTTACGGCTCCGGCGGAGAAGTCTCCGTCGGCCAGCGCGTTGCCGAATGGAAAGAGCGACTGAGCTGAACACTCAAATCTGATCCCGCGAATACCCCCTCATCTCCCGGCGCGCCGGGATCGGCCACCCTCTCCCCCTGGAAAGGGGCGAAGGGACTTTGCGTGAGCCTGGGAAGTTAATGCGATCAATCTCTCACGGCGTTCTTTTCTTCGGACTTACTTCTTATGACGGACTTTCGACGAACACTGATCACACTCTTCATCGCCGCATCATCTGCTCTCGGCTGCGGATCAGCGGACTACTCTAAGGACAGGGCCACCGCGACCTCAGCAACCACGGAAGCCACCGATACTCCTGACACTTTGCCAGCCGTCGCTGAGTCCGTGGAATTCGTCGCACCGCCTCTCACGGCAGATCAGATTCGCGAAGGCTGGATCAGTCTGTTCGACGGGCGCTCGCTCTTTGGCTGGGATGTGCCCAAGGTCACAAACTGGCACGTCGAAGACGGGGCAATCGTCGCTGACAGTGGAGAGAAGAGTCTGCTGCTGACTCCGTTTCAGTTTGAAGATTTCGAACTGCGCTGCAGTTTTCATCTGGTGGCGGGCGGCAACAGCGGGTTGTTTCTGCGAACGGCAGAGAACGCAGCCAATCCTGCGAAGGACACTTACGAACTCAATATTTGTGACAGCCATGCGACTCACAAGACCGGCAGTCTCGTCGGGCGGTTCATCGCGGAGAATGTTCCCTCGGTTGAAGGCGACTGGCACGACTTTCGAGTGCTCTGCGAAGGCCCGCACATCCAGGTCTGGCTGGACGAAAAACAGATCGTTGATTTCACAGATACGTCCGATGCCGTTCGTCTGACCGGGCGACTGGGGCTGCAGATGAATCAGGGGCGAGCGGCTTATCGCAACGTCCTGATTCGTCCTCTGAACTTCCGACCACTCTTCAACGGCAAAGACATAAACGACTGGCGAGTTGTCCCCGGATCGAAGAGCCTCTTCACGGTGGTCGACAGTCTGCTGCAGGTGTCGAACGGTCCTGGGTTTCTCGAAACAGCGGAGACGTTCGGCGATTTCGCGATGAAAGTGGAAGCGCGGATCAACGGCGACGGACTCAACGGCGGAGTCTTCTTTCGAGCCAAACCGGGGACTGAGAAGGCTCCTTCGCACGGATATGAGCTGCAGCTTCACAATGGATTCAAAGTTGATGACCGAAGCAAGCCGGTCGATTCCGGAACCGGAGCGATTTTCCGCCGCGTTCCCGCACGGTACGTGGTCGCGAATGACCATGAGTTCCTGACGGCTGTGCTGATCGCTCAAGGCGATCGTTTTGCGTCGTGGGTCAACGGCTATCAGGTCGTCAACTGGCAGGACACACGCGAGCTGAATGACAACCCGCGTGAAGGCCGCCGACTGGCAGCCGGCCACCTGAGCCTGCAGGGGCACGATCTAACGACCGACCTCGATTTTCGCTCGATCGACATCTGCCCGTTCGGCAAATTTCCGTGAAATTGCCCGCTGCGGGAGAATCGCAGAAGCAGGGGCAGGCGGCTGCGAGCAAGAGGATCGAATACGCATTGGGAAATGCGACTGATTCATGCAAATGTCCATAAAATGGGCAAACAGCCCCTTTCGATCCGCACGGACGTGGGTAGAATTGACCTCACTGAGCCAATCAATCAGCCACGCGGTATGTTAATGGCAGTTAGTGCTGATATATCGACCAGACATGCCAATAATTTAGGCAGATCGAGGCTCTTCAGCTATTGCGAACGCGAAATGAACAGGTCCGAATCAGATGGTGTCCTGATCAGCGGACTGATCGGCAGCAGCCCGCCGATGCGGGATGTCTACCGCATGACGCGCAAAGTCGCGCCGACGTCGGCGACGGTTCTGCTGACCGGCGAGACGGGGACCGGCAAGGAGCTCATCGCGCGCGCCCTGCACGAGCTCAGCCCGCGAGCCACGGGTCCCTTCATTCGGGTAAACTGCGGGGCTCTGTCCGAAAGTCTGCTCGAAAGCGAACTTTTCGGGCACGCCAAGGGAGCATTCACCAGCGCGATCGAGAATCGCACGGGACGTTTCGAGGCGGCTCACGGCGGAACGATTTTTCTCGACGAAATCAACAGTGTCAGCTACCAGCTGCAGGTCAAACTGCTGCGGGTGCTGCAGGAACATGAGTTTGAGCGGGTCGGCGATACGCGCACGATCCGCGTGGATGTGCGAGTCATCGCGGCCACGAATGTGGATCTGCAGGATGAAATCACGGCCGGTCGGTTTCGTGAGGACCTGTTCTACCGGCTCAATGTCATCCCGCTCTATTTGCCTGCGCTGCGTGAACGGGGCGATGACATCTCAGACCTGGTCACCTTTTTTATGAAGCGTTACGCGCTGGCCAACGGCTTTCCGCCGCCGCGGATTTCCAGCGACGCACTGCGGTTCATGCAGCAGTACGACTGGCCGGGCAACGTCCGCGAGCTGCAGAACTACATCGAGCGCGCGCTGGTTCTTTCGACCGGAGGAGAAATTAACGCAGAACTGCTGCCACCGCATGTGCGGGGACTGGCTCCGGTGCGGATTGGCCGGCGAGCTTCGGAGAATCTGGACTCACTCTGTACAGACCTCGTCAGTCGTCGCCTGGCTCAGCTCGGCGAGGAGAGCACGGACGTGTACAACGAAGTGATGAACGTCGTCGAAAAGGAACTGCTGCTGCAGGTCCTGCGTCAGAGTCAGGGAGTTCAGACCCGGACTGCGACTCGTCTGGGCATCAACCGCAATACGCTGCACAAGAAGATCGATGACCACGCCCTGGGCGCCGAAGCGCGGTGACGTGCTGCCAGCCTTCGTGTTCAGAACCAGCCCGAAAGTCCGGCCAGGATGAACGCAACTCCGGTCACGACGAGTCCGGCAACGACCATCCGGCGCGTCACGCGACGCTGGCGGCTGCGAATGGACAGCACGGTTTCCACCAGGGCGACGCGACCGTAGAGCGCCGCAGAGTTCGCAGAATCAATTGAATCTTCCGAGGTTGCGAAAACCCGACGGGAGCCGGAAGAGCGAGATTTCATAGACGCAGAATTCACAAGTCCACCTGTTGCAAGAGAGGAAACATCCGCACCAGTCCGATCGACAGACCGCAGGCCGCCGTTTGAGCTTCACGCGGAAAGCCGTCATGCTTTCCGTTTATTGATCAATTGTCACTGCAGGCGGAAGTACGAGTCGTTCGCACGTCGCGATCTTTCTTTGTTGCCGAGTTTGCGGATTTTCCGAATTGCTGCTGCAGCAATTTTCAGAGAGGGACATTCGTGACGGTTTTGTCGGGCAAAATTGCCATTGTCACCGGATCCAGCCGCGGAATCGGCTTCGGAATCGCTCAGGCGCTGCTTGAACACGGATGTTCAGTTGCCATCTGTGCGCGTCAGCCGGACACCGTTGAACGCGCACGGGTTCGTCTGAATGCGCCGGATGAAAGACTGCTGGCCATTCCGGCCGATGTGGGTTGCGAGGCGGATGTACAGCGAGTGTTTGCAGCCGTTCAGTCCCGTTTCGGACGACTCAACATCCTCGTGAACAACGCCGGAGCCTTCGACGGCGGTCCGGTGGAAGACTTATCCCTGTCTGCATGGAATAACGTGATCTCCGCCTGCCTGACGGGTACGTTCCTGTGCACGCGCGAAGCGTTCCGGATGATGAAACCCGCGGGGCGTGGCCGCATTCTGAACATTGGTTCGATTTCAGCGCAGCGTCCGCGTGAAAACTCTTCGGCCTACACAGCCGCGAAGTTCGGCGTGCAGGGACTGACGCATGCGACTGCACTGGAAGGGCGCCGACACGGCATCGTTGTCAGTTGTCTGCATCCCGGAAATGTGCTCGTGGAGCGACGGCAGGAAACCGGTGCGAAATCTGATGATGAACCCATGATGGAAGTGTCTTCCATCGTCCGCGCGGCGATGACGATGCTGACGATGCCGGACGATGTGAATTTTCTGGAAGCGATCGTGCTGCCGAACGAGCAGGTGTATGTCGGACGAGGATGAAATGATGACAGAAAAGAAGAAGGCCGTCGTGCTGGTCAGCGGCGGGCTCGATTCCGCAACAGCACTGGCGATCGCGAAGAGCCAGGGCTTCGAAATTCATGCGATCTCATTCGACTACGGTCAGAGGCACCGGCAGGAACTGGAGGCTGCGCGCCGCGTCTGTCTGGCTCAGGGTGTTGCTGAGCACGTGAGTTTCAAAGTGGACACCAGCGTCTTTCGCGGTTCTGCGCTGACGAATGATATTCCGGTTCCGCACAATCGGGATGAGTCGGCGATGGCGGTCGGAATTCCGGTGACTTATGTCCCGGCTCGCAACACGATTTTTTTGTCCGTGGGACTTGGATTGGCGGAATCGATCGGCGCGAACGATCTGTTCATCGGCGTCAATGCGGTCGACTACAGCGGTTACCCCGACTGCCGACCGGAATTCATCGCCGCGTATGAAGCGATGGCCAACCTGGCAACGAAGGCTGGCGTCGAAGGTCAGCGACTGCGGATTCACACACCGTTGATACTGCTGAGCAAGGCCGAGATCATTCGCACAGGATTGTCACTCGGCGTCGACTACGGACTGACTCACAGTTGTTACGACCCGTTGCCGGACGGAACCTCCTGCGGCGAGTGTGATTCCTGCCAGCTGAGGCTGAAAGGATTTCAGGATGCCGGAGCACGCGACCCGATTCGGTACGCGAAGTTAAGGGATTTGCCTCGCTGACGCTTCGGGTTACTTTCCGGCTGCCGATCGACGTACGCAAGAGCTTTCGGGCGAAACCCGACGCTAGCGCGTTGCGG
>Ga0163147_10007981_pt1 | contig 11862 bp, 10 predicted proteins | sample OliLakLV19MP6G1_FD_148597 | JGI IMG/M metagenome (GOLD analysis project Ga0163147, IMG submission 148597) | Freshwater microbial mat bacterial communities from Lake Vanda, McMurdo Dry Valleys, Antarctica- Oligotrophic Lake LV.19.MP6.G1 | ecosystem: Environmental > Aquatic > Freshwater > Lake >...
GTCTGGGCGCGTTCCTGTCGGTGGCCGGCGCGGCCGAGGACCTCTGCCTGGTCGCGGTGGGCGCCACCATGGTCGGCAAGGTGCGCGTGACCTTCATGGACGCTGCACCGCCCCCCACCGCTCCGATGACCACCGATCTCCACCACCCCGCATATGACCTCCCATCGTCGCTCACTTCGTCTCGTGACCGCGCGGGTCGACGAAGACGGGCATGTCGAAGCGTCGCGCGGTGAGGCGCAGGGCGAGCGGCGTGGCCAGGTTGCGGCGCATGACCAGAAAGGGGGATGGGCCGTTGCGGTGGACGGCGACGTCCGGACCCTCGGCGGCCACCCGGGCGAAGAAGTCGTCGAGCGCGAGGGCGTTGCCGCTGTTCATCAGGAGGAGGTTGTCGAGGTCGATGAGGGCGATGCCGCCGGGCCGCAGAATGCGCCAGAACTCCTCGATCAGGCGGTCCTTGCGGGCGATGTAACCGAAGGAGACCTGGGTGATCACCAGATCGAAGTAGTCGCTGGGCAGAAAGCCGAGCTCGCCGTCGTCGACGTCGCGAAAGTGCAGCTCGGGGAGCCGCATCGCCGCCGCCTGCTGCGCGTCGAAGAGCGCGAAGAAGACCGCGCTCTCGCGCAGCCAGGCAGCGTTGCCCGCGGCGCCGCCGGCTCGCCATGGCTCCTTGCCGATGCCGTGCAGCGCGCCGTGGCTGGTGGTCGACCGAACCGACGCCTGCACCGGACCCGCACTTCCGAGCGGAGCGTCCTATCCGAGCTGCGCTCCCCGCACCAGCCGCCGCGCGGCCGCGTGCATCGCCGCGCGCGGGCCGGTATCTCGGAGCGCATGAGCGGTTCCGCGGCCCGGACGCCAGTCGAAGCCAGACCGGTCGACGCAACACAGACCCTGCTGTTGCGCGCCGCGCTCCTCGACGGCGCCGCGAGCCTGGCGGCGTGGGAGCAGTGGAAGACCAGCCTCGACGGCGGGCCGCTGCCACCGGGCTCGCATCGACTTCTGCCGCTCCTCTATCGCAACCTCGAACGCCTGCGCGTCGCCGATCCGCGGCTGGCGCGTCTGCGCGGCGTGTATCGCAAGAGCTGGTACCGCAACCAAACGCTGCTCGACCAGGCGGCGCCGGTGCTACGCGCCCTGGGCGCCGCCAACATCGACACGTTACTGTTGTCGGCCACGGCGCTCACCGTCGGGCACTACCGCGACGACGGCGTTCGCCCGCTGTCGGCACTCGAGCTCTGCGTGCCCGCCGAGCAGCGGTCCCAGGCCCTCCAGGCGTTGACGCGGCTGGGCTGGCGGCCGGCCGCGGCTGGGGCGCGGGCGGCGGAGCTGCTGGCGGTGGCGCCGCGGTACCTCTCCCTGCACCACGTCCTGGAGCTGACACGACGCGGACATCGCCTGCATCTCTCCTGGCACGTCTGCCCCATGCGTCGGCACCGCAGCGCGGACCGCACGTTCTGGGAGGCGGCGCGGCGCGTCGCGCTGCGCGGGGTGGCGACCCGCATCCCGGACGCCGCGGACCTGCTGGTACTGACCTGCGTCGCCGGCATGCGAGCCGACGCCGCGCCATGGGCGCCGTGGGCCGCCGACGCGGCGGCCGTCGTCCGCGACCGGGGCGCCGAACTCGACTGGCAGCGGGTCGTCGCCCTGGCACGCGGCCTGGAGCTCGCAGTGTCGGTGCGCCAGGCCCTGGCTTTCCTGGCGGCGGCGGTCGACGCGCCGATCCCGCCGGACGTGCAGGCGGCGCTCGCCGCGCTGCCGGCGTCGTCCCGCGAGCGCCGCGAGCGCCGCGCCGCTTCCTCTCCAGGGCTCCGCGCCGCACTCGCCGGCCGGCTCCGCCAACGTCTGCTTCATTTCCAGCAGTCCGCCGAGGCGCCCCGCCCGCGGTCGCTGGCGCGCTACCTGAGCGAGGTCTGGCAGTTCGAGCGTCCCTGGCGCCTGCCCCTGGTCCTCGCCGGCCGGTCGCTGCGCCGCTGGCGGGCCCGCGTGGAGCCGTAGTCGGTCAGTCTGCTTCCGTCCCCGCGTCGGCCGACCATCCCCGCAGGTGTAGCCGCGGCCCTTGTGGCTGCGCTGGCCGCAGCCAAACACCCTGCACCGGTGTCGCCCTTGCAGGGCGCCCCGTTGGGGCGCGGACGCGGGTGACGACGCTCGCGAACTTCTCCTCCCAGCCGCCGTGCGCGGGACGGGAGATGACGGCCCCGGCGTTTTCGTCTATGTGCCATGGCCGGATGTTGAGAATCGGCGCATCGGGCAGCGCCGATTCTCCGAACCGGTGAAAACCGATCTTTCGGGAGCTTTCGTGTCGAACAGAACGTTTCGGATCAACGACAGCGGAATCGTCCACGAGACGGTCGATGGCGAGGTGATCGTCATCGATCTCGAAAGCGGCGTCTACTTCAGCCTCACCCAGTCCGCCGCCGACCTGTGGAGCGCCCTGGTCGAGGGCGCGACGCCGGCGCAGCTCGCCGACCTTCTGGCGGCGCGCTACGACGCCGCTAGCGCCGACATCGACGCGGCGGTCGCTGCCTTCCTCGCCGAGCTGGTCGCCGAAAGAATCGTCGTCGTCGATGTCGGCGCGGCGGCGGCGCCGCCCGCCGCCGCGCCGACCGCTGGCGCCGCCCGGCGCCCCTTCGCACCGCCGGTGCTCAGCAAGTACACCCATATGTCGGATCTGCTGCTGCTCGACCCCATCCACGACGTCGACGAGCAGGGCTGGCCGAACAAGAAGGCGGACTGAGCGCCGTGCCGATGCGGCCCGGCGCCAGCTCCGCAGCGGTCAGCGTCATCGTGGTGGTGCGGAACGGCGAACGGTTCCTCGCCTCGGCGCTGCGCAGCGCGGCCGCGCAGACCCTCCCAGCGGCGGAGATCATCGTCGTCGACGGCGGGTCGACCGATGCGACCGGCCAGATCAGCCGCGCCAGCCCCGGTGTCCGCCACCTGCCGCAGAGCGGCACCGGCCTGGCCGACGCCCGCAACCAGGGCATCGCCGCCGCGCGCTACGCGCTCATCGCTTTCCTCGATCACGACGACCTGTGGGCGCCCACCAAGCTCGCGACCCAGGCGGCGCGACTGGCGGACCCGGCCATCGACTACAGCCTGACGCGGATGCAATTCTTCGTCGAGCCCGGCACGCCGCGTGCCGCCCGCGCGGCGGGTCTCGAGGCGCCGCGGGCGGCCGGAACCCCCAGCGCCCTGCTCGCCCGCCGCGCGCTCTTCGACCGCATCGGCGGCTTCGACGGCAGCCTGGCGATCGGCTGCGACGCGGACTGGTTCGCCCGCGCGCGCGACTGCGGCGCGGTGGGCGCGATGGTGGACGAGGTCCTGGTGCGAAAGCGGCTGCACGGCACCAACCTCTCCACCGACCACCGGCGCAACCGGCGCGAGATGTTCGAGGTGGCACGCCGCTCGATCGCCCGCCGGCGCGGCGAGCCGCAACCCGCGTGAGCGCCACGGCGGACGATCACCGAGTGCCGCACCACCGCGCGGAGTGCTGGTGTTGAGGGTGCTGCACGTCATCGACCGCCTGTCGGGCGCCGGGCCGACGCGCTCGATGATCGCGCTGGTGAAGTACCTCGGCCGCCTCGGCGTCGCGCAGCAGCATCGCGCCGTCACCCTGCAGGGCGACGCCTATCCGCTGGCGCTGCTCCTCGCCAAGCAGGCGGGGCTGACGATCCTCCGCGCCCCGGACCGGGCCACCATGCGGCACGAGGTGGAGGGCGCCGACATCGTGCAGCTGCATCACTGGAACAATCCGGCGATCGGCGAGTGGCTGCGCGACGACCTGCCGGCGATGCGGCTGCTGCTGTGGTTCAAGATCCTCGGCTGCCACGCGCCGCAGGTGATCACGCGCGACCTGCTCGCCGCCGCCGATGGCGCGGTGGCGACGACGCCGGCGACCCTCGACCTGCCCGCGGCACGGGCCGCGCTGGCCGCGGATCCGCGCGCGGTCGAGGTCGTCGCGGGCATCGCCGACGGCGATCGCCTGCAGGGGCTGTGCCGACGTCCGCACGCCGGCTTCACCGTCGGCTACATCGGCACGGTGAACTTCACCAAGATGCACCCTCGCTTCGTCGCCATGAACGCCGCCGTCCGCGTGCCGGAGGCGCGCTTCATCGTCTGCGGCGCCGGCGACCCCGCGCCGCTGCGCGCCGAGGCCGCGCGGCTCGGCGCCGCCGACCGGTTCGAGCTGCGCGGCTATGTCGAGGACGTCGCCGCCGTCCTCGGCGAGCTGGACGTGTTCGGCTATCCGCTGTGCGCGGACACCTACGCGACCAGCGAGAAGAGCCTGCAGGAGGCCATGCTCGCCGGGGTGCCGCCGGTGGTGTTCCCGCACGGCGGCGTGCCGCATCTGGTCCGCCATGGCGACACCGGCCTGGTGGTGGACGACGAGCTCGCGTACCGCGACGCCATCGAGCATCTCCATCGCGACCCTGCCGAGCGCGCGCGCCTGGGAGACAACGCCCGCGCCTTCGCCGCACAGGCGTTCGACGGCCTGCGCGCGGCGCGGCAGTTCGCGGACATCTACGCGCGCGTGCTCGAGCGGCCCAAGCGTTGCCGCGCGCGGGCGCCGTCGGACCTTGGGGTGTCGGCGCGCGAGCTGGGGCCCGACGACGGCGCCCGGCGATTCGTCGAGGCGATCGGCGATGCCGCGCCCCAGTTTCGCAGCAGCCTGACCGCCACCGAGCCGGCCGCCTGGGGCGTGGCGGACCGGCAGATCGCCGACTCCTCGCCCCTCCTCGCCAGCGGCGAGGGCGGCATCTTCCACTACCGCAACTACTACCCGCAGGCGCGCCATCTGCGCCTGTGGGCCGGGCTCGTCCTGCTGCGCCAGGGACGCGCCGCCGAGGCGACTCGCGAGTTCGAGACGGCCCGCGCGCTCGGCCTCGGCGTCGAGCGCGTCGCCGCGCACCTGGCGGCGGCGCGGCAACCGGCGGAGGTCTGAGTGGCCGCAGTCGCCCTGCGCACGCCCGTCGTGCTCTGTCTCTTCAACCGTCCGGAGACGACGCGGCGGGTGCTCGAGGTCATCGCCGCGGTGCGGCCGCGCCGCCTGTTCGTCATCGCCGACGGCCCGCGCCCCGACCGGCCCGACGAGGCGCGACGCTGCATCGAAGCGCGCCGCCTGATCGAGACGATGCTACCCGACTGCGAGCTGATCCGCGACTACGCCGCCGAGAACCTGGGCTGCGGGCGGCGCATCGCCAGCGGCCTCACCCGGGTGTTCGAGCAGACGCCGGAAGCCATCGTGCTCGAGGACGACTGCCTGCCGGACCCCAGCTTCTTCGCCTACTGCGACGCGCTGCTGGAGCGCTACCGCGACGACGCGCGGGTGATGATGGTGAGCGGCAGCAACGACCTCATCGCCTGGCGGGCCGCCGACCGGGACTACCACTACTCCCGCTACGGGTCGGTCTGGGGCTGGGCGAGCTGGCGCCGCGCCTGGCGCCACTACGACTTCGCGATGACCACCTGGCACGACCCGGCGGGGCGCGCCCGCCTGGCCGAGGTGCTGGGCGACGAGGAACAGGTTCGCCATCGCGCTGGCATCTGCGACCGCACGGCGGCCGGCGCCGTTGACACCTGGGACTATCAGTGGACCTGGGCGCGCCTGCGGCACGGCGGCCTGACGGTCGTGCCGGCCCGCAACCTGGTGTCGAACCTCGGCTTCGGACGCGGGGCCACGCACACCGTGGCCCGCTTCGCGCTGGGCGCAAATGCGCCGCGGTACGCGGTCGCGCCGCCGCTGCGGCCACCCACCGCCGTCGCGGCGGACGCCGAGTACGATCGCCGCTGGTTCGAGTGGCAGGTCGGACGCCCCTCCGCCGCCGCGGTGCTGGAACGCGCGCGGGCGCTGCGCGACGCCGGGCGCCACGCCCAGCTGCTCCTGCTGGGGCGCGATCCGGTCGCCACCGCGCGGCTCGATGCGGACGCGCGCGCCGAGCTCGACGACCTCACGGCACAGGCGGTGGCGGCGCTGCGGGCGGTGCGGTCGCCGGCGACGAGGGGGGATCGGTCGTGACCCCACCTGGCGCCGCGCCCGAGGCCACGGCGGACGCGCTGATCAGCAAGCGCGCCTTCATCGCCGAGCTGGCCGACGCCCTGCGCCGCCGGACCGGGTATGCCGCGGGCAAGCTGAGCTATTCCCACGTCCACCGCCTCGCCTACCGGGTGATGAGCGAGCGCCTGACGCACCCCGAGCTGTTCCTGCGCGATGCCGAGCGCATGCTGCGCTTCGAGTCGCACGACCAGCTCGGCATCTTTCCCGCCGCCATGGAGTTCTACCCGCGCTTCGACGCCTTCTGGGTGGAGCACTTGCGCCAGCTCGACTGCATCGGCCTCTTCCCCACGTTGATGAAGCCCAACCTGCGCATCCTGCGCCACTACGCGGTGGCGGGACGACGCATCGACTACCACGACCAGGAGCCCGACCGTTCGTCGCCGAGCCGCGAGCAGGACTGCTACCTGCCGCTCTTCGCCGGGCGTCGCCTGCTGTTGGTCTGCCCGTTTGCCGACCTGCTGCGCGAGCGCGCCACGCGCGCGACCTTCGAGGCCGTCTGGGCGAAGACCGGCAAGCGCTGGTTCGAGCCGGCCAGCGTCGACTCCCTCGAGATCCCCTACGGCTTCGCCCGCAGCACCCAGGTCCGCTACCCGACGGTGATCGACCTGTACGAGCGCATCACCGCCGACCTCGACGCGAAGCGCTTCGACATCGCCCTGGTGGCGGCCGCCGGCCTGGCGGTGCCGATCGCGTCGCACCTCAAGCGGCGCGGCCACCTCGCCATCGACCTCGGCGGCCACTTGCAGGTGTTGTTCGGCGTGCTCGGCAAGCGCTGGCGCGACCGGGTCGACTGGCGGGAGCGCTACATCACCGACGCCTGGATCGATATGCCGGCGCGCTATCGGCCCGAGGAGACCGGCGTCTGCGACGACGGCGCCTATTGGTAACCAGGGATGCCCGCCGTCGATTCCCGCCGCCCGCCGCGCCACGCCGGCCGGGCGCTGCGCCTGGTCTGGGAGGCCAGCCCGGCGCACACCGCCGCGAGCCTGGCCATCGTCGTCCTGCAGGGGCTGCTGCCGCTGGCGTCGCTCTACGTGCTGAAGCTCATCGTCGACGCCGTTCAAGCGGCGGCCGGCGGCGGCGGCGGCGCGGCATTCGCCGGCATCGCCTGGTTGATCGCGCTCGCCGGGGGCGTGGTGCTGCTCGGCAACCTGCTCCAATCGCTGTCCACCTGGATCACCGAGGCCCAGGCGCAGGACGTGACCGACCACATGCAGCGGCTGCTGCAGACGAAGTCCACCACCGTCGACCTGGCCTTCTTCGAGAACTCCACCTACCGCGACACCCTGCACCGCTCGCAGCGCGAGGGCGCCGCCCGCCCGATCCAGATCGTCCGCGGCCTGGTCGAGGTGACGCGCAGCGGCATCTCGCTCGCCGCGGTGGGCGGGCTGCTGCTGTCCTTCCACTGGATCGTGGCGCCGATCCTCGTGGCGACGGCGCTGCCGGCGGTCGCCGTCCGGCTGCGCTACGCGCGCCGCCTGCACGCCTGGCAGCGCGACAGCACCCCGGCGGAACGGCAGGCCGACTACCTGGGCTGGCTGATGAGCGGCGAGAAGAGTGCGCGCGAGGTCCGGCTCTTCGATCTCGGCCCGCTCCTGCGCGACCGCTATCGCGCCCTGCGCCGGCGCCTGGTCAGCGACAAGCTGCACCTGGTCGCCTGGCGCGCGCGCGCCGACCTGCTCGCCCAGGCGACCAACACCGTCGGCGTCTTCGGCGCCTTCGCGTTCATGGCCCAGCGGACGGTGCTCGGTGCCATGACCCTGGGCGACCTGGTGGTGTTCTACACCGCGTTCCAGCGCGCCCAGGCCTATCTGCAGGAGATCCTCCAGGGCACGGCGACCGTGTACGAGAACAACCTGTTCCTCGCCAACGTCTTCGAGTTTCTCGACCTGCCGGCCGCCGTCGGCTGCCCCGCGCGGCCCGTCGCCGTGCCGGCCACGCTGCGCGAGGGCATCACCTTCGCGGGCGTGCACTTCACCTATCCCGGCTCGCGGCGCCCGGTGCTGGAGGACATCGATCTCACCATCCGGCGCGGCGAGACCGTCGCCCTGGTCGGCGAGAACGGGTCGGGGAAGACGACGCTGATCAAGCTGCTGTGCCGCTTCTACGATCCCACGCGCGGCCGCATCCACCTCGACGGGATCGACGTGCGCGACGTCGATCCGGCGCAGCTGCGACGTCAGATAAGCGTCATCTTCCAGGACTACGTCTGGTACCACCTGTTCACCGCCGCGGAGAACATCTGGCTGGGTCGGGCCGACCAGCCACCCGACGAACCGCGCCTCACCGACGCCGCCCGGCGCGGCGGCGCGGACGCGTTCGTCCGCTCTCTGCCGCTCGGCTATGAGACCGTCATGGGCCGCCTGTTCGAGAACGGCGAGGACCTCAGCGTCGGCCAGTGGCAGCGGCTGGCGTTGGCGCGGGCCTTCTACCGCGGCGCGCCGATCCTCATCCTCGACGAACCGAGCAGCGCCCTCGATCCGAAGGCCGAAGCGGAGGTCTTCGATCGCTTGCGCCAACTCGGCCAGCGGCCGACGACGATCCTGATCAGCCACCGCCTGGCCAACGTGCGCACCGCGGATCGCATCCACGTGCTCGAGCGCGGCCGCATCGTCGAGAGCGGCACCCACGACGAGCTCATGCAGGCCGGCGGCACCTATCGCTTCCTCTTCGAGGCCCAGGCCCGGCACTACCGGTGACCGGGAGGCTGATGTCCGCACCGACGCACGACCATCCCCTAGCGGTTCGAGCCAGTTCCCGGTTCGGCACCGCCTGGTGGGGGTTCCTGGTGGCGGTGACCCTGCTCGGTGCCGGGCTGCGCCTCACCAACCTCGAGGGCAAGCCGTACTGGTTCAACGAGGTGTTCACCTCGCTGAAGATGTCCGGCTGGGACGAGCACCGCGACGCCAACCCTGCGCTCTACACCGGAGCGATCGTCAGCGCGGCGGACGTGCAGCGCTACCAGCGCCTGCGCCCCGGCAGCAGCGCCGTCGCCGTCGCCGCGACGCTGGCTCGCAAGGACGTCAAGTGGCCGCCGGGATACAGCCTGCTGGCGCGCGCCTGGGCGACGGCGTGGGGCAGCTCGCCGCGGGCCATGCGCAGCCTGCCGGCGCTGCTCAGCCTGCTGGCGTTTCCGGCCCTCTACTGGCTGTGCCGAGAGCTGTTCGCGCGCCGCGACGTCGCCTGGACGGCACTGGCGCTGCACGCGGTGTCGCCGCTGTTCCTGCAGGAGGCGCAATCGGCGCGCGCGTGGGGCCTGACGGACGTGCTGGTGCTCACCGTCACCGCCGTGATGCTGTGGGCCCTGCGGCGCGGCACGGCCGCCGCGTGGGCCGCCTACGGCCTGCTGGTGAGCGCGAACCTGTGGGTCAATCCCGCGTCGCTGTTGCTCCTCGCCGTCCACGCCGTCTACATGGTGTCGGACCGCGTACGCCGCCAGGCACTGCGCCAGTGGACGCTGGCGGCGGGCGGCGGCCTGCTCAGCTTCGCCCCCTGGGCAGCGCTCATCGTCTGGAACTTCGCCAACGCCGTCGCCACCTCCAACCACCTGCGCGTCTGGCCCGGACTGGGAGGAATGATCGACGTGTGGACCGCGGGACTGCTGGCGGTGTTCGTGGTCCCGCCCGACGGACCCCTCGCCTGGCTCATGGTCGCGGCGCTGGTCGCCCTGGTCATCCATGCGGCCTGGTTTCTCGCCCGCGTCGCGCCGCCGGCTCCCCGCCTGCTGGTGTTGCTGCTGATCGCCTCGGCGCTGGTGTGCGTCGTCCTGCCCGACGTGGTGTTCCACACTCAGGTTTCGTCGCGCGCCCGCTATCTGCTGATCACCTGGATCGGCATGCAGCTCGCCGTCGCCTACCTGCTCGCGGTCCGCGCCGAGGGCTCGGATTGGCGCGCCGCGGCCTGGCAGGCCGTGGCGGCGGGCCTGCTCCTCTCCGGCTCGGCCACCTGCATCGCGGCGGTGCGCGCGGACACCTGGTGGGGGCTCTCCGCCGGCGATGTCGTCGCCGGGCGCATCCTGGCGCGCGCCGCGAACCCGCTGGTGTTGACCAAGAGCAACTTCGGGACACTGACGCCGCTCACCTACGAGGTGGCGCCCGAGACGCCATTCATCCTCTTCGGCCGGAACACGCCGCTCGTGCTGCCGCCCTGGGACGGCGAGATCTTCGCCTATCGTCCGGCGCCGGAGTTGGCCGAGGCGCTGCGCCGCTACGGCGTGTTGCGCCCGGCCTGCGAGTTGCCGGATACGCCCGAGGGCTGCTTCCTGCAGCGGCTGGAGCGGCCATGATCGGTCGGAAATGATCGAGCGGCCAACCGCGCCAGCGGCGCTCGAGGCGCTTCCCGACGAGGTGCTCGTCGCTTACTTCGACGCCGTGCAGGCGGCATTCCTGGCAGCGGTGGCGGCGCGCGGCCGGCGCATCGATCGCGACCATCGCATCGGCGGGCACGTCGTCCGCCTGTCCTCCCCCGACCCGGTGGTGCTCGACACCATGGGCGCGGCGCTCGCCCACCTACGCATCGACCCGCAGCCGAGCGCCGAGCTGACCATCGGCCTGTGGCATCGCGGCGCCCCCGACGCGCGCCACAGCCCGCCCTCTCCGTGGGGCTGGTATGCGCGCCAGCCCGGCGCCGGCGCGGTGCCCCATCTGCACTTCAACAGCCATGGCGAGCTGCCGGCGTTCCGCAGCCGTCGCATCACCACCGCGTTCCGGATCACGCCGCACAAGCTCCGCATTCTCGACGGCGACCGCCACCAGGCCTTTTACTGGACCGAGGACGTCGACCGCATCCCCGACTACGAGTACTGCGCGCCGCTGCGCAAGATCCTGGCGTGGTGGATGAGCAGCCGCGGACATCAGATCGTACATGCCGCGGCCGTGGGCCGCGCCACGGGCGGCGTGCTGCTCGCCGGCAGGGGCGGCAGCGGCAAGTCGACGACCGCTCTGGCCTGCCTGGGCTCGACGCTCCGCTACGCCGGCGACGACTGCTGCCTGCTCACCGCCGGCGGCGCACCGTTCGTCAGCAGCCTGTACAACTCGGCCAAGCTCAAGACCGGCGCCGACGTGGCGCGCTTCCCGGACCTCGCCGACGCGATCCACAACAGGCGCCGCCGCGACGACGAGAAGGCCTTTCTGTTTCTCCACCTCCACCGCCCCGAATTCCTGTCGGCGGGCTTCCCGCTGCGCGCCCTGCTGATCCCACGCGTCACCGGCCGCGCCGTGCCGCGCCTCGTGCCGGCCAGCGCCGCCGCCGGCCTGGCCGCGCTGGCGCCGTCGACCCTGCGCCTGTTCCCCGGGATCGAGTCCGTCGCCACGCGGCGCATGGCGGAGCTCGTCGCGCGCCTGCCCAGCTTCCACCTCGAGGTCGGACCGGACCTGCGCCGCATCCCCGGCCTGATCGCCGAGCTGCTGGAGGACTCGTGACGCCGACGCCGTCCGTGACCGTCATCGTCCCGGCCTTCAACGCCGCGGACGTCCTCGCCGAGGCCCTGCGCAGCATCGGCGAGCAGCGCTGCGCGGTCGAGGTGGTGGTCGTCGATGACGGCTCGACCGACGCCACCGCCGCCGTGGCGCGCGCCTGCGGGGCGCGCCTGCTGCGCCAGGACAACCGCGGCCCGTCTGCGACGCGCAACGCCGGCCTGGCGGTCGCCGCGACGCCCCTGGTGGCGTTCCTCGACGCCGACGACCTGTGGCCGGCGGGCTCGCTGGCGGCGCGCATCGCCTACCTCGAGGCGCACCCCGACGCGCACTATGTCCAGGGCCGCATCCGCGATCTCTGGCCGGGGTTGGCGCCGACGGGAGGGGACCAACTGGATG
>Ga0163147_10007986_pt1 | contig 11859 bp, 11 predicted proteins | sample OliLakLV19MP6G1_FD_148597 | JGI IMG/M metagenome (GOLD analysis project Ga0163147, IMG submission 148597) | Freshwater microbial mat bacterial communities from Lake Vanda, McMurdo Dry Valleys, Antarctica- Oligotrophic Lake LV.19.MP6.G1 | ecosystem: Environmental > Aquatic > Freshwater > Lake >...
TCGTTTCCCCACGAAATCGGAGCGTACGAGGCAGTTTCAAGCCACCACGCGCTCCGCGCGTGCGATTAGTCGGAATCAGGATTCAATTCAAAATATATTCGAACTTTGTCCAATACACACCGCCAAAATTGGAAATCGTTTTTTGAACCCGAAATGGGGTCGGCGCGAAGCGCCGACACAAAGGCATTCCCCCCGCCGAATCCAGAATCCAAAAGGGTTTTCCACGCTCCGCGTGGCTCCTCGTTTGCCAATACAAAATATATGAATCACACCAGAAAGTTTTTTATTTATACCCGTAAATCTACCGACACCGAAGATCGGCAGGTTAGAAGCATTTCGGATCAACTGGCCGAATTAAAATCTTTAGCGTTAAAAGAAGATATTGAGGTTGTAGATATATTTGTGGAAAAACAAACCGCTAAATCTCCGGGTCGGCCAGTCTTTAATGAAATGCTTCTACGTATCGAAGCAAATGAGGCGAGCGGTATTCTCGCGTGGCATCCTGACCGTTTAGCGAGAAATAGTGTGGACGGCGGTAAAATAATATATTTGCTCGATACGGGCGTAATTACCGAGCTTAAGTTTCCAACTTTCTGGTGTGATACGACACCGCAAGGCAAGTTCATGCTTTCAATCGCTTTTTCGCAATCCAAGTATTACGTTGATAATCTCAGCGAAAATATCAAGCGTGGCAAGAGAAACAAAGTGAAAGATGGAATATGGCCTCAAATGTCTCCGCTTGGATATGTGAACGAGGGTGGAAAAATTGTCGTTGATGAAAATATCGCACCTTTAATAAAGAAAACATTTGAGGCATATTCGTCTAGGTCTTTCACTTTGCGACAACTCCGTGACAAATTTAATGAACTTGGGTTGAAGCGAAAAAGCGGAAAGGAACTTGCAGTGTCGAATTATCAAAAACTTCTCAAAAATCCTATTTACACGGGATTGATGTTATACAACGGAGAGATTTTTGAGGGAAAGCACGAACCGATTATTTCAAAGAAACTTTTTGATTCCGTTCAAGAAGTGATGATGAAAAAGAGTAAACCACATTCCAAAGGTTTGAAACCATTTTTGTACCGAGGATTTTTCCGTTGCGGAGAGTGTGGTTGTTTCATCACTACCGAGACACAGAAAGGTCATAACTATTTGCGGTGTACGAAACGGAAAAATCCTTGTTCACAAAAATATACCCGCGAGGAAATCATCACTTCCGAAATTCAAAAGGAAATCAAAAAAGTTTCTTTGCCAGACGATTGGGTAAATTGGATGATTGCCGAAAATGCAAAAGATTGGCAATCGGAAACCCAATCGTCTACGCTTTTTGCAGACAACACAAAAGCCGAAATTTCTCTTTTGGATTCCAAAATTGAGAAGCTGATGAACGCCTATTTAGAGAGTGCGTTGTCGCTGGAAGAATATCGGGACGCTAAAAGCTCGCTAGTCAATCAAAAACAGCTTCTCAAAGAGAAATTATCGGCTTTTGAGCAAAAAGCGAATAATCGGTTCGAACTTACCGAAAAGTTTTTGAAATTCAATATGGAATTGGCAAACGAGGGAACAAATGAAGAAAAACTTCATTTGTTCAAAAAAGTCGGTTCGAACTTTCAAATTAAGGATCGAACCGTCTTTTTTGAGCCACGCGGAGCGTGGAAAACCCTTTTGGATTCTGGATTCGGCGGGGGGAATGCTTTTGTGTCGGCGCTTCGCGCCGACCCCATTTCGGGTTCAAAAAACGATTTCCAATTTTGGCGGAGAGGGAGGGATTCGAACCCTCGGTAACCTTGCGGCTACACCAGATTTCGAGTCTGGCTCATTCGACCACTCTGACACCTCTCCAGGTGTTTTTGTGTGGGCCAAGAGTAGCCGATTGTGGAGTTTGGGTCAATTGCGTCTAGTCACCCCATTGCTCGGGCTGTATACTTTTCTTTGCTTTATGTTAAAACAATTCCCGCGTTCTTTTTTGTCGATTTCTGGGTTTTTTCTTGCTGTTATCGCTTTTTTGTTTTCAGCTCAGATATCATTGGCGCGTACGACGACGCCGACGACGGGCACATTGGATGTGTATGGACAGATTAATAGTATTAAAATTGGTCCAGATGGGAAGCGTCATGCTTTTCCGAATTCTCAGGTGTATTTTACTTGGTATGCGGATTTTTCAGGAGTCCAGATCATCGGGAAGACGGAATTGGCCACGATTCCGCTTGGTGCAAATATAACCTATAAGCCAGGGAAGAAGATGGTGAAATTTCCGATAAATACAAATGTTTATACGGTGTCGAAGGGTGGATTGCTTCGCCCAATTCTTCTTGAAGCGGTAGCGATTATCTTGTATGGTGCAGATTGGAATAAGAAGATCGATGATATTTCTGAAGCTTTCTACACGAACTATGTATTTGGCGCGGTTGTGAATGGATCGATGGATTTTAATTCGGCGGCTGTTGAAGCCTCGGTGATGACATCGAGTGATAGCTTGGTGATGTAAAATTGTTGTATGCGTTATTCTTCTTCTATCGTCGCGCGTGTTCTGGGCTTTATGGCGACAAGTGTTGGATTTTTTTACTCAATCCATGTTCTGTATGCTGCAGGACTGACCGTGAATCTTGGTGAACTTGGGAGTATTACGGTTGTTGAAGGTGGTCGAGGTGGAACTGGGTATACGATTGCTTTGAGTACGCAGCCGACGGCACCAGTGACGGTTACATTGATTCCGACGAATCAAATTAGCTTGTCGACAACCGAGGTCGTGTTTACGGAAATGGATTATAATAATCCGGCGACTATTTTTGTTACGGCGGTGAATGATGGGATTGCTGAAGGGACGCATCCGACGGTGATCACGTACTCTTTTTCGAGTGATGATCCTGAGTACAATGGATTATTGGTTAATCCAACAAATGTTACGATTCAGGATGATGATACCGCTGGTTTTAGTGGGACGCAGCCTGATAATTTAGTTTTGGCTGAAGGTGGAGCAACGGATACATTCAATTTTTCTATTTTTACAGCTCCAACGTCAACCGTAACGGTGACTTTTTCGTCAGATGATCAGCTTTATTTTTCTCCAACCTCAGTTCAGTTTACGGCTGATAATTTTGCAGACCCCCAGACAATCAGTGTAGGAGCATTGGATGATGTGATTGCTGAAGGGGATCATGGGTATAATCTTTATTACACTGTTTCTAGTGGAGACAGTGTTTACCATGGTTTTGTGATTACGACTTCTACGGGAGGAACAATTACTGATAATGATACGGCTGGTGTGACCGTGACGCAGAGCGATGGCGCGACGAGAGTGGTTGAAGGTGGAGCAACGGATAGCTTTACGATTGTTTTGAATACGGCTCCGACTTCAAGTGTGGATTTGGTGTTGACGGCAACTGACCAGGTCACATTGTCAGAAGCGACGGTTACGTTTACGTCCTCAACATACAATGTTCCGGTGACGATTACCGTGACGCCGGTTGATGATTCGACAGTTGAAGGCGCTCATCGAGCGACGATTTCGTATGTGCTTCGCAGTGGAGATCTTCATTATGATGCTTTTGTTTTGGCTGATACGACGGTTGAGATCACTGATAATGATTCTGCTGCCAGAGGCGGCGGAGGTTTAAGCAGTGGGGCAGGGGGTACGAGTAGTGGTTTGGCCCCCTTCGTAACGGAATACCAAACATATACGCGAAGTGAGGAGACAGGTGATCGTGGTACGGGAGAATCGATCTCTGGAACACGTGAGTTGAGTGAGCCTGAGCGTCAGGCTCAGCGTGAAGCGGAGGAGGCTGGTGTTGCAGATCGTTCGATGATTGTGACTCCGTTTTTAGAGCGTCCAGTAGCGCCATCTGCGGGACCGATTACGATTGCATTGCTGAATAATCTTAAGGAAGCTGGTTTGTCGCCTCATTTTTTGGTTAAACTTCCAGATGATGAGAATTCTCGAACTCAGGTGGATTCGGCAGTGTATTATGTGGGGATGGATGGACGACGCCATGCATTTCCGAGCGATCAGGTTTTTTTTACTTGGTATCCAGATTTTTCTGGGGTTCAGGTGATTAGCCTCGAAGAAATGTCTCGGATTCCACTCGGTCCGAATGTGACCTATAAGCCTGGGAAGAAAATGGTGACCTTCTATTCAGGCGCGGCGGTATATGTTGTTTCATATAATGGCATTCTGCGTCGGGTGGTGTCTGAAGCGGTCGCAGAGCAAATGTATGGTCCAGATTGGAGGGATGAGATCGAGGTGGTGTCTGAAGCCTTGTTTATCAATTACTTGTTTGGAACAGCGGTGAAGGGATTGGCTGATTTCGATCCCGTGCGGGTTGAAGCCTCGGTGCAGGCTCCGAGTGACAGTTTGATTCAGTGGATTCAGTAATATAAAAAAAGACCCCGATTTCTAGGGGTCTTTTTTTATTGAAGTGGTAGCGAGGGCAGCGAGAGTGAAGAAGCTCATGGCTAAATCATTTTTGAAATAGGGGACATCGACGAGGCCATGAATGAGAATGGCGATAAGCGGGAGGAGATATTGTAGGGGCGCATGGTCATGCGCCTTGATCGTCAGTTTGATCCAGGTGATGCAGATCCAGGTGAAGGCGAGAATTCCTAAGATGCCGGTTTCGCTCCAGAGGTTTAAGAGAATATTGTGTGGGTATTGGAAGATCTCCATCCACTTGGCGGTGTGATAGGGCTTGATCACGGTTGGATAAGCTCCGAGACCGGCGCCTTGGAGGGGGCGGTCGGCGAGCATGGCTTTGGTTTCTTTCCAGATGATGAGGCGAACTTTTCCGGACCAGTCGCCGAAACTGAGATCGCGCACGATGGGTGTTCGAAGGCTTGGAGTGAAGCCTACGATTGCGGCTAAGATGAGCGACAATATGATTGTTCCTTTTCTTGTTCTTTGATTCAGGGTGAGAGCGATGAAGGTGGCGGTACCGATCGCGATGAGACCGCCGACGCTTTTGGCCAGGAGAGTTGCGGTGAGCGCGGCGACAAATCCGATGATCGCGTAGGGGCGCATTGTTATGCGTCCTGATCGTTGTTCCTTATCTGTTTCTTTTAATAAAATCATTCCGGCACAGAGTGCAGCGATTGGTGCGCAGAATAATGAGACAGCGTTTGGGAACCCGAAGGGTCCGGTAGCTCTTCGGTGGAGGATGTCGACGTTCCAAGGATGAGGGATGCCGACATTGAAGATGAATTGAATGATTGAATAGATTGCGATTAAGAAGCTTGATGCGATGAGTGCTTTGATGGTGTCTTGTTTGTCTTTTTTGGTATGGATGGAGCCGAGGAGAAGGATTCCGAAAAGGATGGGCTCTAGGATGTAGGCACGCCAGAGTCCAAGTGCCGCGATATGGTTTGGGGCGACGATGATCGCAATCGTGGTTGCGAGAATCCAGAGACCGATAGGGCGATGCCAAGGTTTTGATTGTTCCCAACCGTGTTTCCAGATGGAGTGATTTTTTGGAAGGAGTGAAGCGATGAGGATTCCGCTGAAAAGAATCTCCAAAAGAGTGGTTGGTAAGGGACCGACCGTGAAACGGATGAGGTAGAGCGGAAAGATGAAGGGAAACCAGCGAATGAGTTTTTGAAGCATGTTAGTTGTTTTCTGCCGTTGGGATTCCGCGGCGGATCGAGAGGATTTGGTTGATGGTATCGCGAGAAATGACGCCGCTTAAGAGGACGAGGAGACCATAGATGAAGACACCGGCAAGAATTGGGACCGGGAGTGGAAAATGGGCTTCAAGTGGAGAGATGGCGAGGGCCATGAGAAGCGAGCAAAGTCCGATTTTGATGGTTGAGGCCATGGCGATGCGTGAACCTGAGGCCATGAGGGACATGATGGTGGTCACGAGTGCGACGCAGGTTTCGGCGAAAACAGTTAACCAAGCCGCGGCATACATGCCATAGGTTGGGATAAAGAGGATATAGCCGGCGCAGGTGACGATCGCGATAGCGATATACCATTTAAGCATGGCTTTTTGTTTATTCAGGGCGACGATGGCGTGAGAGGAAACGGTACCAAAGTAGATCATACCGACGGCGACCATTAAGATTTTCAAAATGATGCCGGAACCGGCGAATTCTTCTCCGGCGACAAAGGCCATGATGCGGTCACCGAGGACGATAGAGCCGGTAACCATTGGTGCCGCGATCAAAAGCATGACGATATATGAATCGCTCAATAGTTTTTGGAAGCGAGGACGATCTTTTTTGACCCAGGCATTTGAAATCATCGGCAAAAGGATGCCGCAATACATAAAGGGAATTGTCACGAGAATTTCGAGGACGCGATAGGCGGCGCTGTAGATGCCGACTTCGGCGAAAGGGCGAACATAGGACAGGATGAGCGCGTCAGCTTTGTAATAGAGCAGATTGAAGATGATAGAAATACCGATAGGCCAAGAGCGGGTCAGGACGGTTTTCCATAGTTTTGGATCCCAATTCCAATGGAATGAAGCATAGCGGCGCGCGACGAAAATATTGATCAGAAAATTGACCGTGCTGCCGACGGAAACAAGACCGACAATCGGAACAAGACCCCAACCTTTATGCATGGCGAGAAATATTCCACCAAGGAGAATAATTCTTCCGATAACTTCACCGATGGCGACGACGTGCATCTTTAAATGTCTTTGTTGAACGCCGATGACGATTTGATTAAGGGAGGTGAAGAAGAATGAGGCCCAAATCGCAAAGAAGGCCATTTTTAATTCCCAAGGATATGGAAGGGTGAGTCCACAGAGCGCGGCTGATGTTAGGAGGATGGCGGCTGCGACGATACGGAAGGTGTAGACGGAGCTGATGAGGCGATTTTCATATGCTTCGTCGCCGGCATGTTCGCCGAGCATTTGGACCAGGGTTATGTTTAGACCAAAATCGAGGATGATGGCGAAGATTTGGAAATAGGAATTGGCGGTTGAGTAGAGACCAAAACCAAATGTTCCTAAATACCGCGTCATGAGTCCGACGATAATGACGCCGATGGCTGTGGAGACGACTTTTCCGGCAATTTGGACGCCTGTATTCCAAGCCAGGGCACGGGTGGTGTTCATGAATGTATTCTCGCAAGAAATGAGGGTTTTGTCAGGTTGGGGGGATCGGGGGCGTTTCTGCTAGTTTGTGCCAAAAAAATTCTTAACAAACTCGCGAACATTTAATTTTTTGGATTCGCTCAGACAGGTGAAGAATTTTTTTGGCACAAACTAGCAGAAACCGGTTTTTGGCTTAAAAACCTGTTGACTTTTTGGCTAAAAAATGCTATATTATGTAATGAATGGCTAGGTTGACGGTAAAAACAAATATATAGTTCTTATGCATATTCGGACGCGGCAAAGCAGTTTGAAACATGGCGAGATTCGTTTCTTGATTCGGCATATCGAATCGTGGATCGGATCTTTTTTTGTTTCAATGCGTGCAGTGTTGATTGCTTTTGTTTTGAGTGGTGGGTATTTGTCATTGCCTTATTTGGCGCAGGCGGCTCAATCATATGAAGCGCGGACTTCAGGAGCGACGATTCGACTTGAGCCAGGGGAGAGTAAGCGGGTTTTTGTTTCATTTACGAATATTGGGACAAAAACTTGGACATCGGGACTATCGTCTACGGCGGTGTATTTGTATGGAAATTCCTCTGTGTTGGGCCATGCGGCGTGGTTGAAGGATGATGTGCCGGCTTTGATTGATCAATCGAGTGTTGGCCCGGGTAAGATTGCGACGGCTTCGTTTTGGGTGAAGGCTCCGACAAAAGCGGGGACATATCGAGAAAAATTTCTTTTATCTGCTGGAAAAAATGTATGGGTGAAGGGTTCGACGGTGACGATTGATTTTGTGGTTACCGGAACGATAGCTCCGCAGGTGCAGCAGGCGAGTGTTTCTACGACTTTGGCTCCGGTTCAAGGGTCTTCAGTGGTTTCGATGCCGACGATGAGTACGGGTTCTTCTGAATGGAAGGCGGAGTTGGTTAATCGGGGTGGAATAGAATGGCAGATGAATCCTCAGGACCATATTATGGTCACTTTGGCTTTTAAGAATACTGGAACGAGAGTTTGGACGCGTGAAGGTGGATCTTTTGTATCTTTGTATACAGGGAGCGATAAGCGCTCTAGTTTATTTAAGGATTCTTCATGGAAGAGTGACGTGCAGGCGGCGATGCTCAAGGAAGCGACGGTTCGGCCGGGGGAGATTGGGCATATTATGCTTCAGCTTCGTGCGCCTGATGCGCCGGGGATGTATCAGGAACGTTTTGAATTAGCGAGTGAAAATACGGCTTGGATTTCTGGTGGGAGCGTGACTTTGCCGATTCGAGTAGCCATGCCGTCAAATTATATAGCGAAGGGTATTCCGAATGGAGTTGATCCAGCGACGATTGTTCCAGGGTCTATTCAAGCGGGTCAGTATAAAGCGGTATTGATGTTGCGTTCAGATAAAGAGGTTTCTTTATTGGGAAATGGACGTAAGCTGCTTAGCTTCGGATTTAAAAATACGGGAATAGCAACTTGGAATAATTTGACTCTTCGGATCAGTGGAGTTTTACCGGCTTTGTCTGGAAAATTGAGCAGCGTCCGAGATGAGTCTTGGGTTAATTCGATTGAGCCGGTGAATGGGATGAATCTTACGGCACCGGGATCAATTGGTTTTTTGAATTTTAAAATTAAGGCTCCAACGAAGAAGGGGAAATATACTGCGAGCTTTCGTTTATATGCAGATGGACAGCCTGTGGATGATGGGTTGATTGATATTCCGATTACGGTTACGGCGGATGGGATGATTGAGCCAGAGCCCGTGATGTCTGTGCCGACGCCAATCGTATCAACGCCAAAACCTTCGACGTCGGCACCTTCTGGTCCATCGTCGCCTTCGGTTCCGGTCGTGCCGCTTGGTGGGGATGTGTCGAGTTTACCGATGGAGCCAATTATTCGAGTTGGTTTGTTTCGAACGAACGATGATCAGATGTCGGTGCGTGGAGTGATTGGTGGATTTAGTGTGAAACAAGATGGAAATGTGGTGTGTCAGTTTACTGTAGGTGAGACGGTGAATGTCCGTTTTGATCGGAACAGTAAGGTATACATTGCGAATGGGCCGCGTTGTTCAATGCAGTCCTCACGTTGGTATGTGGTGGTGTCAGATGATGGCATTGCTCCGCTAGAAATGACGGATTTTTCACGTCCTGTTTCTTGGTTGCCTGGGGCGAATGATAATAAATTTCGTTCAAAGCTTGAACTTCGGTATACGCCGGCAACCGACGGGGTTTGGGTGATTAATGAACTCTTGATTGAATCATATTTAAAAGGTTTGGCTGAGACATCGGATTTGAGTCCGAGTGAGTTTCAAAAAACCTTGATGACGGCGGCGCGTACCTATGCGATGTATCATGTCCAACGTGGAACGAAACATGCGGACGAATTCTATATTGTAGACGCGACCTATGATCAGGTGTATCGCGGGTATGGAGCGGAAGCGCGGAGTCCGAAGATTGCGGCTGGTGTAGATGCAACGCGCGGACAGATTGTGACCTATCAAGACAAGTTAGCGATTACTCCATACTTCTCGCGTTCAGATGGTCGGACGCGTTCTTGGAACGAGGTTTGGGGTGGTTCTTATGCTTGGCTCATGACGGTTCCGGTTCCTCAGGACAATGGGAAAACATTGTGGGGTCATGGAGTTGGGATGAGTGCATCGGGTGCTTTGACCATGGCGAATGAAGGTCGGAATTATCAGCAGATCTTGAAGCACTTCTATACGGGGATTGAGTTGAGACAGATTTATCGATAAACAAAACACGCCTCCAGATTGGGGCGTGTTTTTTATTTACGTCTTTTATGTCTGGTTAGGACTGACTTTTTATTTTTTTCGTTTACTCATGAGAAAATCTAGACGAGTTTTTAATCTCTTCTCTTCCATGGCGATTAATTTTTCACTTCGTATTTGAGCTTCTGTTTTATCTTTCGTTTGTTGAGCGAGACGGGCTTCTAATGGAGAATTTTTGATTTTATCTTGTAGATCTGTAACTTTGGCTTGTTGTTTCTCGATATTGACACGTACTATTTCGACTTCCTCAGGATTTCTCCATCTCTTAAACCACCCCATGTCCTTTTGATATGTCCGCAAGGCCTTAAGTACTTTTTCTGCTTTTGCGAGAACGTCTTCTAAAGACGGCTCTGAGGGTGTGGCATCGTGTGAATGTTGTTGTAGTTCAATAAGTTTTTTTTGTATCCTCACGATTTCATCTTTATCGCGCATTTCTTGAGCTTGTTGGTCTTGTCGTTCTATCTGTTCTTTTCGATATCTCATTTTTGCTTCTTCCGGACTCTCTTCTTCTATTCTTTCTGATGAAGACAACTCTTGTTCGCCGAGTTCTTTTAAGAGATCCTTGAAATCTTGTTTTTTCCAGCCTGGATAACCCTCTTTTATACTTTCGGAAGAGGGATCTTCCCAATTGTCTATGACGGCTTGAATGTCATTTACCATTTCGAAGTAATCACTAGATCCCCGTTTTGTTTCGTAGAGTTCTACCGTTTTTTCAAAATCCCTTTTAGGAATGTTTTTACCTGAGCTTTCAAAAGGCATAGAATAGTATCTTTCTAAGATTCCATTTTTTTGGCGATGGTTTTTTGGATGATGGCTTGGTTGTCTCCATCTGGCATGCCGAATTCTTCGATAGTTTCTTCTAAGTGATTCTTACGATCTTCTTCGGCGAGTTCGAGGATGCGTTTGGCGACGGCGTCTGGGTGAGGAATGTCTTTGAAGTGGAAGCGCTCGGTTTCGCCGGCGGTTTGGACATAGACATCACCGAAGTCGAACATGGAAGCGAGGAAGCCTTTGACTTCGCTTGTGACATCTTGGGTGCGATAGAGGCGGAGCTCGGAGACCGTGCGATGGAAAAGGCCGGTTTGATTGATGTCGATGATGCGTTTATCGGTTACGATAAAGATATCGAGCCAATAGTCCATGAAGGTTTGAAAGAGAAATAGGAGACCGAAGAGAAAAAAGATACTGGTACCGAGGATGAACATGATGGTTCCGGTTGGGGTTTCAAACCATTCGGCACGGAAGATGCGGAGTGCAGCGTATCCGGCGAAAGGTAGGATAAAAACCAGACCGGTGCTCAAGATGAGCGGCACAAGCGTGAGCCAGTGTCGTCGGAAAACATGGACTTCGGTTTCTCGCAGGTCTGGACCTGGGAGGTGATGGAGATCGATCATTGGTTTGGATCAAACATGATGGAATTAGACCATCCGGAGAAGAGATCTATCGGTTCTGACCAATCTACGGTTAAGAAAAAGAGTCCGGAGCCGCCAAGGACGAAGACAGAAGAGGCGACAAAGAGAAAAGTGGAGAGCATGGTCCAATGCGCACGAATACCGTAGCGCAACATTTGCATGGTGGAGATAAAAGCCATCAGACAAAAGAGACTGACGAGAGCGAGCCAGATGAGGAGGAAGATCCAAAGAGGGAACATAGGGAGTTGGAGATTTTAGGTATTAGGTGTCTGGTTTTAGATTTTTGGAGTCAGAGCCTGATACCTAGAATTTGATACGTGTTCTAAATGTTGTCTGGCGAGATCTGTTGCCATGCGTCCTCGGGGCGTACGTTCGAGGAGACCTTCTTGAAGGAGGAATGGTTCGATAACGTCTTCAAGCGTGGCAACTTCTTCACCGCTGCCAGCGGCGAGGGTGGTTAAACCGACGGGACCGCCATTGAATTTGGTGATCAAGGTTTGAAGAATGCGGCGGTCGGTTTCGTCCAGTCCTTTCGGATCGATTTCGAGCGCATCAAGCGCTGCATCGACCGTCGTTCCGTCAAGGATACCATTCCCCCGCACTTGAGCGAAATCACGGACGCGTTTTAACAAGCGATTCGCGA
>Ga0163147_10007990_pt1 | contig 11855 bp, 5 predicted proteins | sample OliLakLV19MP6G1_FD_148597 | JGI IMG/M metagenome (GOLD analysis project Ga0163147, IMG submission 148597) | Freshwater microbial mat bacterial communities from Lake Vanda, McMurdo Dry Valleys, Antarctica- Oligotrophic Lake LV.19.MP6.G1 | ecosystem: Environmental > Aquatic > Freshwater > Lake >...
CCCCATGCCGGCCAGGTCTTTATGATCGAGCGCGAATCCATCAACAAAAAGACTGGCGCGCCGAGCCGTGAGTTCGCACTGGGGATCACGAGCCGCACACCGCAAGAAGCTTCGCCCAAACGCGTCCTGGCCGTCAACCGCGGGCATTGGAGCATCGAAAGCGTTCCTTACATCATCGACTGGAACTACGATGAGGATCGCAGCCGAATCCGAACCGGCTTCGGCCCCGAAAACATCACACGGCTGCGCCGCTTTGCGGTGGGCGTCCTTAAGTCATTGCAGAAACCCGGACAATCCATCGCCGCAATGATGCGCAAACTCACGTTCCGGAACCGTCTCGTCTTCGACTACTTGCGAATGACTCAAAATTCCAGCGCCCGGGGTTTCGCCAATTGAGAACAAATTTGCCGTGGAAGGGGAGCAAACGCTTGGAGCAAATCAACGTAATAAAGGTGGGTTTTAGTGTTTCTGCCAATTGAGCGACCCTGGAATTCTCACGGTACCTGTGAACATACCCCCCACATCGGAGAACGGGTTGTCATTATCCCGATCGCATTCTGAATCGCTTGTATTGCCCCATAAGCCACGCCGCGAGGCAACAAGCCCAAGTGACACCGGAGAACCCGGCCATTATCCGCTGTTCCAGAGTCGGCACGAACTCAAGCTGGATCGGCCGCTGGTCTACTGAAGGTCGTAGTATCATGAATCCCAACGCATCTTTCCCGATCGGGATAGCTAATCCGTCCTGAGCGGCCATCCATCCTGGATGATGGCTCATGAGGAACGCGATCGGCTGGTCCGCGCGGATTTCGCCGTCAATGCTGATCTGCTCGCTGGAGTGGTAAGTGACGTTGAGCAGCGGCCGGTGTGGATCGACGACCGCCGCGGCAAACCGATCCAAGGTGCGCGGCGCGCCCCCGAAATATTCGTGGACGATCTCGTCTTCCCGTACCGCATGCGCGAGAGAACGGAACGGGAGCCGGTATATCAGATCGTCGCCTTCGGCGTGGACCGCCTGGAGTAGCGGACGAATGCGGTCTGGATCGCGAAAGTCGTGATAATACTCCGCCGATTTGGCTCCATGGATCGCAAGATATTCGACGCCCATCGCTTGCAACTGGATAATGGCATCGCGGCCGGCCTGCTGAGGCTCGCTGCCTATTGCCGAGCGAATCTGATAGTCGAGGTCGAGCGGAATCCGGTTGTCCAAACTGGATTCGAAAACGCCTCCCACTTGCGGCACAGGGAACCAGCTATTAAGCCGGAATCGTGTTCCGCCGGATACGAATACCCGTCCGCGCACGCCCTGAGCGTTAAGCCAGTCCGCGATGCGATATTCGATGGTCGAGGCGGTCGCGTGTGGCGTCAGGCGCCAGTGCTCACCGCTTGCGAGGCTCTGCAATTGAGCCCGTCCCAGGACGATCGTAAAAACCAAGACCGACAACAACAGCACTTGGCCGGTGCGCCGCGGCAGGCGAAGGCACGCCATACCCAGCACCTCGAACAAGAACAGCATTAGAAATAGGGTAAACTCCGGGGCGTAGCGTCGCGACTCGGGAATCACGTTCTCGCCGAAGCGATAAAAGAAACTGACCGTGAACGCTAGAAAAAACAGCCCGACCGTGATGAAACCCCGATACGAACTCACGAACCGGCGCGAAACCCATGCAAGGAGCATACAACCAAGCAAGCATGCCAATAGCAATTGCTTCTGCAAACTGGCAAATTGGTAACCGAACGCGTCCTGGGGCCAATTGAGAAAAGTTTTTGCGATGAGTCCGGGAGTCAGCCAGAACGCCGCCAGTCCGTAGGCAAGCAGCAGCGCGAAAGCGGCGCGGCGCCAGCGGAATGGGCGCTCATCACCGTTGTCCCGCTCAGTCAGGCAAAGAATCACCGTAAATATTGCCAAAAGCAAAGTGGCCATCCAGTTCGTGAGTGCCACCAGAGCGTACAGCAGCGCGGCGAGGAAGAGACTGCCGAACCCGCTTGATCGAGCAGCCCGGTTCAGGGCGAGAAGTGCCAGCGGAATGATCGCCAATCCGAGTGCGTGAGGCCCTTCGCCATACTTAACGACCACCTGGAGCCGCCAGGGAAGATACGCAAGGCCGCGATCTGCGTCAATGGTCTGAAAGAGGGCATACTCGGGAGACAATACGGTGTAGCAAGCCAGCGCGACGAACGGGAATCGCCAACTACCTGACCTTAGGACGGCGAAGAAATACCAAGTCAGAGGCACCAAACAAGCGCTCAGCAGAAACACGCACCGATTTACGTGAACCGTATCCTGAGACAACAACACCCGCGAAACGGCTCCCACCAAATAGGGCACCACGGGCAAATAGGTTGACTGCGATGCATTACCGCAGTACTGAAACGCATTCCATCCCCAAGGGTTCGGATGATCGCGAAAGAAAGCGGCGATCGACGCATAGCCCGGGCCGATTGAGTCGCGATACGGAGTTTCTCCGGGCAATAGGAGAGGCGCGACGATCCACAAATTCAACAGGAGTAGACCAATAGCCGATGCCCACCAGTAAGGCCGTTGCATGTAGTGACGAGGAACACCTAGAGTAGGTCTCAATCCCTTCTCGATCAATACGTCGAATTCTGTATGCCGCCTTCACCATTGCCTCCCCCTCAAGCCTCAACAGTCCCCATGCTGCTTTCCGCCTCGCGAAAATCTGCAATTGACGGTAAGATCGAAGCCGAGCGCTTGGGCGCAAATGCTGGAGATCGTAGAGTAGAGGTCGCGGTTAAGCGCGGGTCAACGGTCAACGCCGGTAGAAGGCGGGGCGGTAAATCAGTTGTTGCTTTGAGGAGCGCCAGAGGCGCTGGATGGAGACGCAGTCGAGTGCATGGGCCGTGGCCGCCAAGCCCACGGGGAAAGGTGTGAACCGCTGGATGCCCGTTAGCAGTCAGATGCGTGCGTTTGCGGCGATCCCACTTTTGTTGGCTAGCGCCGGTTGCGGCTCAAAGCCGGCGGTCGAAATCAAAGGGACCGATTCCGGCTATGCCGGCATCCACACTTGCGCCACCTGCCACGCCGAGATCGCGAAGAAGTACCAGCGTACCGGCATGGGGCGGTCCTTTGCCGTGGCGCGGGCGGAGAATGTCCCCCTTGGCGCAACGTACTTTCACCCGTTATCCGACCGTTATTACACGATGGCGCAACGCGGCGGCAAGTTCTATCAGAGCCGCTATCAAAAGGGGCCGGGCGGAGAAACCGTAAACGCCATCGACAAAGAAGTCCATTTTGTCATGGGTTCCGGCAACCATGCGCGTACATTTTTGCATCGGACGCCGGAGGGCAGGCTACTTGAGCTGCCGCTCGCCTGGTACTCCGAGGGCGGCGGACACTGGGCGATGAATCCGGGCTATGACCGCCGTGATCATCCTGGGTTCCGGCGCGCGATTCCGGACGAGTGCATGGCCTGCCACAATGGCTATCCTGCCTTGCCGCCTGGCTCCCGGGCGCATGGGGCCGATGCCATCTTCCCGGTAAAACTCCCGGAGGGCATCGACTGCCAACGCTGCCACGGGCCGGGCCGGAGCCATGTGGACGCGGCCAGTGCGGGGAAGCCGCCCGGCGAGATCCGCGCACGGATTCTGAATCCGGCCCGGCTGCCGGCGGCGCGGCAGTTGGAAGTGTGCCTGCAATGCCACCTGGAATCGACCAGCCGCTCGTTGCCGTACTCCATTGTCCGCTTCGAGCGCGAACCGTTCACCTACAGTCCCGAGGAGCCTCTCAGCCGCTACATGCTTCACTTCGACTATCCTCCGGGCAAGGGACCGGAGGATCATTTTGAAATTGCGCACGCGGGATACCGGCTGCGCAAATCGGCTTGCTTTTTGAGGAGTGAAGGCAAAATGGTCTGTACGACGTGCCACGATCCGCATGACGCGAAACGCGATGCGGCGTACTACACGGCAAAGTGTCAACAGTGCCACCAGAAGGCGCACGGCGGCGCCAAGACCGGCTGCGCGTCCTGTCATATGCCGAAGCGGCGCACCGATGATGTAGTACACGTGGTGATGACGGATCACTACATCCGCGCGCGGCAGCCGCGGGCGAACCTCCTTGCACCACTGGCGGAGCGGCATGAAACACAGTCGACCGCCTACCGCGGCGAAGTGGTTCCGTATTTCCCGGGCGACGAACTGTACACAGCGGTGGCGCAGGTGTATGCGGGCGCCAACCTGCGGGCAGGCGCGCAGAAATTGGAAACGGCAATCGAGCGTCAGCGGCCGGCGCACCCGGAGTACTACCACCAGCTCGCCGAAGCGCACTTCCGCATCGGCAACGACGCTGCCGCGGAGAAGTGGTTCCGGCAGGCGTTGGAGCGTGACGAGGCATACCTGCCATCCATCCGCAATCTGGGCGCGACGCTAACGCGCCTGGGGCGTTACCGGGAAGCAGTGGAGGTCTTGAAGAAAGCCGGTGGCGACGCGGCGGCTCTGAACAACCTCGGCGAAGCGCTCCTCGGCGACGGCCAGGCGGCGGCGGCAGTGGAGGCGCTTAGGCGGGCGCTGCAGGCAGATGCGGACTCACCGGAGGCGCTCAACAACTTAGGGCGGGCGCTCGCGCGCACCGGCGACGGGGCGGCCGCGGAAGTAGCATGGCTGGACGCGATTCGCGTCCAGCCTGATAATGCTCGCGCGCACGCCAATCTGGCGAATCGTCTGCATGCGACGGGCGATTGGGACGCGGCGCGGCGGCATTTTGAAGAAGCGTTGCGCGACTCCACAAACGCCGTGGCCCGTTTCAACTACGGCACGGCGCTGGCGGAACGAGGATTGCTGGATCAGGCTGAGCGTCTACTGCGGGAAGCCGTTAAGTTGGACGGGCAACTCGCCGAGGCGCATTTGAACCTGGGCAACGTGCAGCTAATGCGTGGACGGTTTACGCAGGCGATTCCGTACTTCCAGGAGGCGCTGCGTGTGACTCCGGCCATGGGCCGGGCCCGGCTGAGCCTAGGCGCGGCACTGGCGCAATCCGGCCGGGTGCCGGAAGCGGCCGAACAGTTCCGTGCGGCGCTCAACGATTCCGACGAGGGTGTTCGCCGATTGGCCGGAGATGCCCTCTCCAGATTGAAATAGAAAAGGGCCGACCGGGGCCGCCCTTTTCTTGCGATGGATACTCTCCAGAAACTCGCGCAAAACGGACTCGATTGCGGCATGGGGGGTGCAACCGGCCTTTGCGCTTACGAACTTACCAAGCCAGTTTCAAGGCGAACTGATTGGTTCGCATCGCTCTGGCGCCATTGATCACGCCGTACTGGGGGGATGTCAGGTTGGTATTCGGGTTGCCCCAATTGGGACGATTGGAGAAGTTGAAGGACTCAAAGCGAAACTCCAGGTTCATGCGCTCGGTAAAGTTAAACCGTCGCAGAACCGAGAAGTCCCAGTTCATCACTCCCGGGCCGACATACACGTTCCGGGCGATGTTGCCCTCCCTGTAGGTCAACGCATTGAATCCGCGCGCGTCCGGCGTCGTACAAGTGATCGCCGCGCCTCCGCGGCCGGAAGCGTTCCGCCGGAAATACTCCTGCGGCGTCGGGTTGTCCAGATAGGGACTGATTCCAGTGGCGTCGCCGCGGCTGCCCTGTGCGATCGAGGCGATGTCGCCACAGCCGCCGCCGTTGAAAGGCGTGCCGGTCGACATCGTGAAAATGGTGCCGAGGGACCAGTCGCCGAGGACGGCGTTGCCGGCCCGGCCCAGATCGCGTTTCTTCTTGCCGAACGGAATCTCGTACAGCACGGAGCTGACGAACCGGTGCAACTGGTGGAATTGCGACAGGCCGCGTTCGCTCCTGAAGTCGTAGTTGTTTGCCGGGAACAGATTGTCTCCATCGTTGGTGCGAATACCCGATCCACTGTCGATCGCGCGCGCCCAAGTATAGGCGGCCAGGTAGGTGAAGCCTTTATCGAACCTCTGCTGCAGCTTGACAATACCCGAGTTGTAGCTGGAGTTCACGTGGCCGCCGATAGTCTGAATACGTCCAAAGATCGCGCCGCCCCAGGGCCGGCGTTCATTGGTCGAGCGCCTATCGTCGGGTCCGCTCCGGAAGATCGGATCGTTCCAGCCATACATGCGCTGCATCTTGCGGCCGCCGTTACCCTGATAGCCCACTTCCAACAGCAATGAGTCCGTCAACTGATGTTGGACATTGAAGAGATACTGGTGCACGTAGGCCGTGCGGCGGTTCACTTCGTTTGAGAATGTATACAGACCCGCCAGGCACAGGCCGTCCCAGTTGGAACATACCGCGCCGGTACCCCTTTTCGCCTCCCACGGGTTGGATATATTGGAAGTGGGCACGAGGTCCAGCGAGATCGCGGATTCACGGAATCCGTGGTTGCGGGCCATGTCCCAAACGGGATTAACGGTGTCCTGAGCAAAGAAAAGCCCGTAACCGGTGCGGACGGTCCAGCGGGCGTGCGGTTGCCATGCGAGACCGATGCGGGGCGCCCAGTCGTTGCCATCGCGCTTCACCGTCGCGCGGCCGAAGAGAGCGTCATCGCCCGATTCCTTCGGCACGATGTCGGCTATGTGAACGTTCAAGTCCTGGTGGAATTCTCCTGGGCCCGGCCGCACCAGAACCGGTACACGGCACGCTGGATCAAGCGCCCGTCCACCGTCCAGAACGCCCGAGCAAAACAACTTGACGTTGAAGATCCCGCGATGCCGGTCGGCGAACGGCGGCGTGTACTCGTAGCGTAGTCCCAGATTAAGCGTCAGGTTTGGCCGAATCTTCCAGGTGTCTTCCGCATAGTAAGACTGCGCCCACTGGCGGAACTGCGTATTGGCGATGCCGAGTGCGCGAGTGGACTCCTCGGTCCATCCCAGCAGCGCCGTCGCGAAAGCTGAACCGGTCGTACCCAGGCTGGAAGGATCGGACGTGTAGCGGCTCGGGAACTGGAAGTAGCCGCGGGGGAACTGATTGCCGATCTGGTTGAATCGCCGGCTAACGACTTCGCCGCCGAATTTTAAAGTGTGCTTGCCTCGCACCCAGCTCAGATTGTCAAGTAACTGGTAGGTTCGGTTGCGAAGCACAAACGGGGCCTCCGTGGTTTCGCCCCAGCCGGAAACGAAGTTGTTTCCGCCAAAGCCGACCGCGGGCGCGCCCCAGGCCTGGGGGATTGGCGAGGGAAGGCCCGGAATCTTCAGTTCGGACGTCACGTCGCGCACACCGTTGAGGACGGTGCCCTTGCTGTTGTCGAAGATAGTCGCGCCGACTCGAAAGTCATTGACCATTGTGGGCGAGAACGTCCGGACATTCGCGATCATGAACTGCCAGACTTTCGTGCTCACCTTTTCGTCCTGCGATGGAAACGTGTTACCGCCGAGCAGCAGCTCGTCGCCCCAGCTAAAACGGCCGAGCCACTGCGACTTGACACTCTCGTTAAAGTCGACGCGGGATGTGACTTGATCCCAGTCGGTGGGGCTGGGAGCGTTGCGCACGTAGTTGAATCCGGATAAACCCGCGATTGCGCCCGGGACATTGGGGAGAGCGTAGAACTCAAAAAGCTTCTGCGTTTCGGGACGGAAGCGGGAACTCGGGATGCGCTGATTGGCGAAGGGGGTGGCCGTGGGCCGGCCATCCGCACCGGTTCGAATGGTGTTGGGGTCGAAGATCGGCAGGTGCTGCGGCGCCGAGAAGTCACCGCTGACCATGGCTTGGTCGGCGACCGTCGAACGCCTCACCGAGGCGACGCGCTCCCGAAGACCTTCATAGTTGGCCATGAAGAACAGCTTGTTCTTGCCGTTGATGATTTTCGGAATCACTACCGGACCATCCAACGTGAAACCGAACTGATTGCGGCGGAAGGGAGGCTTGGGACCGTCGGCCAGCCAGGGGCGGGCCTGAATCTTGTCGTGGCGGAGGAACTCAAACAGCACGCCGTGAAGTTCGTTGCTGCCGGATTTGGTATTGGCGCTGATTTGGGAGGGCGAGCGGCCGTATTCGGCCGAGTAGACGCCGGTCTGGACCTTAAACTCCTGGAGCGCGTCCACGGAAGGCCGCACCATAAAGGTATTGAAATTGACGTCGGTGTTTTCCACGCCGTCGAGGGTGAATCGGTTGTACTGCTGGCGCATGCCGGCGATGGACAACGCCTGGTTGGAACGTTCGCCGCCCTGCCGTCCGTTAGCTTGGCCGCCAGCTGGCATCTCCGCGCTGACGTTCGGACTCAGACGGACCAACTGCAGGTAGTTTCGTCCGTTCAACGGCAGTTCTACGATGCGCTTCTGTTCAATCACCGTGCCGGTGGCGGTGTTGGCGGTCTGCAACATTTCAGCCGAAGCGGAGACTTGCACCGATTCGGTAACGGCGCCGACCTGCAGGTCGAAGTCCACCCGTAGAACGTCGCCCACTTGCAAGGTGCGCTCAGCCGCCACGGCGGACTTGAACCCTGGCGCTTTCGCTTCCAGCTTGTAACGGCCGGGAACAAGGAAAGGGGCGGTGAAGTTTCCACCCGAACTGGTAATTACCTGGCGCATTTGGTTCGTCGCCAGATTTGTAATCGTGATCTCCGCACCTACCAGCGCGGCCCCGGAGGGATCGTTAACATTGCCCGTGATTTCGCCGTACGTCTGCGCCAAGAGCGGGGAGGTCATCACAACAAAGACCATCGGAGCGAGTATCGAACATAGATTCTTCATAATCTCCTTTTGAAATTAGAAACGGTACCGCGAGGTTGCCAGAATTGGCGCTCTCGAATGGGCAATAGTGATCGATGGCCGTGTTTGGAACCGCAATCGAAGGGCTCGTCGTCACATCGCTGTTCGGATCCGGGACAAACCGCCGAGCTCGCCGAAAGTGAGGGCGCACAACAAGCGAGAGAACATAGCAGAACCACCCAAAGCACGTTTTTTGCAACTGACCGAGTGTATGTAGACTCCCACATGGAATCCAATACTGGGATTTCTGTACGACGGGTCCAGTGGGATCGTCGCACTCAATCGACCGGCTGGCATTAGCGGCGCTATACCGGCCATGCACAGTCGCGATTCGCCGCCAAGCGCTTCCGGAAGCACCCTTCCAGATTTATTCGTGCGCATATAGTCGACTTCCCGGAAGAAAACGCCGTCCGAAGTTGGAGTGCGGCGGCAGGTCACCCCGTCCGTTTCAGTCTCGCCTTGGCATCCCGCTCCGAAAGAACACTTCGGCGTGGCGCAACTGAATCCTTAACGCCAATACAACCCATCCGGCAGCTTGCAGCCGTTTCAAATCCGTTCGATTCGCCCTGACTGGATTACGGCCGGCCGCTACCCGGCAGGTGCCTCGACGCTTGTAAACCAGGACTGTCCGAAGATTCCACCCAGGCGCAAACAGGGTGCCCGGCTGGCGTCTCAGGCGGTTCAGGATAAGAGCCTGAGGTTCAGTGAACGATGCCCCGGCGCACCGCACTCAGTACCAGTTCGGCAATACTATGAAGCGCCAACTTTTCCATGATGCGCGTGCGATGCGTTTCCACGGTGTGGACGCTGATAGCCAACTGAGCCGCGATCTCCTTGCTGGCATTGCCTTCGGCCAGCATCTGGTAGATTTGTTTCTCGCGATTCGTAAGTCGTTCGTAAGTATCGTCAAACGCCCGTTCCGTGAAGTCGAGAGCGGAACGCTTTTTCAAAATGTTTGCCACTGCGGGGCTGAAGAAGGCGGAGCCCGCATGCACTTTTCGAACCGCTTCGATAAGCCCCTGTTCAACGGAATCCTTCAGCAGGAACCCGAGAGCGCCGACGCGAACAGCTCCGCTGACGTACCGCTCGTCGCAATGCATGCTGAGAATCAAAATCGCGGTCTTGGGAAGATGAGCTAGAATCTGGCCCGCCGCCTCCAGACCGTTCAAACTTTTCATGCCTATGTCCAGGATGGCAACGTCGGGCGCGTTCTCTCGCGCCAATGCTATAGCCTCGATGCCGGAGCTTCCTTCCGCCACCACCGTTAAATCAGGTTGTTCCTCGAGGATCCGCCTTGTCCCGGCTCGGAAAAGTACGTGGTCATCCGCCAGTAGGATCCGAATCATGCGGAAGCCACCGTGGCCGGGAGCGGAACATCGCGATTTGGCGCAGCCAACCCACATGGCACCTGGAGCCGGATGCGTGTTCCCGAACGCGGCGCCGATTCGGCCTCAAGGGTCCCTCCGATCCCAGCCGCGCGCTCTTTCATTCCTAGAATTCCGAGATGAACACGATTGGCGCGGCCCGAGTTGGGCGTGTGGAAGCCGATGCCATCGTCCGACACCTCTACTGTCAGCGAATCGGTAAAACGACTAAGCGTGATGTCGACCCGTTTGGCCCCGGCGTGTTTCTCGCAATTGTGGAGCGATTCCTGCACCACTCGGTATATACATGTGGCAACGGTATCAGATAGCGCTGGAAGATCTTCCGGCAGCGAAGAATGGCACGGCACATCGGTTCGCGCGGAAAACTCCTCCGCCAGGGACCGCAGCGCTGGCCCCAAACCTAAATCGTCAAGCACGGAAGGCCGCAGAAGAGCCGACATGTTTCGCACCGTCCAAACAGTGCGCTCGGCGAGTTCCCGGGCTCTCGCCAGCCGGTCGAGCACCTCGGGGAGTTTCTCACGGCAGACAGACTCTGTGCGAACAACTTCGAGCCGCATGGTCGCAAGCGCCTGGCCAATCTCATCGTGAAGCTCTCGCGACAGCCTGGTGCGCTCTTCTTCTTGAATGGACATGAGCCGCCCCGCAAGCATCTGTAGTTCCTCGCGGGTCCGCTCGACGGCCTGATGATGACGTTCCGCCGTACGTTCCAGGACTTCCGAGTGAGACAAGCTCGACCAAGCTACGAGAAGTCCCAGGAGCACAGAGCAGGCGAGCAATGCGGACAGCCGCCTCGAGGCCTCCCTCTGGTTGGCCTCGAACGCGGCCTCGTTCGCGCGGAGGGCGTGCTGGGTCACATCGCTGAACTCTCGAAGGACATCGCCCGCCGCGTTGCGCCGGGGTACGACCTGCTGCTGTACGAAATCATACCGCTGCCAAGCGTTGAAGCCAGTCGCGAGCTCTGGAAGTTGATCCAAGGACTTCCAAAAATCGCTCAGTTGCTGTCGAAGCTGGGTGGTGCACTCGTAGCCCACCGCCAGACGATCGAATTCCCCCTGCAGTTTATCGATGCGCTCTTTGAGCTCGCGCAACTGTTTCCGGTATTGCTCTACGCGGTTCGAATTGGGGTTAATCAGGAAATCACGGGGGCTGATCGAAGCCAACCAGAGCGTACGCCGCAACTGGTACAAGACGACGTCCTGATCGACGTGACGGCGGTAGATCTCCATTGCTTCGCGGGATTGAGTCCGCTGGATCCGATAGGCTTCACCGGCGGACAATACAAGCAGTGCAATGACCAGTGCAAACCCCACGCGGATGACAGTCCGCTTGCTTCGAAGCGACGCAGCAAGAAAACATGTCGCGCCTCGGCCGACACTGAGAAGTCGATGAAACATGCTCACCCGTTTCTGCAAGCATACCGCCCTGCGAGCAAGGGTTGCAAGGCCAAGCTGAACATCCGCGGCTACAGAAAACCCGGTATTCCCGATCGATTCCGCAGTCCATATGCTGAGGACGGAAGCGACTGAGGGTAGGTGCTTCGAGCGGAGTGACCAGCACCGACACCTGCACGAAACGCAGCCCGTAGCAGAGGTTGACGTGGAAGGGAGGCGACAGGGGATCGCGCGCGATGCTCACGCCCGGAATATGCCGCCCCGTTTTCTTACAGAGCGTGTCATCGAGCGCGGCGATCACCGGCGCCTGCGGCGAAGCCAGTAAAGCCGGCAGCCGGTCCAGGACCGGATCGAAGAGCCGATGCGCGTCCCAGGGGCTGCGGGAGAAGAGACGGTAAT
>Ga0163147_10007991_pt1 | contig 11854 bp, 10 predicted proteins | sample OliLakLV19MP6G1_FD_148597 | JGI IMG/M metagenome (GOLD analysis project Ga0163147, IMG submission 148597) | Freshwater microbial mat bacterial communities from Lake Vanda, McMurdo Dry Valleys, Antarctica- Oligotrophic Lake LV.19.MP6.G1 | ecosystem: Environmental > Aquatic > Freshwater > Lake >...
TAATATACGCAGGTGGTTCACCGCCTGCCAAATCTACGCAAAATCATCAAAACAACTACGGACAAGCCTTGTATGCCGTCCCTACGCCCCACTGCGTGGAGAAAGGGGAAGAAAACCATTTCTAAGCGAGGTTTTAGCCCCCTCTCCAATTTTTTGGGGAGGGGGTTGGGGGTGAAGTCAAAACTCTTTTTCAAAAAATTAACCGAATGTTAATTTTATATACAAACAATATTTTTTATATCGGTCAGAATGTGATAAATTTTTTTATATTTTTTATGATTTACCCCTATCAATTATGTTATATTCTATGAAGAAGGTAGAAATTTATCTACTCTCTTGATGAGTATGAGGAGACTTTATGAAGCATCTTAGACATCTAGTAGTTTTATTCGTTTTTATGCTACTATTCCAACCTGTTAGCGCACAAACCTCTCCCCCCCCAACAACCTGTCCCTATCAACAAGCCTGTGAGATTATTCAACAAGCCACAGGTCTACTTCAAAAATACAATATCGCCCCAACCGAACTCGATAGCCTGCTAAAAGCCTTTGGCACAGGCGGTCAGGAAGGCATTGCAGGTCGCTTAATGGAACTGGGATTAGACCAAGCGCAAACAGGCGCACTTTTGCAAGAAGCCGCTCCTCTTTTGCAGTCTGGTATGAATAATAGTTATATTCAGGGCTATATTGGCGAATTGGTCAATGGGTCAATCAAAGAAAATGACGACCTTGCCAGCCGCCAACAAGAGATTATCACCGGCTTACGCAATCCAGATAATATCCTCGCTATCCTCAATGAGTTGGGTATTGAGGGCGAAGAAGCAGAAGCATTCTTAAATATGACCCAATTCGTCACCGAATTAGGCTATAGCCCCGCCACCTTTGAGCGTACCGCCCAAGCCAATGCCATCTATGCGTTGCTCCTAGAAAGTGACGATACCCTAAGCGGGGAAGACCTTTCTTACCTAACCATGTTATCGCTCAGTGACCTTGAGGCATTTGAAGCAGAAGCCATTGCGTTGGGCGTGGATGTTGCTTATGTTTATGATAATTTTGAGGATGCCTATACCAATTTCTTCCTAGAAAATGGCATTTCAGAAGACGAAATTGAGGCATTCCAAGAACTTGCCTTTGCGTCTGCCATCATTGAATTAGGAGATGACCCAGAAGCACTCGCTAATTTACTCGCCAGTTATGGCTACGAAGACGACATGATCGCAGAATTATTAAATGGTTATGACGGTTGGGCAAGCCCCAGCGACCTCGTAGACTTTTTGGGTGCGTTAGGTCTGGGCATAAATGGTGATTTTGATGATATATTCAGCCTCTACGACGATGCCGATTTTATTGATGCCCTCGAAGATTGGGATTTTGACGATATGGGGTCTGACGAAAATACTGATGGCGAAAATACTGATGGCGAAAATACCGATGGATAAATCCAGTTTGTAATCGTGGTCTTTAACAGTTATGTGACGGTTGATGGCAGACTAAATCATGTTTACCATCAACCGTTTTATAATACGCTGTGTTTCTATTCTACCGTCTTGAGCAATGGCGCACAGCACAGCACCAATTCTTTGGCGGCACGCACTTCATCTACCCGCGACACAGGGGTTACATGAGGCGCATCGTGGAGCAATTCGGGCGTGGTCTTTGCCTCTTTTGCGATTTTCTTCATGATTTCGATAAAGTCATCTAGCGTTTGCTTGGTCTCTGTCTCGGTGGGTTCAATGAGCAATGCTTCTGGCACGATAAGCGGGAAGTAATTGGTGGGCGGGTGAATCCCATAATCCATCAGACGTTTAGAAATATCCAACGCATGAATGGTGGGAGCATCTTCCCAATGTCCTTCTAGCACAAATTCGTGTCCACAATAACGGGGATATGGGATGGTGTAGGTATCCATCAATTTTGCCCGCACATAATTGGCATTGAGTACCGCGTGACGGCTGACATCGTACAAGCCATCCCCACCATAGGCACGGATATACGCATAAGCCCGGATGTGCATCCCAAAATTGCCAAAGAAGGCTTTAAGTTGCCCGATTGTCTTGGATGGTGTGACCAATCCGTAAAGGGGTGCATTATCGCCATCGGCTTTTTCGGTAATTTCCACCACAGGACCCGGACGGAAATCCATCAGACGTTCTGCTACACCAACCGCCCCACAACCGGGTCCACCGCCACCATGTGGGGTAGAGAAGGTCTTGTGCAGGTTATAGTGCATGACATCAAAACCCAATTGACCGGGTTTGACAATGCCCATGAGCGCGTTCATATTTGCGCCGTCCATATACATCAAACCACCCGCATCATGGACAGTTTTGACCACATCCAAAATATGTGCCTCAAACAAACCCAATGTGCTGGGGACGGTTATCATCATCCCCGCGATAAATTGCGCCTTATCGCCAGAACAGGCTTCTTTGAGCGCGTTCAAGTCCACATTGCCTTCTGCGTCGGATGGCAATTCAATCACATCCAAGCCAGCCATTGTCACGGTGGCGGGGTTTGTGCCATGTGCGCTGTTTGGCACGAGGATTTTGGTGCGTTGCGTATCGCCTCTATCCAAATGATAATTGCGAATCATCAAAATTCCCGCCAATTCGCCCTGTGCGCCCGCCGCAGGCACGAGGCTCACACCCGCAAACCCACTGACATCCGCCAGCCATTCTTGTAATTGGTGCATCATCGCCAAAGCGCCTTGTGCGCCTGCGGGGTCTGTATGGGGGTGCAAATGAGCAAATCCCGCCAGACGTGCCACATCTTCATTGATTTTTGGGTTGTATTTCATCGTACAAGACCCCAAAGGATAAAATCCGGTATCAATAGCATGATTCAATTGGCTGAGTCGCACGAAATGGCGTACAGCTTGCATTTCGCTCACTTCTGGCAACGCCAGTGAATCGCGCAATAAGTCGGTGGGAAGTGGGCTTTCTGGCACATCGCACACGGGCAAATTCACACCCACACGCCCAGCAGAGCTAATTTCATAGATAAGCGGTTCTAATGCCTGTACCATTATTTCACCTCACCCAAAATCTTTACCAATGCGTCCATCTCTACTTTACTATTCATCTCGGTCACGCAGAACAAGGCGTGGTCTTTGAGTTGGGGATATTCTTTTTCTAGCGAATATCCGCCAATGATGCCCTGTTCGATGAGGGCTTGGTTGATTTTTTCCACCGATACGGGACATTTCACCACAAATTCGTTAAAAAATGGTCTATCCCGATTCACCTTATATCCGTTGATTTTATCAATTTGGTCTGCCAAGTAATGCGCCTTGTGGTAGCACAATTCCGCCACTTTCCGCATTCCTGTTTTGCCCATGAGCGCCATATAGATACACGCCGCAAGTGCCATAAGCCCCTGATTGGTGCAGATATTACTGGTCGCTTTATCTCTGCGAATATCTTGCTCACGGGGGCGGAGGGTCATCACAAAGGCGCGTCTGCCTTCTTTATCGCGGGTTTCACCGACAACACGCCCTGCAATTTTGCGGACATATTCCATGCGTGTGGCAAAAAATCCCAAGTAGGGACCACCATAGCTGAGGGGGATTCCCAAAGGTTGCCCTTCACCCACGACAATATCCGCACCCAGTTCACCGGGCGATTTGAACATACCCAGCGCAATGGGATTGACGACCATCACCAACAACGCGCCCATATTATGCACTTTTTCTGCGAGTTGTTTGAGGTCATCTATCTGCCCAAAGAAATTAGGATAGCTAATGGCGAGCATGGCGGTATTTTCATCGAGCATATCCACCAAATCTTGCATAGTGGCTTGCCCTTTATCGCCCACAAATTTATAGTCACCGCCCTGATGATATGTCCGTACCACCGCCCGATATTGTGGGTTGACGGTGGGGCTAAGGATAACTTTTTTGCGTTTGTGGCGGGTGACTTCCATTGACATGGTGACGGCTTCTGCCAATGCGGTTGCACCGTCATAATGGCTGGCATTGGCGGCATCTAAACCTGTGAGGGCGCATATCATGCTCTGATATTCATAGATGACCTGCAACGTGCCTTGACTCACTTCTGGCTGATAGGGCGTATAGGCGGTATAAAATTCACCACGCAATAGCATGTGGTTCACAACCGATGGCGTGAAGTGATAATATGCCCCTGCCCCACGAAATAGGGCAAAATCCCCCGCATGTTCGTTGGCTTCGGCATAGGCTTGCATCTCTGCCAAAATTTCCATCTCGCTCAACGCTGGTGGGATATTGATTTTTGGAAACCGATGACTCGCAGGGACAGCCTCGAATAAATCTTCGATGGTGGTGACACCAATTTCTGCCAGCATCTGTTGACGCTCGGCTTCTGTATGTGGGATGTAGCTCATAGGAGATTTTTTTATCCTTATAAATCTATCAACGATACACAGACTATAAAGACGCGAATCATCGCGTCCCTATAGGTAATTCACAAAACGATGGGACGGCATACTTGCCGTCCAGTGTGGGCATTATCTACCCCGCAAAATTACCGATTATCGCAATATTCGGTATAGGCGGTGGCATCCATCAGGTCGCTGAGGTCTGGCGCACCAGCCAATTTAATCTTGACAATCCAGCCCTTGCCATAGGGGTCGCTGTTGATGAGTTCTGGGCTATCTTCTAAATCGGCATTGGCTTCTGTGACTGTGCCACCCACAGAGGTATATAAATCGGATGCGGCTTTGACCGATTCTACAGAGCCAAAGCTATCGCCTTTTTTGAGTGTATCGCCAATATTGGGCAATTCGACATAGACAATATCATTCAACGCATCTTGAGCATAATCCGAAATGCCGATGGTGGCAATATCGCCATCAATCCGCACCCATTCATCCGATTTTGCGTAATGTAAATCTTGTGGGATATTCATCAGAACTCACTTTCCTCTATATAAATAAGAGATATTCTTTTCACGCCTATTTTATCAATAGACGCGCAAAAAAGCGCCCCACTGATTGTTAAAATATTAGTTCACTCGGCAGATGTCACTTCTTCTACTGGCAACCAGCGATAGAGTATTTCGCGCACACTTTTTAGCAACACCAAATTAAAGCAAATATGCCCTGCCGCATCGGCAACGATGGTCGGGCGCAGGATGAGTTCATCATCTTGCCCAAGCCCAAGCCCCAAATAGGCTTGACCAGTCCCCACTTGGCGGGTGGTCTGCAATCCCTGAACAGGGTGCAAACGGGCAAGGATACGGGTGAATTCTTCAAAACGGGGGCGTAAAGCGATTTCTATGGGACCATAACTGGTCGAAATAGCGATATAACTCCCCTCACGCCGCAACGCCAAACGTGACGGCATGGGTTGTTCGCCACTGAGGATATATAAAATGCCCTCGGCATCATCTATCGTGATATGCTCTAAAGTCTGAAAATTCCGCATGGTGATTTACTCCAGTACGTTTACGCGGAAAAGGGTTATTGAATAGGAAGATTATAACATATCCACAGAGGAAAAATGTAGGATTGGCACGAAATGGTCTATAAAAAACGAGAGGCATCTCTGCCTCTCGTTTACTAGCACACTATAAAACCGCTAGGGGAAATTTACATATCCATATCACCCATGTCGTGCATTTCCATCTCGCCACCATTCAGTGGGACAAAAACCACATTGCCACCGACAATCACGGGACCATCACAACCTTCCACTGTCCCAAATTCATAGACACCCAATTCGCAGGTATCATAGTGAAGCATGGGGAACAGTTGGAGGTCTTCGCTAAAGGCAACGCCTTCATCCAAAGAGATACTGACATTATAATTTGTGCCTTTAAGGATAGGCGCAACACCCACCACGGGACCGGGCGCACCTTCGTTATTGGAGTGAATGACCAAGAAGCCATGAGCATCAATCAATGCGAGAGGAATATCGAGGTGCAATTCCCCCTCTTCTTCACCATATCCAACACCATCAACATCAATGGCTGGGGCGGCAAAAATGGGGTACATCACAACTTCACCATCTACGCTAATCGGCGCATCACAACCATCTACGGTGCCAAATTCATATACGCCAACTGCACAATCATCCACATGCAACATGGGGTGAAGGACGGCGGTAGGTGAGTTCATATCGAGCGCAACCATCACATCCACATTTGTCCCCATCGCCAATGGTGCAACACCCGCTACAGGTCCAGGATTGCCATCATTATCGTTGTGAATCACTAAGAAGCCTGCCGATTCCACAACTACAGAATAGGCATAGAGGCTGGTGACAGCTTCCATCATTTCCATATTGGGGAGATTATCGGCATAGAGGACAATTTGGTCATCTACCCACATATTGGGGACGGTAGAAATAGCCAGCATCGCAATTTCGTCATTCACAAATACAGGGGAATCACAACCCTCTACGGTGCCAAATTCATATACGCCTGCTTCGCAATCATCCACATGCAACATGGGGTGCAAAACGGGGGTAAGTCCTGCGGGGTCTAATGCCACAGAAATACCCGTATTGGCAGAATCAGCAAAAACGGGGGTATATCCCAAGACGGGACCAGGTGCGCCATCATTATCGGCATGAACCACCACAAACCCGTTGGCGCTCACAATGGCATTTTCGACCATAATCGAATCACCCATGACAATTTGGCTAGGAACAGCCAGAACCGTCACATTAAATGATGGGCTAACCATGCCTGCATCGGTCATGGATGGGGAATCACACCCTTCCACTACGCCAAATTCATATACGCCAACAGCACAGTCATCCACATGCAACATCGCTTGCAAGGCAGGTGTCAGGCGAAGGACATCCACTTCAACTTCGACATTATAATTATCGCCCGCATTAATACCGCGATAACCAATCACGGGACCGGGTGCGCCATCGTTCTCTTGATGAATCACGATGAAACCCGGTACATCGCTATATACATAATCTACATACAGGAATTTATCATAAACAAATTGGTCAGAGACTTCTACAGTGGTGGTCATCATCTCCATATCATCTTGTGCAGAGACCAATGTCCCGCCCAAAACAACCAGCAAAACACCTACTAATAATATCAGTTTACGCATATTTCAAAATCCTTTCAGAGCTATGATAGTATCATGATTGAAACTCCAAGATATTTCAATCTCTTACAGTATGCGCCCATTTTTAGAGTTTGGACAAGAAATCAGTCAAAAAGCACATGAACTACTTATATTCACCTATCAATTGTGAAAATGATGTCGCTGTTCGTTCAGATTTTGTAGAGGTTTTGTGGATGGATATACCGCACACACAACCTATGCTAAAATCATGCTATGCCAGAATTACCAGAAGTCGAAACCGTAGTACGCGGGTTGCGTATCCCCTTGCTGGGGCGCACCATCACCAATATGACCACCCACTGGGCGCGGACAATTCACTCCCCCACACCCGATATTTTTGCCTCGCAAATTATCGGGCAGACTGTTGTGGATGTCTCACGTCGTGCCAAATATATCGTCATCAGCCTCACCCACGATACCCTGCTTGTACATCTCAAAATGACGGGGCGGTTATATGTTGCCCATGAATCAGAAGCAACCGAAGCCGATAGATGGGTACGCGCCTCATTGGATTTAGATAACGACCATCAACTGCGCTTTTCAGATTCGCGCAAATTTGGAAAACTCTATCTGACCAATAACCCACAGGGGCTTTTAGCCCATATCGGACCCGAACCGCTCACCGACGACCTCACGCCAGCCATTTTTTCGGCACGCATTGGGTCACATCATAAAGCGATAAAGGCGTTATTATTAGACCAGTCGTTTATCGCGGGGGTGGGTAATATTTATGCCGATGAAGCCCTTTTTCGGGCGAATATCCATCCACAAACACCCGCCAACGCACTATCAGAAAATCGGCGTGAACGGCTTTTTATCACTGTGCGCGAAGCACTCAACGCAGGCATAGACCACGAAGGTGCGAGTATCAATTGGTATCGCAAGCCAGACGGCACAAAAGGCACATCCCAAGACCATTTTTTTGTCTATGGACGCGATGGCTTGCCCTGCATAACTTGTGGAAACCCCATTCATAAAATCCGTGTAGCCCAGCGTGGCACACATTTTTGCGCCACTTGCCAACCACTCATCATCAAGGATAATATCCCATGACACCATTCATATTTCAAATCCCACCCTCTGGCTATCGTGAGACAGAAGATATAGGCGATTATCTCCCCGATTTTTTGGCACAATTGCCAGTAACACTGGTGTTGACGGTATGTATTTCGGGAATATTGCTATTGGGGATGATTATCTGGCTGGCTTATTTTAAGCCCCGCAGAAAAAAGCGACTCGCCAAACGTGCCGAAGCAACCCAACAAGACCAAGCGGTTGCAGAAGCCTTTTCATTATTAACCAACGACAATGAATTATCACCCAATGATGAAATGGAGGATGTTCCCATGCCAGAAAAACCACTGCCCAAAATCCCGCAAAATACCCCACCCAAAAAGGCGGATGTTGAGCAATTACCCGATTTGGATATGCTCCTAGATACCTCGCGGTTGGTGAAAGAATTGCCAAAAGTGAATGTCTCGCCAAAAAAGGTGAATTCACCGCCTCCATCCCAACCCGTTGCCACATCCACCATGACCAGCACACGCCAAACTATTCGGCTCAATACAGGTGACCTTGTGCCAGCCGACCAACTCATTACCATTGCGCGGGATGCACGCGATGGGCGGCTGGTGGTACAGATGAACGGCGTTGGCTATCGGACACTCATCAACGACCCCCAAGCCAAAGACCAATTTGTAAAACTCATGCGTGAATTATCGGATGTGGTCAATAAAGCCGATAATAACGCCCCATCGCCCACCGCAGAGGCGATTATCTCGCCACCACCCGTTATGTCACAGCCGGTTACGCCTACGATGATAGCCCCGCCACCACCACCAATTTCCCCCGATGGCAAAATGCCCGGTGATTTGCCCAAATTTAAGGTGGATGATGCCGTGAGAGCCACATCCAAAGGCAAATATGAAGCTGTCCCCATGCCAGAACTCAATATCCCAGAGGCAATTGAAGCCTATCTGCAACACAAGCTCAAATACTCACCTGAATATGCCATGCGCGTCATTCATGTTTTATCTGCGGCGGGTGGGGGTGTTCGGATTCAGGTGGATAACACCTTCTATGAGGCAGTGGGCGATGTGGCAGACCCAGAAATCCGCGCTTTCTTACAACAAACCATCGCCGAATGGCAAGCACGGCAATAGCCTAATGTTTATGCCCATTTTTCATCTAATGGGATAATCTCTGGCAAATTTTTAGCATTACGGGTGAGCTTCCCCATCGGGCGTTTGGTATCATGCGGAAAAATAAGCACCGCATTGGTATCAAATGCCCAACGTTGCCATTTTCGTTTGGTCTCTAATGTCACCAACGGCTCAATATCATAAGCAGTCATCCACGCCAATTTTTCAAAATGGACGGCAAAAGATGCCATATCACACACAAAGGCGGCATGTTGCCCCGCACTTTCTAGCCGAATTGCCATATGACCGCGTGTGTGACCGGACGCAATCATCCCCAAAATACCATCACCCAATGCTGTATCGCCATAAAGCAGGCGCAACTGACCTGTTTGGCGCAAAACATCCCAATTAGACGAAATATAAGTAGAACGTGTACGTTCATTGGGGTGGGTGGCATCCATAAATTCCCGCGCTTGCACAACATATTCGGCGTTGGGGAATGTGGGGATAATCGTATGACCGTCTTCCCCAAACGAGGTATTCCCCGCGCAGTGGTCGGCGTGAAGATGGGTGTTGATGACCAAATTAATATCACTCGGCACAACCCCAATCCGCGCCAATCCATCAGATAATGTGCCATAGGGATAGGTAATGCCCCAATTGGCACGCCCACGTTCATCCAAACGGTTGCCCAAGCCCGTATCCACAAGGATTTTTTGCGTGGGTGTTTGGATATATAGGCAATTGAGGCTCATCGGCACAAAATTATTGTCGTCTGGCTCAAAATAGGGCTTAAAGAGGGCGCGTGGAACAAGCCCAAAGGGACCACCCGCATCGGCTTGGGTGAGTCCAGCATGGATCAGATGAATGGTCATATCACCAAGTTGCATCTATCCATCCTCCTATGATTTAATCCGAAAGGTGTCTATCATGACATCAAATAGACCGACATCAGAGGCACTAGCCTGTGTGAAGGTGACGGTGTACATATTATTATTCCTGATAACCACATAGGCATGAGATATAGCACTTTCGCCACCCATATAAATCTCATTCATCATATAAAAGGCATTACCAATCGGCAATTCAATAATCCGATTATCTAGCACAGAGATACCCACTCTCGCGGCTTCATTAACCAGCGTGGTCTGCACCTCTCTGAGTGACGGATTGCCAACCCTTGTGACATTAATATTCACATTTGGGGAATAATTGGGGGAAACCGCAAATATCTGTATAGACGAAAAATCCCCCCCGTCTGACATTAGAGCCGCTAGTTCTGGGGTTATATCGCCAGACCGAACCATTTCGGCTATTGCACTTTTATATTCCGCAGAATTTACATCCATCCAATTGGACGGCACACCAATTTCGACATTCGCACCAGAAAACAACACATAACCATCTGGAATGATGGCGGGTTCATAGGGGTTTGTCAAAAATGTGATTATATACGGGGTGACTAATCGGAATATAACCCCAAGTACGGCAAAAACGACAATTCCTAAGACGTAATCATACCATTTCCGACCCGGTTTTGTAGCATACTCCGTCTTGTTATAAACCATCTTGCCAGAAAATTCTGTCACACCGCTCGATGCCACCGATGATTGCATCTGCAAAAAGAATTTATCGGTGCGGAGTGCCTCAAAAAAGGCTTGGGAAAATGTTTTGATAGACCCATATCGCAGAGACGGGTCATATTCTGTGGCACATTGGATGACTTTATCCATTTGAGCAGACACAGTAGCGCTGTGTTTTCGCAATGATAGGGGTGTATAATCCGCTTCAGAGACCGATGAGGGCGAATATGGCGGGGTTTTACCCGTTATCCACGTAAATAACACCATACCCAATGAATATACATCAGACCGTTCACTCGGCTCTTCTCCGTTGATTTGTTCTGGCGCTGTATAAGCGGTTGGCGTATATGGCTTGCGTTGTGCGAGACACTCTAGCTGAAAATCGCTCACATAGGCAACAGTATCATGGTCAAATAAAATATTGGTCGGCTTAAGATTCCCATGAATCACCCCTTGCCGATGGGCATACATCAATGCCTGAAAAATATGTTGAGCATGGTCTTTTATATCGAATAAATTAACTGTTCCACGCTGAATTTTGGTCTCTAAATTGCCACCCATCATATAGGGCATATCTACTGCAGGAAATTTATCTGCCACATCATAGGCATTAATGGCGACAATATTCGGGTGGTCAAGTCCCTGAATAACATCCAACTCATGCGATAATCGCTTCATAAAGCCTTGTATCTGCAAGGTTTTGCTCGGATACAATTTGATGGCGGCTGGTGCATTGGTAATAGGGGATTTCGATAAAAATACCGCCCCATGCCCACCCCGCCCGATTTGCTTGATAACGATATAATTGCCAACCATTTTTTCTTGTTGTTGATTCATCGGAATTTACCATCCCCTAAGATAGGATACACAATGTTTAACTGATAGATGTGATGCAAAAATATATGATACGTCTGATGTGAGCTGAGAATGGCAAGATAGGTCTTAAAAAAAATCTTTTTCACCTAATTCGATTCGATTTTTAGCCATTCTTCAAATTGTGCCACCAACACACGGCGTTCACTATCGTCCAAAAACGATGCACGCGCCGCATTGAGCATAAATT
>Ga0163147_10007993_pt1 | contig 11853 bp, 7 predicted proteins | sample OliLakLV19MP6G1_FD_148597 | JGI IMG/M metagenome (GOLD analysis project Ga0163147, IMG submission 148597) | Freshwater microbial mat bacterial communities from Lake Vanda, McMurdo Dry Valleys, Antarctica- Oligotrophic Lake LV.19.MP6.G1 | ecosystem: Environmental > Aquatic > Freshwater > Lake >...
GTCTAAATCACAATAAATTGACTTACCAAACCCAACCGGCATCCCAAAAATTTCTTTTGCGTTCAGTGGAGTTCCGCGATGACTGATAGCCCTGCTAAGGCAGTCGACAAAACTAAAGAATCTGCTGATCCCGCCCACAAAGAGGCGGAGAAGACGGCTACGGAGAAGTTAAAGGCTGACGCTACGCCTGGTGGCACTATAGCCGACACAAAACCGGCAGATAAGGCAAATACGGAAGGGAAGACGGAAAAAAAGAAAGAAGGAACAGAAAAGAAAGAAGGAATAGAAAAGAGCGCCACTCAACCTGAAGAGACATTTGCTGAGCGAGCATGGAACGAGATTCGCAATTCTTCTGTGGCTGCATTCTTTAACCATAAACCAGTTGACGCGACCCTGCTGCCTCCTAAAGTTGAACCCAAGGCTAAAGAGCCACTGCACCTTGATGTACCACCACTTAATTTTGGTACAAGCGCTAAATTGTCGCTTGACACAGCGGTCTTCAAACCTAACGAGCAATTCTCTCTTAGCACATCCGTCTTCAAACCTAGCGAGCAATTCACGGCGAAACCATTCTCGCTGGAAGTTAAACCAGAAACGAGCTTCCTTGATTCTATCTGGGGGAAAGTTTCATACGGCTTCGAGTCTGCCACTAAATATGTATCTGACACATGGAACGACGTGACCTCGAACATCGCTAAACTTGAAACCAGTATTGATAAATTTGGCATAAACACTACGACTAAGGTTGGTAGTGAGAGCGATTACAAACTGGCTTATGATAAATTCAATTATTTCAGTTTTGAAGGTACCACTTCAGATCAAACAACCACTATTAAAGATGGCACCAAGAAAATTGTCGATAAGGGCACAGGCAACAGCTATATGTTCGACGATAAGGGCAATATGGCCATTGACAGTAAAGAAATTCGGGTCGTTGTTGATAAAACTACCGGTGTTCGTCACACCACTGACATCAAGTCAGGCGACATCATTGAATACGATCCTAAAACTTTTGAAGCAACCAAGACCGAGAAAAACGGTCGAATAACGCACTACTCTAAAGAAGAAGTTGAAACCCAGTACGGTGATTTTGTTACCGGAGTTAATGTTCTCGTAGCCAGAGGTAATGATGTAACAAGAGGCAGGCAAGCAGGCGAATTTGTTACGCATGGTGACAACGTAACTGTCGTCCGTGACAATGACTCAGTTAGTCTTAATTCGAAGGAACGAACTCTCGCTATCGTGCCAAATGGTGAGAACGGTAAGCCCTCTGGCGTCACTCACAAACTCGATTTTAAGACTGGTACAGTAATTACCGACAATAACGGCGTAAAATCTGAACCTATGAGTATGCGCGAATTCTTTCAAGCCCATCCTCAATATAGGAATGACATACGTCAAATTAATGGCGGCGTAGAGTTCGATCAGTCAGCCTGCGATAAATCTGGCCGTCGACACAACAACCGGTATCTGATGAATGGCAATCCTAATGCCACTTCTGATGTTGTTATAACCGACACAAGAAATGGTCAGACCTTAAAGGTAGATGCTCAGGGCGACGGCAAGTTTAAACAGGTTCAGCAAGATGTTGCCGGTAAGCAAATTGGCAATGCCACCATCGTTAACCCGCAGGATAAAGAGCACGCTTTTACAGAAGTAAATGAGAAAGGCGTGGTCATTGCCACGATGGACACTTCCGGTAAGGAAATGGCCATAAAATTCAATGACAGTCAAGGCAATAACCTCATGGCGGCCAATGCCGAAGGCGATGTGGTCTACGGTTATGGCGACAGTGCATTCGGCATTACCCATGACAATGAAGTTTATGGCTCTCATGGCGAACTGCTGCACACAGGCAGTTCTAGTTTCAGCGCAGCCACCGAAGCTTCCGCAAAGAAAGCATCAGCCGAAGCTTCTGCAGCTTGTGCAGCCGCTTCCAATGCAGCATCTATTGTTGCTTCTGCAATGTCTAACCCTGGGTCAATGGACGCTGGATATCTATCAAGTATTCTAGGTGCGGCGTACAATGCAGCAAGCGCCGCTTTCGGCCATTCACTAACTTCCTTTAGCACTTCCGGAATGGTCGCTGCTAACAGTGCCATGGGAATTTGTGCAGCGAAGTTTAACGAAGTTGGGCGAGTTAGCGCCGAGAGAGCAAATCTACAATCGTCTGGGCTGACTTCTGGTTTTGCCATTAACGACGCTCTGAAATTGTCCATGTCTGGTGGTTATACACCACAACAAGCGAAAGAATGGGCAGCTAAGCAGCAGGACAATTCAGCGGCCTGACGAGAACTTACAGTTTTAATATAGAATGCTAGAGCATCATCCTATAGGACAAACTGTTAAATGGATTCTTTCCGCTTGAGCCATTGTATTCGCCAGATGCGATCTGCAATGTTCGTGCTGCTTAGCCTTTGCCTTACCACCTTTAGTCTCAGTGGCTGCCAGTCAGTAAAACTCTCGAACCAACCTGCCCATACCGGCGGCTCTAACCAAGGAGCCGCCTCAGATACTCCAGTAGCCGGCAATTGGCAAATCTCTTATTCAGTCGGCGGCGAGACTCGCTCGGCACACATGAATATTAGCCAGAACGGGGCATCTTTCCAGGGGCTGGGAACTGACGACAGCGACCAGCAAAATTTTGTCATTGATGCCGGTGCAATTAACGGCAAATCAATCAGATTTCACAAACGCTATCACGTCGACGAAAACCCCAATCTACCGCCGATCGTATATACAGGTAATTTTGAAATGACTAAAGGTGCCGACTATAGCGGGCCATATATGTCTGGCACTTATAAAGTAGTGAAAAACGGTCAGACTGCTGAAGGCCAGTGGGACGCAGAGATTGCCGGCGGTGGTGGTGTGACCGCAACACCCACGCACCAGCAAGCTCCACCACCGGTGAACAGCAATCACCGCCCACATCTTTCTGGTAAGTGGGATGCCGGTTATGAATTCGAATTCAAAACTGTGCGCTCCAGCATGTATCTGGAACAAGACGGCAATAAAATTGTCGGTCACGGTATGGACCGAGCCAGCAAAGAAGCATTCAACATAAAAGGCGTCTATAAATATCCTGAAGTCAAAATGTGGGTCAAATATTTGCCGGTTAAAGCCAGTGGCAAAAACAAAGCTAAAGGTGAGCGATCACTAGAATTTAGAGGCAAAGCTTCTGTAGTCAACGAAGCTGAATATCAGGGCACCAGAATGGAAGGCAAAACCAACGGTGGTGGCATGTGGATGGCCGAACAAGTCAGGTAAGCACAGGTTGATTGACAGGCACTATAAGTGGTACCACCCGACTCTTGCCCAATGCTGGCCGAAACTAGCCGTTGGTTTGCTTGCCAGCATTTCACTGTCGCCATTAGCAAGCACCCTGGCTGTGCCGGTGGCAAAAAAATTCATTACGGTTACATTTCCCAATGATAAGTCGTTAGCACAATTGATGGTTTACAATTTTGATGAAGTAAATCATCAGTCCACTTCCAGGCGAACACGGTTAGTGGCGCAGGGCGTGGTTAAAATTCCTGTCAATTCGTCCATTGTAGTAATTCTCAATTTTGATGGATTGGAACACTTGAGCAGCTTAGAGCCGCTAGGAGAGCTGGTGGAAGAATTTTCGGCAAGTAAGCTCGAAGTTGAAGACAAACACATACCGCACTTGAAGAAATTTCCAAAAATTCGGCGACTCAATTTAAACGACGCCCTCATTACTGATAAGTCTTTGCCAATCATTGGGTCTTTAAAAGAGTTGATTGATTTGCGCCTCAGCACCACAGACGTGACGGGCACCGGATTTGGTGCGCTTACAGGTCTGCCCTTGAGGATCGTCAATTTAAGTGGAATTAGTTTAAAGCCGGGCACTTTGAGTAAAATCAAAAGTTTGCCAGAAAAAATTATCGATCTCAACGTTAGCAAGACTGGCTGTACGGCTATAGAGATGCCATTTATAGGTCAATGCATCAAGCTGACCAATCTCGATATCAGTGGCAACAAACAAATTGGCGACAGTTCAATTAAAGACCTCAGTAAGTTGACAAAACTGAAAACATTACAGCTACAAGATACTTCAGTAACTGAAAAAAGCTTGCCGCAATTGGCAAAGCTACCGCTTTTGAAGAAACTAGTGGTGCGCAGTAAGAGCTTCTGGATTAAAGGCTTCGGTAAATCACCAAAAGCGACGCTGACAATTTACGACGCTTCAGCTTCGAAAAACGTGTCACCGGATCTGTTCGATCCTTCTCATTGAGAATGTCTAAATAACTCCCAGTTTTTTCCCTACTTTGGCAAAAGCGCTGAGGGCTTTGTCTAAGTCTGCCACTTCGTGCGCGGCAGAAATCTGGACACGTAAACGTGCTTCGCCGTTAGGCACAACAGGATACCAGAGACCACGCACATAGACACCCTCATCAAGCAACTGGTTGGACATATCCATGGCAGTGGCAGCTTCACCAACCATTACGGGCACGATCGGATGAATGCCTTCCAATATAGTGAAACCTAATCGTTTAACTTCTTTTCTAAAGTAGTCAGTATTCTGGTGCAATTTCTCCACCAGGCTTGTGTCTTCTTCCAGCATATTGATTGCTTCAATAGCGGCACAGACAATCGCCGGCGGTAGGGAGTTAGAAAAAGTATAAGGGCGCGATTTCTGGCGCAAGAAATCAACCAGATGCTTTTTGCCAGCGATAAAACCACCGGCAGCACCACCAAGCGCTTTGCCCAGGGTGCCCGAAATCACATCTATTTTGCCGTGTACTCCGCAGTGTTCAGGAGTTCCACGCCCGCTTGCACCAAGCACACCGGTTGCGTGTGATTCGTCCACAAATAATAAAGCGTCATTTGCTTTGGCCAGCTCCACAAATTCTTGCAGTGGTGCAAACTCGCCTTCCATGCTGAATACACCATCAGTGGCAATAATTGAAAGTCGGTAGTCTTTAGCTTTGTCTTCGCTTATGGCGGTACGCAGTTGCTGAATATTATTGTGCTGATAAGCTCTCAGGTCGGTGGTTTTAACGGCGATACGAGACAGCCTGATACCGTCGATGATACTGGCATGATTGAGAGCATCTGAATAAATCACATCGCGATAATCACTGGCGCCCAGCTGGGCTCCTACTAAGGCGGCAAAGAAAGCTTCGTTAGCGGCAAAGCAAGAAGAGTGAAGAATAGCTGCTTCTGTGCCTAAAAACCTAGCAAGACGCTCTTCTAGTTCAAGGTGAATTTTCTGAGTTCCACAAATAAACCTTACCGAAGCCAGACCGTAACCATGCTGATCAATACCTTTGCGTGCAGCAGCAACGATGCGCGGATGATTGGCCAGACCGAGATAATTATTCGATGCCAACATCACCTGCTGACGGCCATTGGCCTGAACAACACCGCCCTGTACGCTATCTACAGGCACTTCGTACTTATAGGTTTTAGCTTCTTTAGCTTGCTCAAGTTCACGGTCGAGAGCCTGGTAAAGTGATTTCACTCCCATTTTTTTGGCTACGCTCTGACTCATTTTCATAACCTCTCTATTTTGTTGCGTCTTCAGGGCTGAATACGAGTTTCATTTCTTTGCCGCTAACCAGCGACTTAAACGCATTTTGATAATCATCAAGAGGATATAGGCCAGGGGCAATCACCTGAGAAAGTCGCTCCTGTAGGCCGTTATGATCTTCTTTCAGTAAGTTGAGCATGGTCTCCCAGGTATCAAACATGCGTCGACCAAAAATTCCTTTTACAGTGACGCCTTTCCAGATAACACCATTGGCGATATCAAAACTGGCCAGTGGTTTTCTTGCGATGCCGAGTAAAATGACCAGACCGCCGTTACGGACAATGCGGAAAGCGTCTGTGTAAGCGGGTGGTGAGCCGGACATTTCCAGCACAACATCTACACCATTGGCACCAGTTTCATATTTATCCACGGCGGCGTAAAGTTTGCTTGAACCCTGGCCTACATCAAAACAATGACGAACACCAAAGTCGGTAGCAAGCTTAAAACGCCTGTCCACGTCAGCAGCTTCAGTAAGATAAATGCGCGAAGCGCCAAAGTCTTTGCACAGCGCTGCAGCCATCAAACCTAGTGGTCCGGCCCCGAGAATAGCCACTGATTTGCCTCTCACGTCAGCTTCTGAGACCGTATGCACGGCATTACCAAAAGCATCGAGCATGGCACCGATGCGTGGAGGAATGATGGATGTGTCGCCGCCTTTACCAAGAAGAATGACATTCTTGTAAGGAACAGTGACGGCCCGGGCGAAGCAACCGTCTAAATGTACGCCCTTTACTTTGACTGATGTGCAGATGTGTTCGCTGCCTGTGCGGCAGAGAAGACAGTGGCCGCAGGCCAGGTGCATTTCGGCAGTGACATAATCGCCCACTTCTACACGCAGATGATCCGGTGCAGCCAAACTACCGTCGCGAGCACCATCGCCGACTTCTTCGACGATGCCGCAAAATTCATGGCCCACTACGATAGGAGAATATTTAACGCCTTCTCCTATATAGCGTTTCATCTCATTGCGAATACCTTCATTCTGAGAACTAGTGAAAATGCTCTTGTCAGTGCCGCATACAGCTGTAGCGAGAACTTTGATTTTGACTTCATCTAACTTTAGTTGGGGCTCCGGATGATTGGTCATCAAAGTCAACCCGTCGCGGTCTAAGTCTTCTTTGATGAGACATTTCATTCCTTTGTTACCTTCTTTGAATTGGTTGCCATTGGTTTCTGTGCTTATTTTGGAACTGGTGGTGGCCATTTGCTCTGTGGTCCTCGCTTGGAAAGTTACAGAAAAGCAACGAAAACAAATTTACTTCACATTACCTATAAAGCTCAAGCCGTACCAAGACGCAGCTTTTAAGCGCATTTTGGCTGTGTATGTACTGAAGATATAGTCCCTTAGCGTTTCTTTAGTTGCCAAGGCAGACTGATGCACCTAAAGTGAATTGCATCACCTCAACAATTTCTTCATTATTCAGAAACGAATTAAACGCCCCCTTTAAGGAAACAGCAATGAACTTTGATCCCGCCTCATTCGAGCATATCGACTTTGACCTCTGCCGACTTCCATTGAATCTGCCATCGAAAACACCGTCGTAGAAAATATTGTCGCCGGCAGCGGCGGACCAGAGAACAACGAAACCACCGATGCCGGCTTGCGTTTCGTTCGCCACTTGCTCGTCAATTCAAGATCGATGCGCTTTGGTTTCATGCCTAATTTGAAAGATATGCAGCATATCCGCCAAATCGCTCAAGAGTATATTCGCCGTTGCGGCAATGGCCCTCTGGCTCTAGAAACAATGTATCAAGTGATGCAACCTTAAACTAACAACTGCTGCTGACTCGTCATCGTAAAAGCTTTCTCTGCAATTGCTCGATGAACTGCTCAGCAGATAGCTTTGATGGGCTGATAGAACTGATCAATCCCTCACCGTCCGTGCCGAAGCCTGAAACAGTTACGATCGGAATCTGAGGCTTTGCATCTCCAATTGACGCTACGGCATCTACCGCTCCTACAGTCTCGCTGCCAACTATGCACATCTGAGGTGTAAAAGTTTTAAGTGCTGCGCCAATGTTATTCAGTGATGTAACACGATTGACGAGATAGCCGAGGCTGGTCATACGTCGTTTTATGAATGAAGCAAAAAGTTCGTTGTCATCAACTAGAAGCACGGAGCTGGGAGACATCGATGCTTCTTGTTCGTGCGGAAAATGTCCATTCCCATTCAGCTGGAACCAAAAAGTACTGCCTTCACCCAGCACGCTTTCAGCGCCAATTTTGCCACCATGTGATTCTACCAAAGACTTAGCTATAGCAAGACCTACTCCACTTCCTTCTCTCGGTACGCCATCTTCAGCAGCCAATTGTTGAAACCTGAAAAAGAGCTTCGTTAGATTTTCTTCGCGTATTCCAGGACCCTGATCATGTACAGAAAGGCGTACTGAATTGTCTTCTGCGACCAGGCCTCGCAGAGTGACTGTTCCACCTTTGGGTGAATACTTGAGAGCATTTGACGTGAGATTAATTAGAACTTGTGTAATTCGATCGATATCGGCATAGAGATTTAAGTCTTTTGGCAAATCGATAACAATGTGCAAATTATTCTCAGGAATATAATTTTGCAGAGTCTGTTGAACAGAAGTAAACAGACGTCGCACAGAGAAAACATCGAGCTTTAATTCGAATTTCCGATCTTCAAGTTGTTCGACTTCCAAAATATCATTTATCAATCGAAGCAACCGCTGGATGCTGTCCATACCAATGGTCAGCAACTCATCGGCAGATTCCGGCTCATAACTGATCTGTAACAGGCCCAAAGCGCCATTTATTGAGGTAAGAGGAGCTTTGAGTTCGTGGGCCATGATTGAAGAAAGGTCTCTGGCTCTTTGCTGTGCTTCTTTTAAAGGAGTTATATCGCGCTGAAAAGCGATAAAATTTATGATTTTCCCGGCTTCATCTTTAATTGGAGATATTTTCCACTCCAACCAAAAAGGAGAGCCATCCTTCTTATAGTTAATGGCTTCGCCATGAAAATTGGTGCCATTGCGCAAATTTTGCTTCAATCGCGCTAAGACTGCTTTGTCTGTTAACGGGCCCTGATGGATTCTTGGAGAGAGGCCGAGAACCTCAGCCTCTCTGTAGCCCATTAATGCCTCATAACCACGATTACAATATACGAAATGAGGCCCGGGTGAATCCAGCTCTGCGTCGGTTATGCAGACCGACTCCCAGGCTTGTTCTACAGCGGTAGCCAGCAAGTTCATCCTGGCCGTGTCGCGAGCTTTTTCGGTCGCGTCTTTGACGAGGGCATAAACCAGATCCGTATCACTCAACCAGCATTGAAATTCCAGCCGTCGCCCATTTTTGCCGCTCTCAAGTGAAAGAGTTCTCTCCGTGGTAAGCAACCATGTAGATAATTCGCTGCAAATTTCACTGAGATCACCTATGGAGCAAAGACTTTCACCTGCAACGCATCTTGCTCCAAAAAGGTTTGCAGCAGACTCATTACACTCGAGAAGCGTCAGCCCGCGGTCAAAACAGACCATCCCGATAGGAGCATTTTGGAACGGTGCAATTGTTTTCATCTGACGTCCATTTTTAGATATCCCTCACTTATAGCTTAAAAGATGCCGACCCGCATCACCTATACAGGGGAGACGCATAAAGCTCAGGCCTCCCAGCAAGCGGTGTCCGCCAGGGAGCGGTATAGAAAAAATTCACCATATCTATATATTCAAACTCTTGCACATTTGAACTAGTAATGATACTTTGGATAGTGTAGACATTGTTTGCCAGGAATACTCTAGGAATTAGCTATGACATCCGGTATTCATGATCAGATTCACCGGGACCATTTGACTCCAATGCGGCGGCTTTGGCTCTTGCTTCTGGCTGACAAGCAAGACTTAATCGTCCTGATCGTCTACACATTAATTACTGGCTTGGTGTCATTGGCAGTGCCTCTAGCATCTCAAGCTTTAGTCAACACTATCGCTGCCGGCATATTCCTCCAGCCCCTGATAGTCCTTTCCCTTCTTGTTCTAGCCGGACTTTTATTCGCCAGCGTATTGAGAATGATGAAATTATGCCTGGTTGAGAATTTGCAGCAGAGGATTTTCGCGCGCATAACCTTGCTCTTGAGCGAGCGTATACCGTCGATCAAAGCGTCGGCACTTAACAATGAATACATGCCAGAGTTGATCAATAGATTCTTCGATGTAATCACTGTGCAGAAGTCCTGGGGAAAGTTGCTGCTGGAAGGACCTTCCGCACTTCTGCAAGTTCTTATCGGTCTAGTATTGATGGCCTTCTACAGTCCGTTTCTACTGGCTTTCGACGTATTCATTCTCCTATTCATATTTTTTGCCGTGAGCGTGCTCGGCATAGGCGGGCTAAAAACCAGTATTCACGAGTCAGTGCTGAAGTACCGGGTAGCGGAATGGCTTGAGGATATGGGGCGGTGCCAGACCAGTCTGAAAACAAACGGCTTCATTCAGTATCTCGTTAGACGTAGCGACGGCCTGGTGCTCAATTATCTGCAAGCAAGACGAGCCCACTTCGCTGTGCTCTTCAGGCAGGCATTTGGAACCTATTTCTTCCAAGCCATAGCCAGTGCAGGCATTCTTGCAATTGGCGGATGGCTTGTCATAAACCGGGAATTGACATTAGGACAACTTGTGGCGGCAGAACTGGTTATGTTGAACGTACTAAGCGCACTGGAGAAGCTAATCCGCAATTGCGATACCTTTTACGACCTGCTCACAGGATTAGACAAAATCGGTCACGTCAGCGACCTGCCAATCGAGCGGCAGGGTGGCACCGAGCTCTCATACAGTGAAAGAGGTCTCAGCATAAAGTGTATGAAGCTGCGTTTCTCCTATACCAGAAGCGAAATTCTCTCTGGGCTTGATTTACTGATTGAGAGCGGGCAAAAAGCAAGTCTGGTCGGAGCAAGTGGTGCCGGAAAAACAACTCTGGCATCTCTCATCTGCGGTTTGCAGGAGGCTAGCCATGGCACGGTTGAGGTTGGCGGCCATGACGTAAGAGACCTCGACTTGCACAGCCTTAGAAAGCAAGTAGGTTTTGTGGGGGATGTTAATGAAATTTTGGAAGGAACAATAGAAGACAACGTTGGTTTGGGTAGACCCTCAGTTTCCCATCAGGATATTCGTTGGGCGCTTGATACAGCGCAGTTTTCCACTGATCTGATCGATCTCCCGGACGGCATCAACACGATGTTGGTGAGTGGTGGACGCAATCTGTCTCGCGGTCAAGTTCAGCGTCTTTTAATCGCCAGGGCAATAGCAGAAAGACCGAGCCTTCTTATCCTGGACGAAGCATTCACTGGTATAGATGAAAAAACCAAACTGAAGATAATCCATCAATTGTTTTCACCAGAAATCGGTTGGACTGTACTCGACATATCGCATGATGCCGAGGTCGTGATGCGCTCTGACAAAGTTTATGTGCTAAGTGCCGGGGCAATTACGGAGTCTGGTACGCCTCAAGATCTGGCATGGCGCAAGGAAAGTGAGTTTTCAGTACTTTTCCCTGATTTAGCGACACAGATCCGCATGGTTGAGCGACGAAAGACAGAGAGAGTCGGGAGCGAATAATATGAAAATGACCGCCGACAAAGATTTTCAGGCCAACAGCTTCAGTACCAATGAGTACCAGTCGTTGAAGGTTGTAGCTACCTCCGGAGGCTATGGCACGATAGCTGTGCTTTTGACGATTGTGCTTGTAGCACTCAGTGCGATGCTTGTGTATGTCCCCTGGCAGCAGAGCGTCACCGGCAGTGGAAAAATAATCATCCTTTCCCCGATGGAGCGACCACAAAACATCGAAGCTCAAATCCCAGCACGACTAAAAAGTTGGTATGTAAGAGATGGTCAGGTGGTGAAGAAAGGCGAGTTGATTGCCGAGCTTTCTGATATCGATTCTAAATTTCTAGATCCAGAACAAAGCAAGCGCCTGAAGGGGCAAAAGCAAGCACTAACAGCGCGCAGGCAAGCCGCACAGTCAAGACAAAAAGCGCTCGAATATCAGCTAAAGAGCTTGAAGCGCTCTCAGGGAGCGGCTGTACCTTCAGCAGACGAGCGCGCACTGCAAGCAAAAGATCGCATTTGGGCAGCGGAAGAAACTGTGGAAGCGGTACAGCAAAATACTGTTACGACCGATCTCAATTTAAAGCGTATGAGAGAGCTGCATGAAAAGGGTTTGCGATCAAGGCGGGATCTAGAATTGGCAGAGCTGGATAGCACTCGTGCACTGACCGATCTGGATCGAGCACATGCTGCACTGCAGGTATCTAAACGGGATCAAACAGTAGCGGTCCTGGACCAGGACAAAG
>Ga0163147_10007995_pt1 | contig 11849 bp, 8 predicted proteins | sample OliLakLV19MP6G1_FD_148597 | JGI IMG/M metagenome (GOLD analysis project Ga0163147, IMG submission 148597) | Freshwater microbial mat bacterial communities from Lake Vanda, McMurdo Dry Valleys, Antarctica- Oligotrophic Lake LV.19.MP6.G1 | ecosystem: Environmental > Aquatic > Freshwater > Lake >...
GTACCTGCCTGAGCAGATGTCCCAGCGGATCCTGCCTGCGACTGCGCTCCAGCCGAACCCGCAACCGATGAAGAACCGGACGATCCCGCAGCACCAGCCTTGTTTTCAGGCATGGCACCGACGGTATCGATCGACTCATCTTCGGGGGAATTACAGCCAACGAGCGCGAGAAACGAAACCAGCATTCCGAACTTGAAATTTCTCATTTAATTTATCCCTTGTGAAGGTTGCGTTGCCGAGGAACCGTTCGTCCCTCATTTAGAATCACGATCTAGTCATGAGTCGAAATGAGGTGAGGAGAAGCTAAGTAACTTCTCCTCGCTCAAAGTTTAAGAAAGGTGCGTGCGGCGCCTGATCAGTTCGAGAATGAATCCTCGATGTCAGCGCTGTAGAACTCCTTGGTCGCGTCGTAAGTCGAAGCGTCCATGATCGAGGAGCCAACCAAGTAATTCACGAACTCTGCGTCAGGTCGCAGAGCCGTACGTGACTCGAACGAGGTACCGTAGACCTCGTCCGTGACCTTGTCGTTTTCGAGCCAGCGCAGGACGCGGCCCTTGCTGATCGCATAGCGCTTGGGATCTGTCGCGATCCCCGTCACCAGAGCGCCGGGGCGCAAGGTGACATTTCCGGAGAGCACGATCTGAGCCAGCGACCCATCGTCCATTTGCCGGACGATGTTGCAGACCGTACCGTCGAACGGATCGACGAAGGGTCCGCTCGCGAGCTGCTGCGGCTTACCGAACCAGGAAGCGATCTCAGCGTTCGTCGGCAGCAGATGGCGCAGGCCATCATTGCCGATGTAGTAGACCGAGGGACTCGAGCCCTTGATGAGCATTCCGACTTTCGGAAGCTCAACGGACTTGAAGGCCCCACAGCATCCGCGATACCCGTAGTCCGTCGTACCGACGATCCACGAATCGCAGAAGGTGGCATTGGTCACCTGACCGCAAAACTCCGGGTTGGAGATCACGGTGAAGGTATTGCCCCTGATCGGAAACGATCCCTTGAACTCCACAGGCTTCGCGAACACGACGTCCGCGGGGCTGTCGATGCTGAACGCGAACTCGCTCGAGTCGGTAGCATTTGATACGTAGTCGATGATGAGCTCGAGCGGCCAAGCCTGATATCCCGTGGCCACGATCTCTGTCGATTCGAACACGATCATGTTTGCGGCGACGTCGATCTTGCCGTACATCTCGCCTTCGACCGTCACGAGCTTCGCGTTCGTGATATCGGCCAGTGATCCGTTCGCGACCTGATGGACCACCACCTTCGTGATGGGCAGGTTCAGCTGGTTTGGACTTTCGCCCACGAAGTCGACTCCGAAGATATCGAATGTGAAGCTCTTCACACCCTCGCTTCCGGCGCACAGATTCATGCCAGCCGCAGTCTTCCCATCGAGAGACAGGATGACCGTCGGAAGGAAGTTCATCTGCCCACCGGCTCCCGTGGAGCCTGCGAAACCAGCGCCTCCCGCCGAACCTGCAGCTCCGGACGAACCAGCGGACGAACCGCTGACACCGACCGAACCGGCTTGTCCCGATCCTGCGGCACCGGCCATGCCTGCTCCGAAGTTCGGGAACTGGATGACCGGCGGAGCGCCCTGTGAACCACCGATGTTCGGCGGCGTCACGCTGGGCGGCGTGGTGGTCGACGGCGGCATTGCCGACGAGGACGAACCCGCCGCGCCCGCGCTCCCGACCTCGATGGTCGGCAGTGCGTTCGTACTGTCGAGGGACGTGCCCTCATTCGAGAAGCAACCCGAGACAATGACGAACGAAACAACCAGAGCGATCTTGAGCGCGTTCATGGGAACAAAACCTTTCGTGACGAACTTGTAAACAGCGTAGATGAGGGACTATATTTCCCCTCGTTTAGAATCACGATCTAGTCATGAGTCGAAATGAGGTCGAGAGAAGCTGAGTAACTTCTCTCGCTCGGAAGGTAAGGTATTTTGATTTCAGAAGGTGTGTTTGTACTGAAGATGAGAGAGAAACCTCTTCACGGGTTTAGCCTCGCAAGTCAGAGATTGTTTCACAAGGCGTGACTGTAGCTCCGTTTCGGACAAATAATTCTCGGAAGCTCGACTGCCCGGCACCAAGACCCACCATTCGTGGTCGTTCACTACGTGCTCGCAGATCTCACCGCTGACACCCTTGAGACACACCACCGTTGACTCACCAGGAGCGAGTTCTTGTGCAGGAATTGCTTGGATGGCAACTTGGCTTGTTCCCGTTTCAGTTGGGATGCACCTAGCCTCTCCGGTTTTTTCGTTGAATTCGCAGATATCCTTCAATCTGCATGTAAATATGTTGCAGGTGTTGACCCACGTTGGCTCCATCGAAGCCTTCAGCCAGCTCACAGAGCAGACCGTGATGACAAAGGAGAGAGCAAAAACAACTGCCAGAACAATCTTGGAAATTTTCACGAGCTTGTCGCTTTCTTACCGATTTTCATCGATATTAGTTTTTTTGCCTTACGAAGGGCTTTTGATCTCAACCAAGCAATATAGCACAAAAAGAAGCTTTTGTTAAGCAATGTCTTTACATTTTTTTGCTCAATAGAGCGTTTTTTATTTGGCTCAACAGAGCGAATCTTCTATTCTAGTGCTTTTTTCTGTCTCTATTATGTACATATAGGGTGGTGATTTGGGGGCACGGCAATTCCGGTAGGGGCAATTCATGAATTGCCCCTACCGGAATTGCAATGCATGTCGTTGCTCCGAATCAGAATCATGCAGATGCTCGAATGGCTTTCATCCCTCCCAACGGGAGGGAACGAGGGAGGGGCGGGACCGGCCGATGAGGTCCTTCGACTGCGCTGCTGCTTCGCTCAAGAAGACACAGGGTGGCTACCCCTTAAAATACCGCTTCAAATACTTCCCAGTCACGCTCTTCGCATTATTCGCAATCTGTTCCGGTGTCCCCTCTGCGACGACACGCCCTCCCCCATCTCCACCTTCAGGACCCATGTCGATAATCCAGTCTGCATTCTTGATCACGTCTAAATTATGTTCAATGACGACAACGGTATTTCCACGCGAAACCAGCTTCTGAAGAACGTTCAAAAGCTTATTGATATCTTCAAAATGCAGACCAGTCGTTGGTTCGTCCAAAAGATAGAAGGTATTTCCGGTATCGCGTCTTGCAAGTTCGGTTGCGAGCTTGATGCGTTGAGCCTCACCGCCGGACAAGGTCGTAGCGGATTGGCCGAGTTCGATATAGCCTAAACCGACTTCTTTGAGAATCTGGGTCTTGTCGTGAATTGGTGGAATGTCTCGAAAGAATTCATTTGCGTCTTCGACATTCATGTGGAGGACTTCGGAAATGTTTTTGTCTTTATAGGTGACGTCGAGGGTTTCGCGGTCGAAGCGCTTGCCTTTGCAGACATCGCAAGGGACATAGACGGTTGGAAGGAAATGCATTTCGATGGCGATCTGGCCGTGGCCTTCGCAGTTGTCGCAACGTCCACCGGGGACATTGAAAGAGAATCGTCCTTGTTTATAACCGCGAACGCGGGCTTCTGGCGTCAATGAGAAAATTTCTCGGACATGATCCCAGATGCCGGTATAGGTTGCGGGATTGGAACGTGGTGTGCGACCGATGGCACCTTGGTCGACATCGACGATTTTATCCATCCAGTCGATGCCTTCGATTGCTTCGTGTTTGCCTGGCTTCGCCGTAGAGCCGTGAAGCTTTTGGGACAAGGCGCGATACAAGACATCGATCATCAAGGTCGATTTTCCGGAACCTGAAACGCCGGTCACGCAGACGAAACGCTTCAATGGAATTTTGACGGTGACATTTTTGAGATTGTTTTCAGCGGCTTTGCGAATAATCAAATTTTGCTTCGTTGGACCGCGAGGCTTGGACATTGGAATTGATTTGTCGCCACGCAGATAGGCACAGGTATCGCTTTTTTTGTTTTTCAAAATCTCTGGCATGGCACCAGCGGCGACAACTTCTCCGCCGTATTTTCCGGCACCGGGACCAATGTCGACGAGATAATCGGCGGCGGCGATCGTGTCTTCGTCATGTTCGACGACGATGATGGTATTGCCTGCATCGCGTAATTTCTCGAGCGTTTGGATCAATTTTGCATTGTCACGTTGATGGAGACCAATCGTCGGCTCATCCAATACATACAAAGCTCCGACAAGATGGGAACCGATTTGGGAAGCGAGACGAATACGCTGAGCCTCACCGCCGGATAAGGAACCGGCCATGCGATTCAAAGTGAGATAATGCAAACCGACGTCCATCAGGAATTGGAGACGGGATGTGATTTCTTTCATTAGCGGCGCGGCGATTTTCTTTTCAGTTTCATTTAAATCGAGCATGACAAAATGTTCGAGCGCGACGTCGATCGTCATTGACGTAGCCGTGACAATATTTATTCCGCCGACATGGACGAACAGCGCTTCGGTCCGAAGACGAGCTCCTTTACAGGCGTCACACGGTTCTTCGGAAAAGAGGAATTTTGTTCCCAAGCCATTACAGGTTGAACAAGCGCCGTAGGGGGAATTGAAAGAAAAGAGACGGGGTTCTATTTCTGGAAATGCAAAATCGTGTTCGGGACAAGCAAAACGAGTCGACATCAAATGTTCGGATGCATCATCGAGAATGGCGATGACATTTCCGTTCGCACGATCGACGGCGGAAGCCATTGCTTCAGCCAAACGAGAACGTAATTGATTATTGCCTTCGACGGGCCAAGCGAGCGGAACACGGTCGACGACGACTTCAATCGTATGCTGCTGATAGCGCGAAAGATTGACGCGATCACGCAGGGATTTCCATTGACCGTCTAAACGGACTTCGAGAAAACCGGCTTCATACATGTCCTGCAGAAGTTGGAGATACTCCCCTTTTCGGCCGCGGATGATTGGCGCGAGAATGACGATTTCGCTCGCGGTCTTTTTTGTCTTCTTTTTTGTTTCAGCAGGCTTTGCATGGAGTTCAGCCGTGCGCTTCAACACAACATCTACCATTTCGTCGACGGTCATCTTGCGGATTGGGGCCCCATCGATTGGACAATGCGGAAGACCGATACGCGCAAACAACACGCGAAGATAGTCGTAGATTTCGGTGATCGTGGCGACCGTGGAGCGTGGATTCGCGCTATGGGCCTTTTGGTCAATTGAGATGGCGGGAGACAAACCTTCGATCTCATCGACATCCGGTTTATCCATCTGACCTAAAAACTGACGAGCATAGGCTGACAAAGATTCAACATAGCGGCGTTGACCTTCGGCAAAAATGGTATCAAAAGCCAGGGATGACTTGCCTGAACCGGAAACACCGGTAAAAACAATCATTTTGTTGCGCGGTAACTCCAAAGAAATATTCTTCAAATTATGCTCGCGCGCGCCCTTGATGGTAATTTTGTCTTGCATGTTGTTTGGATATGGAACAGATATAGAACAGATTAACAGTCCTCTTGGTTTTTGTCGATAAGTCTGACACACTCAATAGATAACCTTAAACTATCCCTTTATGACACACCAAACGACTCGTTTCATGCGATTCGCGACCGGTCTTAGCACAGCGGCACTTTTCTTGCCTCTGGCTGTTTCTGCCGCGACGCCTACTCCACAACAAATCCTTAATCAAAGCTTGAAAGGTAATCTCAGCTCGATGAGCGCTCCGACCTCCATAGACGGACGCATTCAGGTTGAAGGAAAGGCAACTCAGTTTAAAGGCAATGTTGATTTGGGCCATGGATCCGCCACGCTTCGTGTCTTTAGCCGAACCTTGGGAACAACACAGGCAGGAGCGATTCCAAATGGTGAAGGTCAATTTATTTTAGAAAAAGCCGATCTCGTCGACAATGAAAATGGCGAGAATATGTCGGTGACACAGCCGGTTGGTATTGAATGGAAACTTGTTGACAATGCTTTTTATTTCCGCGCGAAAGATGTGCCAATGGAATGGATGAATGAAATTCCTGCGGAGACCCAGCAATATCTCACCCAATGGCTGAAACTTGCCATTCCGCCAGAAATGCTCAACAGCATGATGAATGGCTCCATGGGATCGAGCGCGATGCCACAAGATCTCTTGGCAACAAATCTTGGTTCACCAATCTCTTTGAATCCAGCTTTATTGAAGCGCCTTTCGAACATGTCGGTTTTCTTGGTCACGCGTGTCGAGAAACGCTCGGTCGTGAACGATAAGCAAATCCTTCGTTTACGCGTCGTGGTGAATCCTGCCTTGATCACTTTGGTTCAAAACGAACAAATCAAGAGCTTGAGCTCGCTTCCACGCACAGAACGCTTGGCGGCCACCAAAGAAATCAATCAGCGTTTTACAGAAATGCGTAAAGTCCTGCGTCAGACTCAGATGGTCATGAATGTCAATGCGACGGATTCAAAGTTAGAACGCTTTGAATTTGGTGGAAACTATGTTCAACCACAGCAAGACTGTACCTGGAATATTCGTTTGAATCGCTCGGTATGTACGACAACGGGTCGCGCAACCTTCAAGGTAAGTGGCGGCTTCTCCTTCATGCAGGCCGCAGCAACTCCGGTGATTGCTCCAGCGAATTCGCTTGATCTCATGCAATTATTTACAAATCGCATGATGCAAGGCGCAGGGACAACATCGACCTTCTAGAAGAAGCGTTTAGAAAAAAGCGGGCCATCAGAGGTCCGCTTTTTGTTTACGCTGCCTCTCCCCTATGGCTTCTCATATCGAAATAAAGGTCACAGCATCCCTTCGCTTGGAAGAGAAATCTCTGGCTTCCAGTTTTCAAATTCGAAACAATAGCTAATGATGCGAGTCTGCTCTTTGGCTTCACGTCTAAATTTTTCCTTGAGACGAGTCGATAATGTTTTTGGGACTCCGAAGAGATAGATGCGATCCGCTTTTGAAATGTCGGTAGTTAGCAGATTCCCAAAACGGAATTGCATATTCTTTACACCCGAAGTCCAGGATCGAATCAGGCAGATGAGATGAAGTGGGAGGGAAAGTTCGACACCGATGAATTGCGCCTGGGGAAATCGACGGGCGAGATCGAAGATTGGGCCGCCTGTCCCGCACCCTAGGTCCATGATCACCATACCCGGCTGGATTTGCATGAGTTGAGCGATGCGGTCAAAATCTCGGCGGCGTGTTGGAACCCAGGGAGCGAATAATAAGGCGGGTAAGCCGATGGTCAAAAACAAAAGAATTGCGAAAAACAAAAGCATTCATGAATGATACGTGTCAGCCCTGTGGATGAAAAGGTCTTGATGAACCTTTTCTCAATCGGTATACGTATATGAACAGTTCAGTCTTATTTTTGTTTTATTCTTTTCCGTCTTTTATGTCCTCATCCCGTTCTTATCTTCCGCTCATTCTCGCGAGCTCACTTCTTTTTGTCGGCGCCGGCTGTGGATCGACCACATCACCCGCTCAACCACCAGAACAAGCGGCTCCAGCACCAATCGACTCAAATCCAATGACACCTCCTACAGGCGACGGTGACCATCAGATGCCATCCGCAGCACCGACGAGTACTGGCGGCGCCATGAAGCAAGCTGCGCCTCCTGCATTAACCGAAACCCAAACGAAAGAATTGGCCGCTGGCGAAGCTGATCATGAACCAACCACTCTCACATTTCACGTGGTCGGTGGAAGCTTCTACTATGTACCGAACATGATTAAAGTGAAGAAGGGCGACAAGGTAAAGATTATTTTTGACAATGCCGGTGGGATGCATAACTTTGTTTTGGACGAATTCGGCGTCAAAATAGATCCAATCAAAAGCGGCGAAACCCAGAGCGTTGAATTTATCGCTGACAAAGCTGGAACCTTCGAATACTACTGCAGTGTCGGCAGCCATCGTCAGATGGGCCAAAAGGGACAATTGATCGTCACGGAATAAATTCTGATAGAAAAAAGCTCCCTCGAAAGGGAGCTTTTTTCTATCAGAATTCCCTTTTACATTTTTTATAAACCTTCACGAAAGCTTGGCGAGCGCTGAGCATCTGTGGACAAAAAACCTATTTGCTGTTTAAAATAAGCCTAATCTATACTCTATGCGCATCCTGTTAATTGAAGATGATATTGATTTGCGCGAAACGTTGCGCAGTCAACTTGAAGCCGAATGCTTTGCCGTCGATACAGCTGAAGATGCAGAACAGGGCTCTTTTCTCGGCCGAACGAATGAATATGATGTTATTTTGCTCGACAATATGCTCCCGAAGGGTTCGGGGCGGCAGGTCTGCGAGGAAATACGCAAGAGCGGAAAATCGACCCATATCATCATGCTGTCCGTACAAGCTGATACCAGCACAAAAGTTGATCTTTTGAATCTTGGGGCTGATGATTATCTTGGGAAGCCCTATTCCTTTCAAGAACTCTTAGCTCGTATTCGTGCTGTTCTGAGACACAACCCAACTCTTGAACCTGATGTTTTGTCGTATGAGGATTTGCGCTTAGATGTCCAAAGTAATATGGTGCGACGAGGCCAGCGAGAAATCTATCTGACCCGCAAGGAGTTTATGCTCTTAGAATGCCTTCTTCGGCGTCAGGGAACCATCGTGACTCGTGCGATGTTGAGTGAAAATGTTTGGGATTCGAGTCTCGATTCATTCTCGAATACGATAGAATCGCATATCTTGAGTTTAAGGCGTAAAATTGAACAGAAGAACCGTTCACGCCTTATTTTAACAGTGCCTGGCCGTGGCTATCGCATTGGCGCTCCGATTTTTTAATTTTACTTTATATTCTTTTGATACCTTATTAGGTAAGCTATAGCCGCCTTGGGGTCGACGGGGCTCTGTATTCATGATTGTTAGAGAAGAATTTAAACCCATAATAACCGTCGTAATATATCTATGAAAAATATCATGCAGCAAGTTTTGTCGGAAAAATCAGCCCGTAACGCGGATGCCATGAATCAAACCGTTCGTCAGATGGCGAGCGAAGGCTTTAATCCATGGGCTGACGGAGAACCTTCATAAGGTTGCGTTTTTTACACTATGAATGCCTTGCGCCCTTGGAAGATTCGTTCTCTTTGGGCTCAGGGTGTTTTGTTTTTCGAAGACCATTTCATTCATCCGTATGCTTCAGATGAAGTTGATCAACGGCGTGAATTCATCCTCAATGTTTTACTGGTGGCATCGTTGATATTTACGTTTGTCGCCTTTTTGGTCGTTACGTACAACTCCCTTTTCAGCCCCTACAGCTCCATCTCGCCCATTTGGATGGCTTTTTTATTCATGGTCCCTTTGTGTCTCCTGACACTTTCGAGACATGGGTATTTTCGACTTGCATCTGTTTTTTTGATTGGGCTGTATTTTATTCCTGCTACATACGTTTTATACGTTTGGGGTGCCGATGTCCCGCAGGGACTCCTCATTTACAGTCTCCTTATTGTGTTAACCGGGGTTTTATTAGGCACTCAATCATCGCTTTGGATGACAGGGCTTATTACCGCTACCCTTTTAAGCATCACCTATTTGCAGGTTGAGCAGACGATCAGGCCAAGTCTGCTCTGGAAACAGAGAATGACAACCATTGCCGATGCGATCACGGTGGCCATAACGCTCTTTATCATGGCCTTACTCGCCTGGCTTTCGAATCGAGAAATTGATAAGTCCCTTCATCGAGCGCAGGAATCTGAAGCTGCCCTAAAAAAGGAGCGTGACTCGCTTGAGATTAAAGTCCAAGAACGCACACAAGAGTTGAAGCGCTTGCAATTGGAACAGGTCGCCAACCTATACCGTTTTGTCGAGTTTGGCCGATTGGCTTCGGGTTTTTTTCATGACTTATCCAGTCCATTAACCGCGCTTTCGCTCAATCTTGAGCGTCTTCAACTTCATTCGAATGAGCTTGGTGATGCACGGGCCCATATTGAACGGGCATTTCGAACCACAAAAAGAATTGAGGATTTTTTATCGTCTGTCCGCAAACAAATTCGACATGAAGAGACCTCGACGGAATTTTCCGTCATTGACGAAATACAAGAAGCTGTCCACGTCTTGCAGTATCGAGCTCACATGGAGAATATTCAGATCAAGACGGTGATGTCCCAGGATGCACGCATTAAGAAGGATCCATTTAAATTTAATAAGATTATCCTTAATTTATTGGCAAATGCGCTAGACTCATACCTTGGACAGGCATATTCTAAAGAACGAAGACATGTCGATCTTCGGTTAACGATTCAGGACAATGCTATCCACTGCTCAATTCACGATCAAGGCTGTGGCATGTCTAAACAGACAATGGAGAAAATTTTTGAACCATTTTTTAGCACAAAATCGAGCAGCCAAAGCCTAGGAATCGGTCTGCCGATTATTAAAGAAATTATTGAGCAGCATTTTGGTGGAAGCATATCCGTCGAAAGCCAGCTTGGCGTCGGATCGACATTTTCATTTATCATCCCGCTTGTTTTTGAACCAGAATAAACTTCGCTTATGCAGCCCACGATTGAGCATGCGCTTCAGATATTGACTCAACAGCTTGTTCGCCAACCGCCGCATCCTTCTGGGCTTTTTCCTATTCAGATTTGCGTCCAGGAAGACATGAAGGCATGCGAACGAACGTCTTTTTCGGGCTACTTCTCTGGACTCATTCTGTCCGCGCTGTGCAATGCTGGTGATATCCCTGAACTCGCGTCCTTAAAACAAGAGCTCGCGGAGGCTCTGAGGGCACAGATCCATCTGCAGCAAGGCTCGATCAATTATCTCGCGCGATCTGAAATAAACTCATCATCTCCGTATCCAGATGATTTAGATTCGAGCACATGTGTTTGGGCGGCGCTGGGGACATTTGATCCATTGGGAGTGGATGGCTCTCTATTGGCCAAGCTGACGCTTTGCCTAACCTTACTTGAGCAGCAACCCGGCGGCCCCTATCGAACATGGATAGTTCCGCCAGATGGAGCGGCGATCTGGAAAGATACTGATATTGCCGTAAATGCAAATGTTCGACATTTTCTTCACGTTTTTGAAGTACAACTTCAACCGCTTCAAGAATATCTTTCCGAGCAGATTTTAAAGGGCGTCTATACATCCCCTTATTACCCTTCGCCGTTTCAGATTTGGTATTTTTTGTCGCGCAGTCATCAAGGATCAGCCGAAAAATTGATTCAGGACATTTTAGCCTGCAGACAAGAACATGGATCCTGGGACACGATTCCTCATACTGTTCTTGCTGTTTCAGCACTTTTGCGTCTTGGAGTTTCGGCAGAACATCTAAAGGATGCTCTTCAAGGGATCATTGAGCACATTATCCAGCACCAGGGCGTACAAGCTTCTGGATTCTGTCTGGATGCAGAGGTTGAAGGACAGTCCCGCTTTGCGGGCTGTGAGGCGCTAGAAGCAGCGTTATGTCTTGAAGCGCTCTGTTTAGCTGAACAGGGAAAAGCCAAAGATAAACCCATGGATGCATCCGAACCGTTTCTGTTACAGATTGAAAATCATCTTGAGCATCGTCAGGAGATGCTTATGCCGGATATCCGTCTGCAGTTCTCCGCCCTTCAGCGGCGCGTTCTCGCGCCTGGACGCGGTCGATCGATTCCGTTATTGCCCATGGTTTTTCATCAAGCACTTCAAACTCAATATCAAATCGCTTCGATGGATACCTTGATCGCTCTAGGCTTAGCCAATACCTATGGCTGGATGGCCTACACAGCCTATGATGACCTCATGGATGGTGACAGCGATGCTCGGTTCCTTCCACTCGCAAATCTTTGTTTACGCGAGGTGACGAGTATTTTTGAAGGAGTATCTCAATCAAGTCCCGAGCTCAGGACCCTGTTTCATCGCACAATGGACGCTATGGAGGGCATCAATGCCTGGGAGTTTAAGAGCTGCCGACTACAAACGCTGCCTGGAGGCTTTGCCCTCCCCGATCCTT
>Ga0163147_10007997_pt1 | contig 11846 bp, 9 predicted proteins | sample OliLakLV19MP6G1_FD_148597 | JGI IMG/M metagenome (GOLD analysis project Ga0163147, IMG submission 148597) | Freshwater microbial mat bacterial communities from Lake Vanda, McMurdo Dry Valleys, Antarctica- Oligotrophic Lake LV.19.MP6.G1 | ecosystem: Environmental > Aquatic > Freshwater > Lake >...
TTCTCGTGTCCGTAGATCCATTGAATACGGTGCCATCGGGTCTCCCTGCGCATGAGGAGTACCACGACGCGGTACTACGTACAATCGAAAACTGCTCTAAGCACTCCGCACTCCGCACCGAGCACCCCGCACTCCGCACTCAGTACTGTGCTGCCCGTCCTTGTCTCTTCGCAGACCGGCTATCAAAACTTGTGCCGGCTGATCACGCAGGCCAAACGTGACGCACCCAAAGGCGAATCACGTCTGGCGCTGGAGGATCTTGACGGCCACACCAACGGATTGATCGCGCTCGTCGGTCGTCAGGCGCTGGTGGCCGAACGGCACGGTGTGGGCGGACTCGTCGACAAGGTCGTCGGCATCTTCGGCCGCCAGAACGTCTGGATGGAATTGCAACGGCATCTGCGTCGCGACGAAGAAGCCGCCAACGCGTCACTCCTGGATTTGTCGGCGGCGTTTCGTGTACCCGTGATGGCATCTAACAACGTGCGGTTTGCCACGGTGGAGGAACGTCCCGTCTACGACGTGCTCACGTGCCTGCGCTACAAGACCACGCTCAAAGAAGCGGGACGCAGGCTGAGCGCGAATGCAGAGAGTTACCTGAAGCCGCCCGCCATGATGGAGCGGATGTTCAGCGACATCCCGCAGGCATTGGCAGGCACGGAAGCGCTTGCTGAGCGACTCGACTTCACACTCGCGAATCTCGGCTATCAGTTCCCTGATTACCCCGTGCCGGCGGGGGAGACGCAGGCGTCGTTTCTGCGACGCATCACCATGGTGGGCGCGCGAGATCGATATCACCCGCTGGACACGGCGTTTGACGGTCGCGCCAAGGCCCAAATTCAGCGCGAGCTCGATCTCATCGACAGACTCAACCTCGCTGGCTACTTCCTCATCGTCTGGGACCTGGTGAATTTTTGCCGGCAGCAGGGCATTCTCGTGCAGGGGCGCGGGTCGGCGGCCAACAGTGCGGTGTGTTATTCACTCGGCATCACGGCTGTGGATCCGGTCGGCATGGAGTTGCTCTTTGAGCGATTCCTTTCAGAAGAACGCGGCGAATGGCCCGACATCGATCTCGACCTGCCCAGTGGGGATCGACGTGAACGCGTGATTCAGTACGTCTATCAGCGATATGGTGCGCTGGGCGCGGCCATGACCGCCAACGTGATTTCGTATCGCGGACGAAGCGCTGCGCGCGAAGTCGGCAAAGTCCTCAGCATGAAAGAGGACGAGATCGACCGGCTCGCCAAGATGATGAGTCGCTTTGAATTTGTCGACCCCGACGAGGCGGTCACCAAACATCTCAAAGAGGCCGGACTCGATACCGGTCGCGAGGTGTACGGCCAATTCGCAAAGTTGTGGACGCAGATGCAGGATCTGCCGCGCCATCTCGGTCAGCATTCCGGCGGCATGGTCATCTGCAAGGGGCGGTTGGACGATGTGGTGCCGCTGGAGCCGGCGTCGATGCCCGGCCGGGTGGTGGTGCAGTGGGACAAGGATGATTGCGCGGACCTCGGCATTGTGAAGGTGGACCTGCTCGGCCTCGGCATGATGGCCGTGCTTGAGGAGTCAGTCGCGTTGACCGGTGTGGACCTCGCACACCTGCCGCCCGATGACCCCGAGGTCTATGCGATGTTGCAGGCTGCAGATACGGTCGGCATCTTTCAGGTGGAGTCGCGCGCGCAGATGGCCACATTGCCGCGCCTCAAGCCGAAGAATTTTTACGACATCGTGGTGGAGGTGGCGCTCATCCGTCCCGGTCCCATCGTTGGTCAGATGGTGCATCCGTATCTGAAACGTCGGCGTGGTGATGAACCCGTGACGTATGCACACCCGTCGCTCGAGCCCGTGTTGAAGCGCACGTTGGGGGTGCCGCTGTTTCAGGAGCAGTTGCTGCGCATGGCGATGGTGATTGCCGGCTTCAGCGGTGGGGAAGCGGAAGAGCTGAGACGGGCGATGGGGTTCAAGCGTTCTGCGAAACGGATGAGGGACATCGAAGGGCGGTTGCGCACCGGCATGGCGCGCAACGGCATCACCGGGGTGACGGCCGATCAGATTGTGTTGTCGATCTCGTCGTTTGCGCTCTATGGATTTCCCGAGTCCCACGCCGCCAGTTTTGCGCTCATCGTGTATGCGAGTGCGTATTTGAAGGCGCATTACCCGGCCGCGTTTTATACGGCGCTGCTCAACAACCAGCCCATGGGGTTTTACGGGCCCGCGACGTTGGTTAAGGACGCCCAGCGCCGCGGCGTCCGGTTCGCCCCCGTGGACGTCCAGGTCTCCGACTGGAGGTGCACGATCCAGGACGATGGCGCGATTCGTCTGGGGCTGATGTACGTGCAGGGCCTGCGCGCCGAGGTGGGGCGCAAAATGACGTCGGGTGTCTTTTTGGCGCCACGCGACGCCAAAAAGACACCCGACGTCATTTTTGGAGGACGGTTTGCGACGATGGACGACCTCGTCGCGCGCACGGGCGTGCGCCGCGACGAGCTCCGCGTGCTCGCCGAGGCCGGCGCGCTCGCGTCGCTGGGCGGCGACCGCCGGTCGGCGTTGTGGCAGGCCGAACGCGCCGCGCGTCCGGCCGGGCCGCTGCTCACAGACACGGAACTGACGTCGGGGACGCAGCAAAAAGACGTCGGGTGTCTTTTTCTGCAATCGCCGGGATCTGAAAAAGACACCCGACGTCTTTTTGCTGCGTCCCCCCTGCGGCAGATGACCCTCACCGAGCGCGTCGGCGCCGACTATGCGGCCACCGGACTGACGATCGGGCCGCACCCCATGGCGCTGGTCCGTCGCGCGCTGGCCGCGCGCGGCGTCCTGCGCGCCAGCGATCTGCCCAGCGGCCGTCCAGGCCGTCGTGTGCGGGTGGCCGGCGCGGTGATCACGCGCCAACGTCCCGGCACCGCCAAAGGCTTTGTGTTCCTGTCCCTTGAGGACGAAACCGGCATCGCCAACGCCATCCTCACACCGGATGTCTTTGCCTCACACAAACGCACGGTGGTGGATGCGCCGTATCTGCTCATCGAAGGGCTGCTGCAGAACCAGGATGGCGCCGTGTCGGTCAAGGCTGAACGGATTGAGGCACTCGCCGACACTGGCCCTCGTCCCGTGTCGCACGACTTTCACTAGGCCACCAGGGTGGCTGAGCTACAATCATCGATTGATGAAGACGCCTCGCGCACGTGTAGAGATCACCGAGACCGGTTGCCGCATCATTCGCAAGAAATCCCGTATCGCCGGCTGGGGCGTGTACGCGGCGGCCCCCATCAACAAAAATAAGCGCATTGTCCAATACACGGGCGAGAAGGTCACCTCCGCTGAGGCCGATCGGCGCGAGACCCGGTACCAGAAGAAGGGCCAGATTTGGTGCTTCACGCTCAATCGCGCCTGGTTCCTCGACGGCAACGTCGGCGGGAGCACGGCGCGGTTTATCAACCACGGGTGCACAGGCAACTGTTACTCCGAGGTGGTCAAGGGCGTGGTCTGGATTCGCGCGTCAAAAAACATCGCCAAGGGCGAAGAATTGACCTACGACTACAACACCGAAGGCGAAGCGGGCATGTCTTGCTACTGCCGGCCCAACTGCCCGAACAAGATCTGACCAGGCCCGCCATGCTCGACATTCCCCGCATTCCCGTCCGGCACGTCGTCTACCTCCACGGGTTCGCGTCGTCGCCCGCGTCGGGCAAGGCGGAACGGTTTCGGCGGGAGCTTGAGGCGCGCGGCATTGGTTATTCGTGCCCCGACCTGAACTTGCCGGCATTCGAGACGCTCACGACCACCCGGATGCTCGCGCAGGTGCGTGACGTGGTGGCGGGCATCCCCGAGGGCCCCGTGGCCCTGGTGGGGTCGAGCCTCGGTGCCTTTGTGGCCGTCCACGCGGCCGACCAGGACACGACGGGCAAGATCGACCGGCTCATCCTGCTCGCGCCCGCACTCGACTTTGGCGGCAACCGACTCCGCCAGCTGGGGCCGCACGGGATCGACGAGTGGAAACGGAAGGGTAGCCTGACCGTGTTTCACTACGCGGACGAACGTGAGCGCCAAGTCGGCTACGAACTCTACGAGGACGCCGCGCGGTACGACGCGTTTACAGTCGAAACCCGGTTTCCCTCGCTGGTCTTTCAGGGAGACCACGACGAGTCGGTCGACCCCGCCATGGTCCAGCGCTGGGCCGCAGACCGCTCCCATGTTGACCTGAGGCTGCTCAACGATGGGCACCAGCTGAGCGATTCCATCGACACCATCTGGGCACAAAGCGCAGTGCTGCTACAGGGAGGCACAGAGCTACGGAGTGTGGTCTTTTAAAAGCCTTCCCTCTATGCCTCCGTTTCTCCCTGTGAAGAAATCCGTGGTCGCCTGCCAAGCGTATTCCTGTAACCCCGGTCCAGCAGGAGGCGAAGTACCCGTGCCGGGGTAGAATTTCAGGCAGGGAGTCCCCACGATGTTGATCAAGATTGGCCAGCCGTCCGATATCCGTTCGTCCGAGATCACCCCAGAGCCGGTGTATCGATCGCGCCGCGAGTTTCTGCAGCTGACCGCGGCGGGGGCCGTCGGGGCCGTGGCGTGTGGTCCGCTGGGTGAGGACCTCTCGGCCCAGGTCGCGATTCCCAATGTAAAACCGTCGCCGCTGTCGACCACTGAGAAACCCCATACGTGGGAACAGCTGACCAATTACAACAACTTCTACGAGTTCGGGACGAACAAGTCGGACCCGGCAGCCAACGCCCATCGCCTGACGGTGAAGCCGTGGACCGTGAAGGTGGACGGTCTCGTGGCCAAGCCGGCTGACTACGCCCTGGAAGACCTGGTGAAGCCGCACCAGCTCGAGGAGCGCGTCTACCGATTCCGGTGTGTCGAGGCGTGGTCGGCGGTCATCCCGTGGGTCGGATTCCCACTCGCAGATCTCATCAGACGTGTGCAGCCGAACAGTCGCGCGAAGTATGTCGCCTTCACCACACTCCTGCGTCCCAACGAGATGCCGGGGCAGCGTGGGGCCTCGCTCGACTGGCCGTATGTGGAAGGTCTGCGCATGGACGAAGCGATGCATCCGCTGACGATTCTGGCGACCGGACTGTACGGCAAGGAGATGCCGAAGCAGAACGGCGCCCCGATTCGTCTCGTCGTACCGTGGAAGTATGGCTTCAAGAGCATCAAGTCCATCGTGCGGATCAGCTTCGTGGAGCAGGAGCCGCCGACGTCCTGGAACATCGCCAATGCGCGCGAGTACGGATTTTATTCGAACGTGAATCCCACGGTGGCTCACCCCCGGTGGAGCCAGGCGCGTGAAAATTCCCTCGGATCGTTCCTGAAGAACAAAGAGACGCTCATGTTTAATGGGTATGCCGATCAGGTGGCGAAGTTGTACGAAGGCATGGACCTGAAGAAGTTGTACTGATGTGGCTCAAGGTGGTGGTGACGCTGGCCGCGGCCTGGCCGGGCGCCAACCTGGTCTACAACACGTTCTGGGGCGACCTCGGCGTCAATCCGCTGGAAACATTGCTGCTGACGAGCGGAGAAAGTGCGCTCGTCATCCTGTTGTGTTCACTCGCCGTCACGCCTATTCGCCGCCTCACCGGCTGGAACCGCATCCAGTCGGTGCGACGCATGCTTGGCCTCTGGGCATTCTTCTACGCCTTCTGCCATCTCTCGTTCTACATCCTCCTCGATCGCGCCTGCCTCTACTGGTCCGACTGCCAGGTGCAAGCGATTGTTGATGACGTAGTGAAGCGGAAGTTCATCATGGCCGGGATGGTCGCGTTCCTCGCGATGGTACCGCTGGCGCTCACCTCCACCAAGGGCTGGATTCGTCGCCTGGGCAAGAAGTGGCAGACACTCCATCGCCTCGCGTATTTAGCTGGTCTGGCTGGAGCTATTCACTTCGTCTGGAAAACCAAGGTGCCCGAGACCCAGCCGTACCTCTACATGAGCATCCTCATCGTGTTGTTGCTCGTACGCGTGTATTTCGCGTGGAAGAAACGGTCAGTCAGGACTGGAGCCGCTTGATGCGTGGTGTATCTCTCGTAATTGGTCTCGTCGTTGCCGCTGCGTGCGCCGGTCCCGCTCCGACCGGGTGGCTCTATGGCGACGTCGGTGGCGAGCCCACGGAGTTTGTGGTGCTGGCAGGGAACTGGGCGATTGGCGACGAGGCAGGGGAGCGGGTGCTGCGGCTGGACGGCAGTAACTGGACGACCGGCACGCCACCGCACAATCTCGACGCCAAGGCCGCCACGCTGTTTCCAACCGATGCAGCCGCGTTTGCGGAGCGCGTGAAGGCCGGACTCCAATTTCAGTACGGCGTGTATCGCAGTGTGGAGACGTTCGCTGACGGCGAGATTCAGGTGGACTTCAGGTTGGTCGGCGGCGTGTCCGACCAGTTCGCGTCGATCCTGTTTGGTCTGAACGCCGACGGCAACCATCACGCGTATCGCTACAACACGAAGGACGGCGACACCGCGTTGTGGAAGGTCGTGGACGGGCAGCGCGAGCGCATTCACCACGGCGGCGTCCACCTTGAGGTGCCCCTGGGCGCATGGCGCACCCTCCGGATGCGAGTGCGCGGCGCCGAGATCACCGGCTGGGTCAACGACACCCAGACCCTCCAGTTCACATTGCCCGCCCCCGTCACCGGCAAAGTGGGCCTCTGGTCCAAAGCCGATTCGGTCACCGACTACCGGAATTACACAGTCACGCGCTGAACGTCGGCGCGCTCAGCGCCGCACAATCTCCGACGGCTGTCCCGCGTACGGAGCAAGGTCCACCGGTTTGCTGTCGGTCGGCATCGACAGGAAGTACTCCGTCACCGGCCGGTCGTCGCGCAACATCGGGCCGTCACCCAGGTACCGTTCGATCTGGCCGCGATTGGTGAAGTACTGCCGCACCAGCAACTCAAACGTGCCGAGTCCGGACTCCACCAGTGCCTTCTGCACCTGTGGATACGCCAGCTTGAGCGCAAAGTCCGATTCGCGGATGTACAAGGGTTCATTCGAGCCGATCGCAATGCTGCCGCCCATCCACAACGTCACATACGGAAACGCCGACAGGAAACTGCGCAGCATCATCTTGTGCTGGAATTCGGTGTCGGCCGGAATCCACTGCACCATGATGCCCCCAGGCGCGAGCGCCTTGTTGGCCAGCGCGTAGTAGTCGGCCGAGTAGAGGCTCGCGGCACCCGCGAGGTGGGGCAGCATCAGATCCGCCGTAATGACATCGAACTTCTGTGTGGTCGTCTTGAGAAAGTGGCGGCCATCGGCCACGATGAACGTCACGTTCGGGTTCTCGAGGATGTTGCGGTTGATCCCGGCAAACCAGGATCCGGCCTTCACCACCGACGGCGACAGTTCCACCAGTGTCGTGCGTGTGTTGGGCAGAATCGCCGCGCCGCCACCCGTCGTACCGCCGCCCATGCCGACAATCAACACCTCTCGAGGGTCGTGGTGCACGGCCACCGCCAGTGCGCCGATCGCGCGGTGATACCCGATCATGCTGGGGCCGTCACTGGCGTGGTGCATGCCGTCGATGAGCAACACACGTTGATCGCCATGGCGTACCACCGAGACGGTTGCCTGCGCGTCTTCGGCATGCCACAACACGTGATGGCCCGGATACCGTGACCGAATCACGTCCACGAAGACGTCGGGCAACAAAAAGGCCGTCGTCGCAAAGGCGACTGTGGCGACACCGGTCACGACCAGTCGAAACCGCGGCTGGGCCATCCAGAAGAGCGCCAGGCCGCCGACCAGTGGAATCGCGGCGATCAGCACCAGGCTGTGCTGGGCGCCAAGCAGTGGAATCAGAATGAAGCCACCAGCGAGCGATCCCACAATCGCGCCGGCGACGTTGAGCGCATACAGCGTGCCCACGCGTCGGCCTACGCGCGCGTCATCCTGCTGGCCACCCGTCGTCCACAGGATCAATCCCATGGGGAACGCGGCGCCCAGCAGGATGGCGGTCGGCAGAATCGCAAAGGCCGCCGCGAACAGCAGCGGAAGGACGAAGTCATACGGCGGATTCAGCGCGTCAAACGTCGAGAACAACCACCCCATGACGTCATTGGCGCGCACCAGGGCAAACGCCGAGAGCACTCCCGTCAGGCCAACGGCGATCTCGGTCGCCCCAAGGATGGCCAGCCAATTAGCGCGGCGTCGCAGCCACGGTGTGACGAGGTAGCTCCCGATCGCCAGCCCCGCAAGCACCGCCGCCAGCATGCTCGCAAACGCGTAGGTGGTCGGGCGAAGGAAAAACACGAGGATGCGGAACCACACGATCTCCAGCGCAAGCGAGACCGTGCCCGACAGCGCGATCACCAGCAGCACCGTAAACCGCGCCCGGTCGGACAGGGGCGTGGACACGACGGCGGAGGCATCGGACGACGGCGTGGCACTCGTGGTGCCTGTGAGGGTTGATTCGATGGGCGCTTCATTGAGGCTCGCGACCCAGGCCACCACGGCGACCAGCAGGTTCAGCGCCGCGGCAATCAGGAACGTCCGGCTCAGGCCCATCGTGGGGACGAGCCACAAGCTGCCAAAGAGCACACCGACGATCGCGCCGGTGGTGTTGATCGCATACAGCAACGACGCGGTCCGGCGAATGCCGTCGGCCGTGCGACTCGCCGCCCGCAACACGAGCGGATAGGTCATCCCCATCAGACCCGCAGGCAGGATCAGCACCAATGCGGTCAGCCCGATCCGCGTGATGATGGTGAGGATCGGTGCGCCTTCAAGGGTGGGAACCAGACCCAGGAAGGCGGAATCGGCGACACCAAGCAGCCAAGGCGTCAGCAGGGCACTGACCGCGATCAGGGCCTCGACGATCGCGAAGGTGCGGAGCGGTCGACGGAGGTGATCGGACCAGCGCCCGGCGAGATAACTGCCGAGCGCAAGGCCGCCCATGAAACACGCGAGGACCGTGCTGGCCGCCTGAATGGTGACGCCAAAGACCAATCCGAGCTGGCGGGTCCACAGGACCTGATAGACCAACGCCACCGCACCGGACAGAAAAAAGGCGACGAGCAACAACGCATTCATCCGGAAACTGACCACCGACCGACCGTCACTCACACATAACTCCTAGCCGCCCCTCGTATGCATTTCGAGGTGGGCATCTCGCTTGAGCACATTCAACGGGATATACGTGCCGCGATCGGGCACCGAGCGTCGCTCCTCGGCACCGCGATCGGCGCGACCGCGCCACACCGCCTGCAGCAAATTCAGCATCGTTTCGCGCGATGCACCGGCGCGCAGGGGACGACGGAGATCGGTGCCGTGTTGCGCGTAGAGACACAGCAGCAATACGCCGTCGGCCGTCAGGCGCGCGCGATCACACGTCCGGCAAAACGGCTGGGTCGTGGATGCGATGATGCCGAACGACAGTCCATCGGGCAATTGGAAGCGGTCCGCCGGCGCGGACGGCGCGCTTGGCAGCGGTTGAATCGGCCCGTACCGCTCGGCCAGGCGCGAGAGCATCTCGGCGCGTGAGACCACCGCGTCAGGGCGCCAGCGCGTGGCCCCCCCGACGTCCATGTATTCGATGAACCGCACCTCGGCCCCAACCGTGCGGCTGTATTCCAACAAGTCCGCCAGCTCATCGTCATTGTCACCACGGGTGATGACCGAGTCGATCTTGAGGTCGCGGAAACCGAGGCGGCGTGTGGCGTCGATGCCGGCGAAGACGGCGGGCAGAGAGTCGCGGCGTGCGAGCGCGAGGAACCGGTCCGCGCGCAGCGTGTCGAGGCTGACGGTGATGCGATGGAGTCCCGCCTGCTGCAGTTCCGCCGCGGCGTCTGCCAGCAACACGCCGTTGGTCGTGATTGCGAGGTCGTTGAGCCAGGGCTTTTGCGCGAGCTGGGCCACGAGTGACGGCAGGTCGCGGCGCAGCAGTGGTTCACCCCCGGTGATCCGCAACCGGTCCACACCCATCTCGCCAAACAGATCCGAGAGCGCGCTGATTTCCTCATAGGTCAGCACATCCTCGCGCGGCAGCCAAAGGTATTCGTCCTCAGGCATGCAGTAGTGACACCGCAAATTGCAGCGGTCGGTCACCGAGATGCGCAGGCTCCGCAGGGGACGCCCCAGGGTGTCGAGGGTGGACATGCTCCCCTCGATTATGCCCCATTGGCATTGCCCCATTGCCCCATGGGCTCATTTAGAATGGCCCATGCCCAGACTCCTCTCGATCCTGTTCCTGGTTGTGGTCCTCGTCGTGCCGGTCGCGGCGCAGGCGCAGGTCCCAGCTGACAGCCCTCGTGTCACCGCGCTAAAGACCGAAGTCGCTGCCGAAGTCGAGAAGATGCGCGACTTCACGCAGCAGATGGTCGACCAGATTTTCAGTTTCGGCGAGCTCGGGTTCCAGGAAATCGAGACGCACAAATACCTGACCGGAATCCTGCGGCAACACGGATTCACGGTCGAAGAGGGCGTGGCCGGCATTCCGACCGCGTTTATGGCGAGCTGGGGGAGCGCCAAACCCGTCATCGCGTTGGGTTCCGATATTGACGGCATTCCGCAGTCATCCCAGAAACCCGGCGTGGCGTATCGGTCGCCGATCGTTGAGGGTGCGCCAGGCCACGGCGAGGGCCACAACTCGGGGCAGGCCGTCAACATCACGGCGGCGATCGTGATGAAGCGCATCATGGAGCGCGACAAGATCCCCGGTACGATTCGCGTGTGGCCGGGCACGGCGGAAGAACTCGTCGGGACCAAGGCGTATTTCGTCCGTGCAGGGCTCTTCAATGACGTGGACGTGGCGCTCTTTACGCACGTCGGCCGCAACTTGTCGGTCTCCTGGGGCGCAGCCGGCGGCACGGGGCTCGTGTCGGTCGAATACACGTTTGAAGGGGAGACCGCACATTCCGCCGGCGCGCCCTGGCGTGGCAAGAGTGCGCTCGACGCCGTCGAGTTGATGAACGTCGGCTGGAACTATCGTCGCGAGCATCTTCGTCTCGATCGGTCGCATTACGTGATTCGTAACGGCGGCGATCAGCCCAACGTCGTTCCCCGCACCGCATCGGTCTGGTATTACTTCCGCGAACTGACGTACCCGCTGATCAAGGAACTCTGGGGCATCGGTGATTCCATCGCGAGGGGCGCCGCGATGATGACCGGCACCACGCTCGCGTCCACACGGGTGCTCGGGGCCGCGTGGCCGCGCCATTTCAGTCGCCCGGTCGCCGAAGCGACGTTCGCCAACATCCAGAAGGTGGGCCTGCCCGAGTGGAGCGAGGCCGACCAGACGCTCGCGCGCGCCGTGCAGAAGGAACTGGGCGTGACCGAAAGTGGCCTCGCCACCAGGCTTGGAAACCTTGGTCAGCCCGTGACCGACAATCGTGGCGGCGGCTCCGACGACATCGGCGACATCTCCTGGAACGTGCCGACGGTGACGTTGTCCTTCCCTTCGAACATCCCCGGCCTGCCCGGTCACAATTGGGCCGACAGCATCGCCATGGCCACCCCGATCGCGCACAAAGGCGCGACGGCCGGCGCCAAGGCGCAAGCCATGACCCTGGTCGACCTGTTTCTCAAGCCGGAAGTGGTCTCCGAGGCGTGGAAGTACTTCAACGAAGTGCAGACGAAGAACGAGAAGTACGAACCGCTGATTCGTCCCGAGGACACGCCCGCGCTCGAACTCAATCGCGACATCATGGCCAAGTACCGCGACCAGATGCGCAAGTTCTACTTCGATCCCACGAAGTACAAGACCTACCTCGAACAGCTTGGCATCGCGTATCCCACGATCAGGCGACAGTGAATGGGGCAAGGGGGGAATGGACCAATGAGCCAATGAGCCAATGAGCCAATGAAGGGCGTTGCGTTACGCTACAGTCATTGCCTCATTGCCTCATTGCCTCATTG
>Ga0163147_10008009_pt1 | contig 11831 bp, 12 predicted proteins | sample OliLakLV19MP6G1_FD_148597 | JGI IMG/M metagenome (GOLD analysis project Ga0163147, IMG submission 148597) | Freshwater microbial mat bacterial communities from Lake Vanda, McMurdo Dry Valleys, Antarctica- Oligotrophic Lake LV.19.MP6.G1 | ecosystem: Environmental > Aquatic > Freshwater > Lake >...
TGATTTTTGACTGCATTGCGTGCGGCATCTTTTTCAACGTCCAGCAAGTCGTCGTAAATCTGGTAGCCGATCGCAAACGATTCGGCTGCCTGCCGCGCCCGAGCCAGCGCATGGCTCTGACCGGCGGCGAGCAGCGCCAGTTCTGTCGGCAGACTGAGTAAGGCGCCGGATTTGGCCAGTGCAATCCGTCTGAAATCATCAAGATTCAAGACAGGTCGCGTGGGCCGCCCGAGTTCGGCGCATTGGCCGCGTACCGCGCTGCCAATGCGCGAGTGCATGAGTGCAAAAAGTTCCGGCAGGCGGGCAACCCGGCCGAACTGCGACAGCGCAAGATAGGAAGCCGAGAGCAGCAAGTCACCGGCGCAGATGGCGATATCGTCACCAAACTTGTGCCAGACGCTGGACTGGCCCCGCCTTTGGATATCACGGTCATGCAAGTCATCATGAACCAGTGAGGCGTTGTGCAGCAGCTCGCAAGCCGCCGCCAGAGCCTGGCTTTCCTTTGCAACCAAGCCCAGGCAACTGCCGGCATGCAATGCCAGCCTGGCTCTGACACGCTGACCGCCCGAACCGAGATGATAGCTGGCAGCGGCCACCGCCTGGCAGGGTGCGAGAGAGTCAAACGCATCACTGCTGCAGACGATAGCCATCATCTGGCGCTCAAGCGCAGCAAGAGATTCAAAGGTGACGCGACCGACCGGAACCGGGCGCAGATCAGCCAATGTTTGCATGGTACGTGTCCGGGCTGCGGGGTCGAATCTTTCGCCTCGACCCCACCTAGGCGACTAGGCCCTCGCCGCCCTCTCGGACTCGCTCACAGCGACCGACCAGATGATCAAGCCAAAGGCGATCTTGTTCAACACATCGGCTGCGTTGTAGATGATGTTGAGCGCGTTGGCGCTATCGGCGGTGTTGGCACCGGTCAGGTAGCCGAAGAAGTACCCGATCGGGTAGATCGCCCAACCCAAGGTCACGATCAGGCGCATCGTGTTGAAGGCTGACTGGACCGCCGGAGGTGCACTACTCGCACTGATCTTGCCGGCTTGACCCAGGAAAATCTCGTAGACGATGAAGGCCCAACCCGCCATGCCGATGATGAACGCCGGCCAGACAGGCATGTACCCTGCCTCACCCAGATAGCCGCCAATCAGCATCACAAGCGTGCCGATCATCAGACGCCAGAAGATGCCGGCCTGGACCTTGGTGATCGCCGCCAGGATCAAATAAAACTCGATCATCAGCAAGGGCACCGTGATTAGCCAGTCGATGTAGCGGAAGACCGTGGGCGTAGTGCCGGTGGCCACCCAGACATCACGCATGTAGAAATAGTGCACTGCGGCCACCAGCGTGACCAGGCCCGACACTGTTAGCGAGGTCTTCCATTTCGCCGACACGCGGTCGCGTTCGAGGAAGAAAAATGCGGTCGCTGCGATCAGCGCCATTGAGATGATCCAGAAGGAAATGCCGACGAAGTCGTCTTGCTTCAGCACTGCGCTTGTGTCTGCGGCCGCGTTCGCCGATTTGGAGACCAAGCCGAAGGCGACTCCGATCAGGGGGAGTGCTATGGCTGCCAAAGACGTCTTGGCCCAGAAACGGTCTGGACGCGTCATTAAGTCATTCATTGTCTTCCTTCTCTTGGTAGGTGAGCGAGAGCGCTCGGTTAAATCGCCGCGTGGAAGCCGCGCGACCGTTATTCATGTCAAGGCGCTGCGTGCCGCCCCTGACTGGCGCGGCCAGATTTCCTGGTTGATGGAGGTTCTCGCCCTCGCGTCGCCCCGGAAGGTCCTGACCGGGCACTTGGCTACTTGGGGATCAACACCGTGTCGATCACGTGGATCACGCCATTGCTGGCGGCCACGTCGGCGGTAATCACCTTCGCCGCGTCGACGGTGACGCCGCCAGCCGTTGCGATCGTCAACTCGGTACCCTGCACGGACTTGACCTTGCCGGGCTTGATATCCTTCGACAGAACCCTGCCCGCAACGACGTGATAGGTCAGAACCGCAGCCAGCTTTGCCTTGTCTTTCAGCAGCGCGTCCAGATCGGCTTTCGGGACTTTGGCAAAGGCTTCATCGGTCGGCGCGAAGACCGTGAACGGACCCTTGCCTTTCAACGTGTCGATGAGACCTGCAGCCTGCAGTGCGGTGGCCAGGGTTTTAAAATTGCCGGCGCCGACAGCCGTCTCGACGATGTCTTTGGCTTGGGCCGACATGCCTGCCAGCGCAATGGCGCCAGCGACGATGAACTTCTTCATGGTGAGCGTCTTCATAGTGCGTAATTTCATGAGGTGGGCTTTCACGGTGTGGGCTTTCGAAAACGTCCGGCGGCAAGTGCCGCCGGGGCTTGGGTCAGAAATCAGATCTGGTGCAGCGCCCGCCGATTCAGGCCGGCAGCAGCACCGTGTCGATCACGTGGATGACGCCGTTGGTGCAACCGATGTCGGTCGTCACGACGGTCGCAGTGCTATTTAGCTTGACGCCATCCTTGGTGCTGATTGCCACCATGGCACCGTTGACAGTCTTGGCCGATTGCCCGTCCATCGTCATCACGTCGGCGGCCATTACCTTGCCGGCGACCACGTGGTAGGTCAGGATCGCGGCGAGCTTCGGGATGTCCTTGAGCAGGCTTTCAACGGTGCCGGCCGGCAGCTTGCCGAATGCCTCGTCGGTTGGCGCAAAGACCGTGAAGGGACCTGCGCCTTTGAGCGTGTCGATGAGGTTTGCTGCGGTCAACGCTGCGGCCAGGGTTTTGAAACTTCCGGCGGCGACGGCGGTGTCGATGATATCGTGCATGGCGTTCTTTCTGCTTGAAGGTGAGTGCGTTCAGCGGTTGCTGAACGGGATGCGGCGCAGGGCTTTTGAACCTGCGCCGGCGAACGAGTTGGCCTCACCTTGAAACGGTGCGACCAACCGACGACACGCTCGGTGGATACGGCGCGCAGGCGCAATAACCAGTGGGTGGGCGCGAGAAGGCAGTGCGATTACTCCACTCCACGCACCGCCGGCCGTACCCGGAATTTGAAGTCCGTGCGGTGTGGCGAAGCCGCAATGCACTGCTGACCGCCAACGACCCGCAGCGGCACAATTTCGGCAGTTCGGCACGGTCGCGCCCAACCTGCTCGGAAAGGCGCCTTCGAAGGGAGCAGTCAAAGGCGCGCTGCGCTGCTTCGCCGTACACGGGATTTTTGGAAACGCGATCTGTTGCATGGACTGCATAGTACATAAACGAAACGTCTTTGTAATAGGAAAAATGGATATTTGGACGATATTTACGTTTCAATATCGTTTCATATATAAAGTGACCTTAGAATGAACACACAATCTAGCCACCCTAGAAACCCGCCTGGAAACCGATCCATGACCCCGCCAATCCCCAGCGACGAACCCAGCGCCAAGACCTTGGTGCGCAGTGGCACAGCGGCACGCCTTGCGGGCCTCTCTCCTTCGACACTGCGCATCTGGGAGCACCGCTATCGCGTCGTGGCGCCACCCAAGTCAGCCTCAGGGCAACGCACCTACTCAATGAAGGATATCGAGCGCCTGCGGCTCATCACGCGGCTTACGCTCGCGGGGCATGCAATCGGCACCGTGGCGCACCTCGGTGTCGATGCGCTCGTCGCGCTGTCATCGGGAAATCGGGTGGCGTCAACCGGGGTGCAGCGGGTTCTGATCGCCGGCCAAATCGCCGCACGCAAGCTTGAGGGCCGGCTGCGACCCGCGCCGGCGTTGGTCTTCGACGACTTGAGCCATGCCGAGCGCGAAGTCGCCCGCGCCGGCGCTGCCGATGTGCTCGTCATTCATGTGCCTACATTGCACGCGTCGATGATCGAGCAGGTGGTGGCGCTGCGCAACAATCTGCCGGCGCCGAATGTCATCGTGGTCTATTCGTTCGGACCGGAAGCGGTGGCTGAAGCCCTTCGCGCGACCGGCCTGACGGTTTGCCGTGAGCCGGTTTCCGGCAAGGAATTGGCACACTTGATCGTCGCTTCACGGCCGGTTGTGGAAGCGCTGGCGGCTGGCGCGGCGACGAGTCCCAGACTTTTCAGCGCTGCCCAATTGGTCGAACTGAGCGAAATATCGTCGCAGGTTGCCTGCGAATGCCCGCGTCACCTGGCCGAGATCGTCACGCTGCTGGTCAACTTTGAGCAGTACAGCTCGGAATGCGCATCGGGAAATAGCAAAGATGCAGCCTTGCATCGCCACCTCCACGAGGTCACGAGCGCTGCCAGAACGATGTTCGAACAGGCGCTGGCGCGGCTTATGATCGAAGAAGGGATGGTGCTTTAGACGCGATGGTGCTACTGGCACCGGCCAAGGAGGGTATTCGACTGTCGAATCACTTGCTTCTGCGCTGTTTGGTCACCCAGTGGATCGGCGCTGGCATTGAGGAGCCGGGTGCGCGGCCTTGAGTCCGACCGGCGCGCCTTCGTCCTCGCCCAGCGGCTGCCATTGCGGGCGGTAGCGCACCCCGATCGAGGTCGAGCGCTTGTGCAACTCCTTGTTGATGGCCTGCACCCGCTATCGATTCCACTCTCGAAGGCCGCCGTAGCGCCACCGGCTGAAGCGACCGACGAGCCGGCGCATCGCCAGGCAGCCCGCCAAGTCTGGGCGCAGCTGCTGGCGCGCATCTGCGAGGTGCTGCCCCTGCTGTGTCCCAGGTACGGTGGCGCGATGCGGATCATCGCCTGCATCACCGGAGCGGCGGTGATCCAGGCGTTGCTCGGTCACCTGGGCGAGCCTAAGTCACCGCCGCGTCTGCGCCCGGCGCGGGGGCCGCCGCTGTGGGAGACGCAGGACCGTGGATCGGACGCGATCAATCCGCAAGCGCAACCCATGCCGGACCATGAGTTCGACCGGCGCGTCGCGTGGTCGGGCACAAGACCATAAGGCTCGCTCGCTGCGGGCGCCGCGTGCCTCTGGCCGCCTGCGCGGCAAACGTCCTCCGCCCAGGCGGCCAGAGGCACGGACAACGGGCATGCCGGGGCGGGGTTTCAGGGGCTTGTCAGACGTCTTCGGCGCCAAATCAACGATTGACGAAGACGGATATCGCCGGATTACTCGAAAATTGGCATTAACATTCCTATCCTTCGTCCGGGTCAATCACACTCACCACTCGCGCAACGATATGCCGGGTCGTGTGCGTATCCAACGTCTCAATATAACGAGCCGAGCCATTGCGCTCTCGCGCCTCGATATCAAGTGAACGAATTTGATTGCACACCGCCACCCCGCTGGTATCGTGCCCGCTGATCGGCACAGTCAGCCCCATATTGCGGGCAAACGCACCGCCGCTGGTCACCGGCACCGCCATCGCCACGCCCAGCGCGTTGATTTCCTTTGGCGTCACTACCACAAAGCGATGCCGGTCGCGCATCTCGCGCCCGGCCACCGGGTTGGGGTCGATCCAGTACACATCGCCAGCGCCGGGGATGCGCCGGCGGATCATGTCAGCTCGCGGCCAACCGGTGCGCCGTCGAGCGCGCCGGCGGTCTGGCGCTTGAGCTTGGCCAGATTGCGCGGTGTCGCGCCACGCAACAATTCCTTCAAGGTATAGCGCCGGGGTTTGTCGATTGCCGCCGGACGCGCGGTAAGCGTGCCGTTGGCGACACTCAGTTCAAGCGCCTCACCCACTTCCACGTTCAACTGCTTGAGCATGGGCGCGGGAATCGTGACGATCGCAGCGCCGCCTTGGCGGCGGATGTTTACAGTGGTCATGGGAGTACGCTTTTTCAAAAGTAGCACTATAGTCGCACATCAACCCAGTGTCTCTGACGGTGAGCCGAAAATCATTTGAACACAGCCCTTTTAATCACTTTCATTCCCGCCAATCTGCATAAACCGCTTGCGCAGCACCGCCACCAGCGTCGCATCCGCGCGCGCACTCGCCAGACGCAGCGGCGTATAGCCGGTGCGCAATGCACGCGCCGGCAGCCACGCTATCAGCATAGCGGTGACCGGCATGTTCTGCCCCCCGACCAGCGGCCATTGCCCGCTCCACTCAACAGCCAGCGCGGAGGAAAACGGCGACAGATAGGAAATGCCCCACAAATCGTCCGGCTCGTTGCCGAGTGAACCGAGCAGGTCGCAGTTGAAATGCAAATGCACCGCCGCGAACCCGCAGAGCGCCGAACGCACCGGGCTGTGCGCCAGCATCGCCACCACGCCCACAATCACCAGCGCTGCTAGCGCACCCCGGTCGAAGTCGGACGCTTGTGGAACTCCTTGTTGATGCCCTGCCAATTCTCCTCTCGCAGGCAGCCGTCGCGCCACCGGCCGACGCGACCGACGAGCCGGCGCATCGCCAGGCAACCCGCTATCGGCATCGAGGAGAACGTGGAGGCGTTTGACGATTTCCGGCGGCAGGTGATGGCGCGCTTTGCTCCCGCCATCGACCGCCTGCACTGGATGCGCCTGCCATGCACGCTGCGTGACGGCAATGCGGGCCATGTGGTGTTGCTGCGGGTCGAGAAGAGCGACAAGGTGCATACCGTGATCGGCGATGGCACCTGGACGCGCATGGATGCGTCCAACCGTGAAATGAACGCGGCCGAGATCGCTGATCTTTCCTACCGGCGTGGTGTGCGCAGTGCTGCTGCCGAGACGGTGCCGGTCGCGCTCAATCTATTGGAGACGGCAACCTGGCGCCGCTTCGCTGCGGCGCGTGGTTTGAAATCCGGTTCGTTCGCCGAGCAATTGCAGCGTATCGGTCTGGCCGACGCCACTGGCGACGAAGTGCGGCCGACGCGCGCCGCCGTGTTGTTATTCGCCGATGAACCGGGCAGCTTGCTGGCTGCGCACGATTCACGCGCTGACGTGCGGCTCATGGTCTATGACGGCAAGACTGCCGTGCCGGGTTCGACGCCGAATTTGCGCAAAGCGCCGAAGACGATTCGCGGCCCGCTGATTGAGCAGATTGACGCGGCGGTAAAGGTGGTGCTTGAGGAGTTGGCCGCTGGGCTGACACTTTCGTCGAGCGGGTTCAAGACCAAGCATGTCTACCCGGAGCGGGTGGTCAAGGAAGCGATTGTCAACGCGGCGATGCATCGCGATTACCGTTTGAACCGCGATATTTTCATTCGCGTGTTTGACGACCGCATCGAAATCGAAAGCCCCGGCGCGTTCCCCGGCAACATCACGGCGGCGAACATCAACAAGGCCGGGTCGAAGGCGCGCAATGCGCTGATCGCATTGAACCTGCGCGAATTCGATACGCCACCGAATATCGATGCGGGTGAAGGCGTGAAGATGATGTTCGCCGAAATGGCCGCCGCCAAACTCTATCCGCCGCAGTACGCGCAGAACCTCGATGCTGCGGTCGAGAACGTGACGGTGACGCTGTTCAACCTTGAGCGACCGAGCGTGTGGGATGAAGTGAGTGCGTGGATCGACCAGCACGGGTCGATTGCGAATGCTGAGCTGTGCAAGTTGGCCGGAGTGGATACGCTCAAGGCTTCCAAGCTGCTGATCGCTTGGCGCGACCAAGGCTTGCTGGTGCCGCTGCCAGACCGCGCCAAACGAAACATGGCCTATGCCAAACCGCAGGACGGCGGCGAAACACCGGATTTGTTATCTAAGGCTCTGGATAACAAACCGGAGTTTGATTAAAATTCAATATAAATCATGTAGTTACTAACATCGTTATTATCTTTTTGACGGCTTTGGAACCCGCAGGTCATTCTCAACACCGGGTGATAATGAAAACGGAGATCCCGAAAATCATCGATAAATCAAACAATTGCGCGCTCCTTCATTATCTTGCTGGCAAATCGAGAAGTTCGGACTTCAAGCTCCGGGCGAGGATCGGCCGGTCGCCTGGACGAACCGCTCACTGCGTTCTTTGCTTCGCGCACCTGCCCCGGCAGCGCCATGTTTGTCGGCAGCACCGGACGCGTTGCCGCTGACCCGCGCGGCGCGAGGAGTTGGATCGCCGGCTTGATGCTCTTGATAGCGAAGGCCCGTCCGGGATTCCCTGGGACGACGTGATGCAGCGAATTGGCTGCAGCAGTCTTTGACGCGCTTGCCAAACCGCGACGCGCGGCGAGTGGTCATCGCCACGGCGGTCGCGGAAAAACTCGCGGTGCTGAACACGGCGGCTTATTTCTCGGCGCCAAAATCACGCGCGGATCTGGCCGCATTCAAACGTCTGCTCAAGCACGTGCGCGGCGGACCGCGCTTTTTCGCTCCCCGCAGGTCAGGGTTGCCCGAGATCTTCGAGCAACGAGGCGGCCACGGCTTCTTCCGCGATCGCCACGCCTTGGCGCCGCATCGCCGGCGCCAAGGCGTCGTCCCACGCTGCCTCGACGCCGGCACCGTCCAGATCGCGCCGACGTAGTTGGCGATGCGCAGTCCCGCCCAGTCGAAATCGCCGTGATAGCGCAGCCGGGCGCCGGCTTGCGCCAGTTGAGCGAGCAGGGTTCGCTGCGCGGCAGCCGGCATGCCGTCGGTGCAGACCAGCGGGGCGCAGCGGGCGCCCACGCAGTCGGCGGCGATGGCCACCAGGTTCGGGTTTTCGCACACGTACACCGTCACATCGGCCACCGCCCACGATGGCGGCGAGCGCAACAGGCGACGCAGCGACAGGTAAGCGGGTTCGCCGAGTGCGGCAGGCAGCAGCGCGCCGGTCCGAACCGGCAGATTGAGGAACAGCGCGGGCCGGGCCAACTCGTTGACCAGCACACCGGCGCGCGCCCAGACATCGCGGACGCGCTCTTCTACCGCGTTGCCCGGCGCGTCGGCTTGGGCACCCGGCGCGTCGGCTTCGGCATCGGGCGGACCGCCCGGCTGCGAGAGCCCGGACTCGTATTGGCGCCAGGCCGCCAATACCAGCGTTGCAACAGCTTGGCCGTTGTCGAGCGCGTGCGCATTGCCGAGCGTTTCGGCGGCCAGTTGGGCGCGCGCCAGCCCGGCGACGGGGAGTCTGTGCAGCACGCTGGCCGCGCGCTCGAGTAGCTGCGCGGCGGCTGCGGCGTCCTGTCTGGCCAAGCGTTTGAGCAGGCCCGCCGCGGCCGGTGTGCCGAGGAACTCGGCAAGCGCCGGGTGCGCGCAGCCGGCCACCACAGTCGACCAACTTGCCAGCGCTGCGGCACGCATCATAGCGGTGTGCGGGATCGGGCCATCGAGCCATTCCAGCGCCTCGCGCAGCGAGCCGGCGATGCCGGCTTCGCGCAATGCGGTGTCAAGCGCCGCGACGTCGATCTGCATCGATTTCACCTGCCGCGGCAAACGCCGCGTCAGCAGGGCCAACGCCTCGCTTTCCGTAGCGCAGAGGGAGCCCAGGCGCAGCACGCCGGGTGGCGCGTCCGGCGCGGCGCGTTCGAAGTGGCGGCGCAGCCGCGCGCGCAAGCCAGCGAGCGCAGCGCCGCCGAGCAATTTCTGCAGTCGCGGATCGGCGCTATTCATGTCGGCGCGAACCGCCGGTCCGGATCGTCCTCGCGCCGTTTCGCGCGGCCATCCCAGGTCCAGCGCGAGACGAATACCGCATCGATGCCTTCGCGCCGCTGCAACTGGCAGATCGACACGCCGGGCAGTTCCGCGTAGCAGGCCCACTCGCGTTCGCTGGTGATGACGAAATCGAGGTCGAACTCGCGGATCAGCCCCATGCAATGCGCGCGCGCCGCGTCGTCGATGCCGGCGAAGGCTTCGTCGAGCAGCATCAGGCGCGGCGCGTGCGGATTGCTGCCCTCGCTGTAGAAGCTGGCGATGGCGGCGAACAGCGGCACCGTCAGCCCAAGCGCGCGCTCACCGCTGGAGGCCGGCCCGGAGAGTTTGCGCCACTGCCCATCCTGCAGGCGTTCGACGCGGAAACGGTGCCAGCGGCGGTAGTCGAGCGCACGCGCGAGTTGATCGACCAGGCTGCCGCCGCCGTCGCCCGCGTGCCGTCCAGGATCGGCACCGCGTGCCGTCCAGGATCGGCATCGCCGCGTTCGCGTTCGGCAGCGATGCGTTGCTGCAGCATGGCGCCGACGACGCGCCGGTCTTCCGCCGACCAGAGGTCGGCGCTGGTGTTCGCCAGCCGGGTGCGCGCGGCTTCGAGTCCGACCGGCGCGCCTTCGTCCTCGCCCAGCGCCTGCCATTGCAGGCGGTAGCGCACCCCGGTCGAGGTCGGACGCTTGTGCAACTCCTTGTTGATGGCCTGCACCCGCTGCTCGGCCGCGCGCAACAGGCGTTGCACTTCAGAGGCGATTTCGGCCTGGAGGTAGTTTTCCAGCACCTCGCTTTCTTTCGCGCTGAGAAGTTCGCCGCGCTCTGCGATATCGTCGGCCAGGCGCAAAACGATCTGATCCGGGCGTTCAGGCCGGTTGTGGAAGATGATCTGCACGACCAGGCCCCAGTCGCTGGGTTCGGCGGGCGCCTGATGGCCCAGTGCGCTCAGCGCGCGCTGCAATTCCTGCAGGTCTTCGGTGATCTGGCGTTGCACCCGGGTCCAGGCGGCCTCGTCGTCGGCGATGTGCGCCAGCGCCTGCTCGATGCGGCGCGCGAGTGTCAGCGCGGGTTCGATGCTCCAGGCGCCGTGCGGGTCCGGCATTTCGATGTCCGGCAACGCCGACGACAGCAGGCTGCTGGCGGCGAAATTGCGCAGCCGCGCCATGGCGCCCGCGCGGGCTTCGAATCGCTGCCGCAGCACGCTGTCGGCGGCTTCCGCCTTGGCTTCCGCGCTGACGCGCGCTTCGCCGGCGAGGCGGCGCTCTTCGGTGGCTGAACTCTGGGCCGTATCGGCCGCGCGCACCGCCAGGCGCGCTTCGGCCAGTTGCCGGCGCAGGTCATCGACCTGCGCGCCGACGGCCTGATGCAGAACCTCGAACCGGGCGCGCGCTTCTTCGGCTTCGGTGCGGGCAGCCGCGAGCCTTTCCTCGCGTTCCCGCAAGCGTGCCAGCGCCTCGCGTTCCCGCAAGCGTGCCAGCGCCTCGGTTTCGCGCGATCGCTGCAACTGGAATTCCGGCTGCGCGCGGCGCCATTGCTGCGCTGCTTGCACCAGCCGGTATTGCGCGTCGTTGAATTGATCCAACAACACGCCGATCGGCGCCAGGGCCGGGTCGGCCGCCATTGTCATCACCTTGTCGCCCAGCAAATGCAGGGTGATCTGCGGGTCGGCGCGTTCCAGCACCGCGCATGCCAGACACAAGAGCACGTAGCGACGGCGATCGAATTCCGCCAGTCCGCGGGTGGCGTCGGACAGGTCGGCGGGGCGCTTGTAGAGCCGGGCGCCTTCGCGTTCGACATGCAGCACCCAACCCGCCTCGCGCGCGAACCAGTCGCGCAGCCGCTCGGCCTGGCGCCGCACCGCGGGGAAGTCCGGGTGCACGGGCGCCATCAGCGGTTGCATCAACAGCGCGCGCAAGGCATCGCGGAATTCCTCGCGTTGCCGGCGCGCCTGCAGCTCGCCTAAGTTCCGGCCGGCGCCACCCTGCCACGTCGCCATCAATTGAATTCCACCACGGCTGTGATCGTCAACCGGTGGTCGCGGCCGGCGAACACGCTCGCCGGTGTGAGCACGCGTGCGCAGCTATCCGCGCCCAAGGGTTCGAGCCGGATATGCAGCAGCCCGTCCCCGGTTTGCCGTTCGACCGGCGTCTCCGGCCCCGACTGCTCCGCCAGCGCTTCGCCGAGCAATTGCAGGAACAAGCCGAACGCCTGCGGATCGAGTTCGCCCAATGCGGACAGGTGCGTGGCCTGGCCGTTGGCCAGACGCCGACGCGCGGCTTCGACCTGGCGCGATTCTTCATCGAGTTGGCCGGCCATGCGCGCGCGATCCGCGCTGCGATCCCGCACCTTGGCCTGCGGTCCACGTGGCGCAGCTTCGCCGTACTCGCGCAGGCGCGGGTACGGCGAAGC
>Ga0163147_10008013_pt1 | contig 11829 bp, 11 predicted proteins | sample OliLakLV19MP6G1_FD_148597 | JGI IMG/M metagenome (GOLD analysis project Ga0163147, IMG submission 148597) | Freshwater microbial mat bacterial communities from Lake Vanda, McMurdo Dry Valleys, Antarctica- Oligotrophic Lake LV.19.MP6.G1 | ecosystem: Environmental > Aquatic > Freshwater > Lake >...
TCTCTACAGCGCTCGCCGCCAAAAACGGCCTTTTGATTCGAAACCGCGTCGCATTTGAGGGCGCCCGGAAGCTGCAAGCCATCATCTTTGACAAGACGGGCACACTCACGGAAGGGCGCTTTGGAGTGACAGACACGCTCCTCCTTTCGCCGGACATCGACGAAGAAACACTGCGCAGATACGCGGCTTCGGTCGATGCGCATTCCGAACATCCCATTGCCAAAGCCATTGTCGCGTCTTCGGACAAGAAATCGCCCGTGGAGAACTTCAAAGGCATCGCGGGCAAAGGCGCTGAAGGCCGAGTCGAGGGAAAGGACGTCAAGGTGGTGAGCCCGGGATACTTACGCGAACAGAACATCGCGATGACCGACCAGCGCGTGGAACCATTGCAAGCGCAAGGGAAGACCGTGGTTTTTATCCTGGTGGATGGAGCTTTGAAAGGAGCGATGGCCTTGGCCGACATCGTCCGGCCAGAGGCAAAGCAAGCCATCGCTACTCTCAAAGAAATGGACATCCGCTGCATGATGCTCACCGGGGACAACAAAGCCGTGGCCAAATGGGTTTCGGAACAAATCGGCCTGGATGAATACTTCGCCGAAGTCCTGCCTCAGGATAAAGCGGCCAAAGTCAAAGAAGTCCAATCCCGGGGCCAGTTGGTGGCCATGACGGGTGACGGCGTGAACGACGCCCCCGCCTTGGCGCAGGCTGATTTGGGGATCGCCATTGGAGCCGGCTCCGATGTCGCGGTTGAAACCGCGGACGTCATTCTGGTGAGAAGCAATCCGTCGGATGTGGTGGCCATCCTGAAACTCTCCCGAGCCACTTACCGCAAGATGGTTCAAAACCTTTTTTGGGCGACCGGGTATAACGCCTTCGCTATCCCGCTGGCCGCCGGTGCGCTTTACGCCTGGGGCGTACTGCTCACTCCGGCCTTGGGGGCGGTGTTGATGTCCGCCAGCACGATTATTGTGGCGATCAATGCGCGACTGTTGAGAATAAAGAAATGACAGAAATAAAAAATGGAGCATAGCCATGAAAGAAACAGAATCAGTAACAAAAGACCCCATCTGCGGAATGACCGTGGACGAAGCCACTGCTCTAAAAGTCGAGCGCGATGGAAAGACGTCCTACTTTTGCGGCGACCATTGCCGGAAAAAGTTTCTGTCCACACCTGCCGGAATGAAGCCAGATGACAAGTCTAAAGGCTGCTGTGGATAACTTCCGCGCGTAACGCAATGCCCCTGGATTATCGGGAAGATGTCGTGTCAAGACCCGATTGCTGGGGCTTTAGCATCCTGTTGCGAAGATCGTCTAATACGGGGAGTTTCCGATTTAAGAAAGTCCTGCGTCTCAACGAGATGCGGGGCTTTCTTACTGTTATGGTGGCCGTCTGTTTCCTTTAAATGAATCGGCGCGCGCACAGCCGAAAGAGCAAGGATGATAACATGAGCGTTTGCCGTTCAGCAGTCTCAGAGGACTTTATGACGAAGGTCATACTGCTTAGCGCGGCGTTAAGCGAACATCAATCAACGGAAGCTGTTTGATTTCTGAAAGATGGAGTGAAACGTGACAACCGATCTACTCCGAATCGTTATTGTCGGCGGCGTCGCGGGAGGCGCGAGTGCGGCGGCCAAAGCACGCCGGGTCAATGAGCAGGCGTCTATCGTCATGTTCGAGCGGGGCCCTTACGTGTCATTCGCCAACTGCGGGCTGCCCTATTACATCGGCGGAGAAATTTCGGATCGGAAGTCCCTTCTTTTGCAGACGCCTGATACCTTCTGGAATCGGTTTCGTGTGAAAGTCCACGTACTTCACGAAGCCACGCGAGTCGACCGGAAAAATAAGCGTGTCGAGGTTCGGAATCTCCAGACTGGCGCGGTTTTTTTTGAGCCCTACGACAAACTCATCCTGTCGCCGGGCGCGGGCGCCATTGTCCCTGCATTGCCAGGCATCACATCGCCCAATGTTTTCACGATCAAAACGGTTCCAGACTCGGATGCGATAAAGGCGTACATCGAAAAGTTCAATCCTCGGCGCGCGGTCGTGGTGGGCGCCGGCTTTATCGGTCTTGAAGCAGCGGAAGTTTTGAAACGTCGCGGTCTGGACGTGACGATTGTTGAGATGTTGCCACAGGTGCTTCCTCCCTTCGACGCTGATGTCGCTTCGTTCGTATCGCGTTTCCTGGAAGACAAAGGAGTGAGCCTTGTCCTTTCAGATGGCCTGAAATCTTTCCACGGTAATCCCATGGCGTCCGAGATCGAGCTTCAAAGCGGCCGCAGACTGCCGATGGATATGGCGATTCTTTCCATCGGCGTTCGACCGGAGCTTAAGCTTGCCACAGAGGCGGGACTCGTCATCGGCAAGGCAGGCGGCATCGCGGTTGATGATCATCAGCAGACATCGGATCCGGGTATTTACGCCGCCGGAGACGCGGTGGAGGTACTGCATCTGGTCAGCGGTCAGAAGACCCGCATTCCGTTGGCGGGTCCGGCCAACAAACAGGGCCGCGTCGCGGGCGCGAATGCCGCAGGCGAATCCCTCTCATTTCCCGGCGCGCTGGGAACCGCCATCGTGGAATCGATGGGCATCGCCGCCGCCAAAACGGGGCTTTCCGAACGAGAAGCGGAGAAAGCGGGATTCAAAGTCGACGTGTCGCTCACCCATTCTCTCGACCACGCAGGATATTACCCGGGCGGCGAACTCCTTCTCATTAAACTCGTGGCCGCAAAGGACACCGGCCGACTCCTGGGAGCACAGGTCATCGGCGAAAAGGGAGTGGATAAGCGGATCGACGTTCTGGCCACCGCCTTATCGGCGGGATTTCGAGTGACAGATCTTGAGAATCTTGACCTGGCTTATGCGCCTCAGTTCTCGTCGGCAAAAGACCCCGTGATCATCGCGGGTTTCGTGGCCGCTAACATCCTTCGCGATGACATGCAGGTCATCACGTGTGAGGCACTTCGGAGCCGGATTCAGAAAAAAGAGGAACTTCAAGTCGTCGACGTTCGGACGGCGGCGGAATTTGAATCGGGTCACCTGGATCAGGCCCATTTTCTTCCCCTCGATGAATTGCGGGATCGCCTCGGCGAACTGGATTCGTCCAGGGAGACGGTGGTCTATTGCCACGTGGGCTTAAGGGGATATCTGGCCGCCCGAATTCTCATGCAGAGTGGGTTCAAGAAGGTCTTGAACCTAACCGGGGGAATTCTGATGTGTCCCAAGGACGAGCCGCGGCAGAGCTCGACGGGTAACGTGAACGGGCATGCAACGGTAGACGACCTTCGCCGCAACATGGTAGGCGAAAAGGTTCTGGTCCTGGATGTGCGAGAGAGTGACGAGTACCAACACGAACACATCGCCAAAACCGTCAGCGCTCCGTTAAGTCGACTGGAGACGATTCTTGCAACCCTGCCCCGAGACCGGGACCTTTATGTGTTGTGTCAAACGGGCATTCGCACCACGCAGGCGGTGAACGAAATCCGCGCCAGTGGCTTCCTGAATGTCCACGCGGTTGATGGCGGTCTGCGGGCCTGGAAGGCCGCGGGATTTCCGATGGAGAAGAGAAAAGGACCGATTCCCATGATGCGGCAGGTGCAGATTGTCGCTGGCGGCCTGGCGTTCCTGGGCGGTCTCGTCCCCGGCCTTCGTTGGATTTCCGTCGTCGTTGGTGCGGGGCTGGTCTTCGCGGGGGTTTCGGGCACCTGCACGATGGCGTTCTTCCTGGCGAAGCTCCCTTGGAACAAACCCGGGAGCAGTCAGTCGAGGGGCGGGTCGAACTCCGGCTCCTGCGGACCGTGCGGCTCGTAGTCTCACGGCAACGCAAGAATCCAGTTGCGAAGATCCTCTATTAGGGGGAGACCCACGCTATGCGGGTCAGATCTCGCCTGTTGAGCTATTCCCTGATGAATTTATGCTCAGACGTCCATGGCGGTCATTCGTAACGTAAAGACCGGATGCTTGAGCTGACGGGGCCAGGCCTGCTTTTCGGTGACGCTATTCTCGGAGGGGAGGTTCTCATGCAGATCCAGATCAACACGGACCGAAACATTGAAGGTCACGAGGGACTACGAACCCATATCAGTGAGGTGGTCGAAACCGCCCTGGGCCGGTTCAGTAATCAAATCACCAGGATCGAGGTTCACCTGCGGGATGAGAACAGTGACAAGGGCGGAAGCCATGACAAGCGTTGCCTGATGGAAGCGCGGCTCGAGAGCCGGCCGCCCGTTGCGGTGAGCGACCGCGCGTCGACGGTGGGTGAGGCCGTTCATGGAGCCGCGGAGAAGATGAACAGGCTTATAGAGAGCTCTCTGGGCCGTGTCAGAGATCGTTAAACTTAACGCGCCTATCAGGAGAAATATGAAAAGCAAGACGGCCCGGGAGAAGTTCGGGAATCGATCCACGAATAAGAAGCTGGTCGGACGACAGAAAACCCAGGTGGCGCACGTAAAATCGACGACGAAGAGCAGCCAGAGAAAGCGTGACATAAGGAACGCCTGACGCGAGGAGAATCCGCGCCTCTCACCAAGTCCCTCATCCCTATCTCGTGAAAGATCTCAAGAAGAACAAGATCCTGGTGGTTAATGGCGGCTCATCGAGCATCAAGGGCGCTTTGTTCGAGCAAGGAGAGTCACTGCGCCGGGTGTTGGATCTGAGAATCGAACGCATCGGGCAATTGGGGAGCCGGTTTGTCGTAAAGGCCAACCACGCGACAGAAAGTTTCACGCGTACCGTGAAGATAGCCGACCATGAAGCGGCGGCAGGACTGCTTATGGAATGGCTGGCATCTCGCGGACCCTATGCGGCAGTGGGACATCGCGTTGTGCATGGCGGACCCCGGTACCGCGAACCACAGAAAATCACAATCGGAATGATTGAGGAACTGCGTCGACTCAGTCCATTTGATCCTGAACATCTGCCGGATGAGATCCTGTTAATCGACGCCTTCCGTGGACGCTTCCCTGAGCTGGAGCAAATCGCCTGTTTTGATACCGCTTTGCATTACGACATGCCTCGCGTGGCCCAGCTTCTTCCGATACCCCGTCGCTACGAGGCGGCGGGCGTTCGGCGCTACGGTTTTCATGGATTGTCCTACACCTATCTGGTTCAGGAACTAGAACGCGTTGCAGGTGCGAAGGCGGCAACGGGGCGGGTGATTCTTGCGCATCTGGGCAATGGCGCGAGCTTGTGACCTCCCCCCGTCTTTTGTCACAAAGCCAACTGGAGTCTTTCGGTATTTTTGACTTCTATCTGCTTTAAGAATTCGCTGGGTGAGATGCCGCCCAAAGAACTGTGAGGCCGTGCTTCGTTGTAGTCCTGCCGCCATTCCTCGATGATCTCTTCGGCTTGCTGCATTGTCGAGAACCAGTTGTCGTTTAAGCACTCGTCCTGGAACTTCCCGTTGAAGCTTTCGATGTAGGCATTCTGCGTCGGCTTCCTGGGCTGGATGAAGTGCAGCTTAACGCCGTTTTTGTACGCCCACTGGTCCAGCGCCTTGCTGATGAACTCCGGCCCATTGTCGGTTGTGATCACTTCGGGCAGCCCTCGCGTCTCGGCCAACCGGTCTAGCACCCGGCACACCCGCCGCCCACCGAGGGACGTGTCCACTTCGATCGCGGGGCTTTCTCGCGTGAAGTCGTCGACGATCGTCAGCACCCGAAACTTCCGGCCCGACCCCAGCACGTCGTGAACGAAGTCCATCGACCATCGCTGATTCGGTCGCTCAGGCGGCGCTAGCACACTCCGCGAGACCGCCGGCCGGCGCTTGCGCTTCTTCAGCCGCAGCGACAGCTGCTCTTCCCGGTAAATACGCTCGGTCCGCTTGCGGTTGATCACCAAACCCTCGCGCTTGAGCATCACATGCAGCCGCGCGCAGCCAAACCGCCGACGCTGTTCCGCCAACGCTCTCATCCGGCTTCTCAAGGCCTCATCGTTGGCCGGATTGGCCTTGTACCGGTATGATGACAACCACAAGTCGACCAACCGGCACGACCGCCGCAGGCTCAGCCCAAAGCTCTCGGCGGCAAACGTCACCGCCTTGCGTCTGGCTTTGGGCTTTACCAGTTTTTTTCGTTGATCGCCTTTAATGCGCGAATGTCCAACGACAGGTCGGCGACCATCTGCTTCAAGCGCCGGTTCTCTTCTTCCAGCGATTTCGGCCGTCTTAAATCGCTGATCTCAAGCCCGCCGTACTTCGACTTCCAGGTGTAATAGGTCTGCTCGCTCATCCCGTTTTTCCGGCACAGCTCCGCCACCTTTACCCCAGATTACCCTTCCTTCAGAACCGCGATGATCTGCTCTTCCCAGTAACGCTTCCCTTTCATGGTCGTCTCCTTTTGGGTGTTTTAACACCCGGAGACTCAAGCGGCAGCTGCGACAGTTTTCTGGGGGGAGGTCAGTCGTTCTCATGCATTAACGGGTGAGCGACCTGCTCTATTCTGCGCTACCCAGACACAAGCCAGTTGTGAATCTCGTCTAACACGGGATCCAATTTTGACGAAGGGCCTTTCAATGGAACGATCTCAGCGCATGAACGTAACCAAAGAATGACTGAGATGAGCGTTGTTCTGGACAAAGACATGGCCGGGTCCGAACCCTTGACGCTCGAGCTGTCGCGGAAGATGGACGCCTATTGGCGCGCCGCCAATTATCTCTCCGTGGGCCAGATTTATCTCCTCGACAATCCACTCCTTCGCACTCCCCTCAGGTTTGAACACGTCAAACCCCGGCTTCTGGGGCACTGGGGAACAACCCCGGGACTCAATTTCATCTATGTCCACCTTAACCGGCTTATCAAGAATCATGATTTGAAGGTGATCTACGTCGCCGGCCCGGGACACGGCGGGCCCGGAATCGTGGCCAACACATATCTGGAGGGGACTTACACCGAAACCTATCCGGACATCTCCCAGAATGAAGAGGGTCTCAAGCGTCTGTTCAAGCAATTCTCCTTTCCGGGCGGCATTCCAAGCCATGTTGCGCCTGAGACACCCGGATCCATTCACGAGGGCGGCGAACTCGGATACGCCCTGGCCCATGCCTACGGCGCCGCGCTCGACAATCCGGACTTGCTCGTGGCCTGCGTCGTCGGCGATGGAGAAGCTGAATCGGGGCCTCTGGCGGCCAGCTGGCACTCGAACAAATTTCTGAGTCCGAAAACCGATGGCGCCGTCCTGCCCATCCTCCACCTCAACGGGTACAAAATCAACAGTCCAACGATCCTGGCGCGCATTCCGACGGCTGAGTTGGATTCTCTCCTACGCGGGTATGGGCACGAGCCGATTTACGTGGAAGGTGACGATCCTATGGAGATGCATCAAAAAATGGCATCGGCGCTTGATGATGCGTTTAAACAGATCAACGCCATTCAAACAACCGCCCGCAGCGGGCAGACAACCGTTTCACGACCGCGCTGGCCGATGATCGTCCTGCGCAGCCCCAAAGGATGGACGGGACCCAAGGTTGTGGACGGCCAGCCTGCCGAAAATTCCTGGCGTTCGCACCAGGTTCCTTTTTCCGACATGAGCACGCCGGCGCACCTGACCTTGCTGGAAAACTGGATGAGATCCTATAAGCCCGAGGAACTCTTCGACGTGGACGGACGACTGCTACCGGAACTGGCTGCCCTGTCTCCAAAGGGAGAACGGCGAATGAGCGCCATCCCTGACACAAACGGGGGCATCGTTCTCAAAAACCTTCATCTCCCGGACTTCCGAAAGTATGAAGTAAGTGTTCCATCGCCTGGCGCCGTGCAGGGCGAAGCCACGCGCGTGCTGGGTTCCTTTCTGCGGGATGTCATCAGAAAAAACGAGTCGGCGCGAAATTTCAGGATCGTTGGACCGGATGAAACCGCCTCCAACCGCCTTGGCAACGTCTTTGAAGCGACCGACCGAGTCTTTGTCGGCGAGTTGCTGCAAACGGACGACCATCTGGCGCAGGAAGGACGCGTGATGGAAGTCTTGAGCGAGCACTTGTGCCAGGGTTGGCTCGAAGGCTATCTGCTGACGGGGCGGCATGGTTTCTTCAGTTGTTACGAAGCCTTTATCCACATCATCGATTCGATGTTCAACCAACATGCCAAGTGGCTCAAGACGACACGGGAGATTCCGTGGCGGCGTCCCATCGCCTCGCTGAACTACCTGCTGACGTCTCATGTCTGGCGTCAGGACCACAACGGGTTCAGCCATCAGGATCCCGGATTCATCGACCATGTGGTCAACAAGAAAGCTGACGTCATCCGCGTTTACCTTCCACCTGACGCCAATACACTGCTTTCTGTCGCGGATCATTGTCTGCGAAGCCGCCACTATATCAACGTCATCGTCGCGGGCAAGCAGCCGTCGCCGCAATGGTTGACCATGGACCAGGCCGTAAAGCACTGTACCGCGGGTCTCGGCATCTGGGATTGGGCGAGCAACGATCAAGGCGGCGAGCCGGACGTGGTCATGGCATGCTGCGGAGACGTTCCGACGCTCGAGACGCTGGCGGCGGTGTCCCTCCTACGCGAGCTTCTCCCAGAGTTGAAGATTCGGGTGGTGAACGTGGTCGACCTTATGACGCTGCAATCAGCGTCAGAACATCCCCACGGCCTCAGTGATCGGGATTTCGACGCGCTTTTCACCAGGGACAAACCCGTCATTTTCGCCTATCACGGTTACCCCTGGCTCATTCATCGCCTCACCTATCGGCGCACCAACCATCCCAATATTCATGTCCGCGGCTACAAAGAAGAGGGTACAACGACGACGCCCTTCGACATCGTGGTGATGAACGACCTTGATCGTTTTGATCTGGTTATCGATACCGTTCAACGCCTTCCCGAGCTGGGCTCGCGAAGCGCGTACGTCATCCAGGCGATGCGAGAGAAGCTGATCGATCATGGGAATTACGTACGCACTTACGGACAGGACATGCCCGAAATCCGGGACTGGCAGTGGAAGCCGCGCTGAGGAATGTCTCTTCTCGTCCTCAACGCAGGATCCAGCAGCTTGAAGTACGCTGTCTTTGAAGACGACGGCCTGACGTTGCGAGTGAAAGACACCCTGGGGTTGTCTGAAGGAACGTCCGTCTCCGACATGGTTTTTCAACTGCGCGAGGCGCTGCAAGAGCGGAAAATATTAAGTAATCCTCATGACCTTCGGGCCATCGGGCAACGTGTCGTTCACGGCGGAACCGCGTTTCGAACCAGTGTTCGGATCGATCAATCGGTCCGACAGGAGATCGAAAGGCTCACCGAGATCGCTCCTCTTCACAACCCGCCCGCGTTGCAAAGCATGGATGGCGCAGAACGGGCATTTCCGGGTACGCCTCAGATCGGCGTCTTCGACACCGCCTACTACGCCGACCTGCCTCCCCGCCGGTTCGTTTATCCCCTTCCTTATGAATGGTTTGAAAAGTGGGGTATCCGGCGTTTTGGCTTTCATGGCATCAGCCACGCCTCAGTGGCGGAGCGCGCCGCCGAAATTCTCAGACGTGGGGACTTGCGTCTGGTTACCTGCCATCTCGGCAACGGGTGCTCGGTGACCGCGAGCCGCGCAGGACGCGCCGAGGCGACCAGCATGGGGTTCACTCCGCTGGAAGGGTTGATGATGGGAACCCGTCCCGGATCATTCGACCCGGGAATTCTTCTCTACATTCAACGCCGGCTCGGCCTGACGACCGCCGCCCTTGAATCGATTTTGAACCATGAATCGGGCCTCAAAGGCGTTTCCGGAATCTCGCCGGACATCCGGCTGGTGGAGAATGCCGCCGCATCCGGTCACGCGCGGGCGCAGCTCGCTCTCGATTTGTTCTCGGACCGCGTACGCGAAGCGATCGGAGCGATGACGGTAACGCTGGGAGGACTCGACGCTCTGGTGTTTACCGGCGGGATCGGAGAAAACAGTTCAACAATGCGCGGCAGCATAAGTGAAGGCCTCGGCTGCTTGTCTGTTTCGATTGATCCGGAGAAAAACCGTTCCGCCGCAGGGGGCGATGTCATATCGATGAATGTCTCCGGCGTGAGGGTCATCGTGATTCACGCCGATGAAGAACGTTTCATAGCGCGTGAAGCCGCTCGCCTATCAGCGTAGGAGGTCAGTGGTCGAACTTCGAGCAATGTTAAGGAGTCATTGAATGACGAGATCGGGTGATGGAAAGCGCATAGTTGAGCCAGGAATAAGGCCCCAAATGGTTTGGGCACTTGTCGTGGTCCTCTTTCTATCGACAGATGTCCTTGCCGATGCAGATCTTTCGACCGGCACCATCACGCTTAACGCTGTTCTCCAAATGGCGTTGGAGTAGAACCCGGAGATCCATGCGGTTCGAAGCAAGTGGGAGGCCTTGAGAGCGCGGATTGCTCAGGAAACGACGCCGGACAAACCCCGCCTCGACATCGAGCGTATGTACGCCCCGCGTGGGACCAATCCGTGGAAGGAAGCCGAGGAGAAAACCATCGCGGTCAGCCAGGAGATTCCTTTTCCTACGACTCTGTATCTAAGGAGCCGCGTCGCCAGAAGAGAAGCAGAGATGGCCGAGCAAGCGTACCGCGCCAAGGAGAGGGAGATCCTTTCAAAAGTAAAAGGCGCCTACGCCATGCTGTATTTGAGCCGTCATGCCATTCATGTATTCAACGCCAATACCGAACTGATGCGTCAATTCGCCAAAGTCGCTGAATCCAGATACGCCTCGGGTGGCGCTTCCCAGGGAGATGTTTTGAAGGCGCAGGTGGAGCTCTCAAAGATGCTCAACATGACTATCACCATTCAACAGGAGCAAGAAACGAATCAGGCGATGCTTAACATGTTGATCAATCGTCTCCCTTCGTCGCCTCTGGGCATCCCAGAAGACCCGTCCTCGACGTCATTAAAAACAGAACTGGATCAATTGATGGCGACAGCGATAGCGGCTCGTCCAGAACTCAAAGAAGCCGCTTTGAACGTGGAACGAAGCCAATCCGGTTTGAGCGTGGCCAGATCGGAATATTTGCCAGACATAATGCTTTTGTATCGCCGTCGCACCATGATGAGTGGCCCGGACAGCCACGATGCGATGGTAGGGTTCATTTGACCTGTTCTTTTTTCAAAGGTATCTCCTCTTTTCTTCCCCTGGCGATCACAGATCAGTGTGACGAAAAAAGCTGGATTCGCGATTAAATTAATCTTAATTCACCATGTTCGGGGTCGAATCTAAAGGTTTCTACGCTATATTTTCCTATGTCCTATGAAATTCGAACATCAAGTTCTCCCGTTAACGTCCTCATCATTGACGATGAGGAAGGCGCTTTCGACTTCATTAAAAAACCGTTCAAGATTGGTGATCTTTGCAAACTGATCGACCGAGCGATGACAGCCAGGAAACAACCCTAATTGCCCACCATTTGAGGAAGAGATTGATTTCCTGTGACAGAAACGGGTCGGAGGTGGCACCTTGAGAACCGGTACGATCCCCCTATGATCCTGCTTACCGGCGCAACCGGATATGTGGGCGGTCGCCTTCTAACGGCGCTTCAGACCGCCGGAAGGGAAGTGCGATGCCTCTCCCGGCATCCCGAACATCTGGTTTCTAGAACCAGAGGTTCCACCACCACATTCACTGGCGATGTCCATGACCTCGGAAGTCTGCGGAAAGCGCTGAAGGGGGTTCGCACCGCCTTCTATCTCGTTCATTCGATGCAGGATGGAAGAGATTTTGAATCTCTCGAAAGAAAGGGCGCCGAACTGTTTGCGCAGGCCGCCCGGGAGAATAAGGTTGAACGCATCATTTTTCTGGGCGGCCTCGGTGAAGATGGTTCACCTCTTTCTGCCCACCTTCGTAGTCGTCATGAGGTCGGACGAATCCTTTCACGGTTTGGCG
>Ga0163147_10008020_pt1 | contig 11820 bp, 7 predicted proteins | sample OliLakLV19MP6G1_FD_148597 | JGI IMG/M metagenome (GOLD analysis project Ga0163147, IMG submission 148597) | Freshwater microbial mat bacterial communities from Lake Vanda, McMurdo Dry Valleys, Antarctica- Oligotrophic Lake LV.19.MP6.G1 | ecosystem: Environmental > Aquatic > Freshwater > Lake >...
AACCCGCTCTCTCGACGTCGCCGGACGCTTTCATCGATTTCGCGTCGAAAAGAATGTACCACATCGGATTCCCGGTTTCATGCGTGCTCTTCAAAGTACCAATTCGGGCCTTGACGCGGATCTTGAGGCTGACTCTCTGGATCTTTTTCGCTGCGTCGATCCGACACCCAAATGCAGTTTGGCTTGTGCCTTGGCGTTCGTCGGTGGCGAGGAAACTGCCAGGATCGGAGACCCAGTCGAACGTCGCTGACAGCGGCGTGTAACCGGGGAATGCAGCAATCACTTCTACCGGAGGAAATCCATCGCTCATGCAGTTCCGGCGAAACACACAGCCGAGCTGCTGCGTGATCCCGCTGTCGAAGTAACCGGCCGCCCATGCCATATCGGGATTCGCAAACGAGCGGACCTCAAACTGCAAATTCCGGTTCATCGTGAAATGAAGTTGCGCAGCACAGAATCCAGGGAATTATTCGGTGAAGGCGAACTGAGGACAGATCGAGTCGTCAGCAACTTTGGAAGCGTCAATGGAAAACAGATCTGAACCGCGAATGGACGCGAATGAACGCGAATAAAGTCAAACAAACAGCAAAATGACTTGTTTTCCGGCCATGACTTCAGAGCCCGCGGCGGTTGATAGCGTCATTCGAATTGAACCCACACTGAATCACTGCCGCTATTCGTGTGGATTCGCGTCCATTCGCGGTTTCAACACCAGTCCCAGTCCTCCTCCGCGCACTTTATTTGTCGTTGAACCCAAATTCCCCCACGCATAGTCCGTACTGCCCGCATCGCTGCACTTCCAGGCACCACGGACCTGATGAAAGTTCTTCACTTACGCTCGCCATGCGTCTTCTCCCGATGCAAACACCCCTCCACCGTGTGTCACGAAGTACCGCAGCCTGTGGCGCACCTGCTCAATGATCCAATTGTCCCCGCACGGCAGCCACGGCCCGCGCTCGGAACTCTGCCCTGACAATCTCGGTTGCCGATGAAAGCGCGTTCCCGGCCGCACTGGACGATCCTTTAAGGCGAGTGGCAAGTCTTGTCTTACCCGTGGGATAGGCTTCCAGCCTGTCATCCCTCGGAGAAGATGACAGGCTGGAAGCCTATCCCACGGCAAACTTTCATCTGCCGGTCGCCTAACGGCTACTGATCTGCGGGGCCAAACTGCGGGGCCAAACTACGTTACCCGCGGTACTTCGATGCCTTCGCGAATCATCGCGGCGAGTTCCTGCGTCGACAGTTTGGCGGCCGCGTCGGCTCCCGAGAGGACGCCGTCGACGAGGTCACGTTTGTCGTCGTGCATTTTCAGGATTTGTTCTTCGATCGTCCCGCGGGCGATGATGCGGTAGACCATGACCGGACGAGTTTGTCCGATGCGATGCGCGCGGTCGGTGGCCTGATCTTCGACCGCAGGATTCCACCACGGGTCCATGTGAATCACATAGTCGGCGGCGGTGAGGTTTAACCCTGTGCCGCCGGCTTTCAGGGAAATCAGGAACGCATCGCCCTGCCCTGCCTGAAATGCTTCGACTCGTTCCTGTCGCTGCGGCGGCGTGGTCTGGCCGTCGAGATACTGATAAGTGATCCCGGCCTTGTCGCAGGCTTCACGGATCAGTGTCAGATGCGACACGAACTGGCTGAAAATCAGTGGGCGGTTGCCTCGTTCTTTCAGTTGCTCCAGCTGCTCCATCAGGACTTCAAGCTTGGAGGAAGATCCCTTCCAGGTGTCATCCACGAGGCCGATGTGGCAGGACAGCTGACGCAGCCGAGTCAGCATCTGGAGGACCTTGAACCGCTGATCATGCGCGAGATTCTCGTCGCCGATCTGGTCGAGATCGGTGACCGCGGCCAGCCGCATCTGGTCGTATCGCTGACGTTCTTCGGGAGAAAGATCCACCAACAGATTCATTTCGCTGCGTGCCGGGAGATCTTTCAGAACCTCAGCCTTGGATCTCCGCAGAATGAACGGAGCGATGACTCGCGACAAGGCTTCGCGGCGTTCACGGTTGTTTTCCTTCTCGATGGGAGCGGCGAACCGACGGCGGAACTGTTCCCATGATCCAAGGACTCCCGGAGCCACCGTATGGAAGATGCTCCAGAGTTCGCCGAGATGATTTTCCATCGGCGTTCCGGTGAGAGCGACTTTCCATTCTGCCGGGATCGTGCGGATCTGAGCGGCGGTTTTGCTGTTGCTGTTCTTGATGTTCTGGGCTTCATCCAGAATCAAGGTGCCCCACGGAATTTCTTTCAGACGTTCGGCCTCGCGCAGCGCGAGTCCGTAACTGCAGATCACGACATCTCCGTCACCCACGCGGTCCTTGAGTTCGTCTCGATCGGTTTCGCGAAACAGAATAGGCATCAGCGACGGAGTAAACCGCTCGCACTCCCGCTGCCAGTTGAAACCCAGCGACGTCGGAGCAATGACCAGCGCCGGTCCGGTTTCGACGCGCGTCAGCAGCAATGCCAGGGCCTGCACGGTTTTTCCCAAACCCATGTCGTCTGCCAGAATACCGCCGATGCCCCAGTGAGACAGTCGGCTCAGCCAGCGAAATCCTTCGAGCTGATAGTCACGAAGCGTGGCATTCAGGCCTGCTGGAGGATCGGACACCGAAACGGTGGCGTCGCGAAGGCGTTTGAGACATTTGTCCCAGTGCTTGTCGGAGTCGACCTGAATCCGTGCCGCTTCCAGAGCCGCCATGATGGGCGCAGCGGACGCATCCATCTGCAGTTTGCCGCGGGTCTCATGGCTGACATCCGCAAGCCTGCTGAGCGCGATTCGAAGTTCCTCCGCTACGGCAGCCCACTTGCCCGGCATGATTTCGAGCAGTCCGTTCATCGGGCGTCCGTGCATTCCGGTCAACAGGGTTCTGAGTGGAATTTCCTGGTCACCGATGCGGCAGGTTCCGTTCAGTCCGAACCAGTCCCGCTGTTTTGAAACTTCAACGCGAACGTTGTTCGCCGTCAGTCGACCGATGACGTCGAACCGACTGACGGAGTCCTTATGCCAGACCACGATGAGTTCGCCGCGTTCCACGAACTCACCGATGGATGTGAGCAGTTCACTGATGTCGTCGGCATCCTGAAATCGCCAACCCCAGCGGGACAAGGGAACTCCTCGCCGCAGCCGAAGTTCAGTCGCCAGTTCTGCTGCACGGCGGGTTTCGTCGGCCAGACGTCGGACATGCTGCACCGCGATGTCGTCGACAGTTTCGTGAGTTCGAGCCAGACCCTCACCGGGAGTCTGCAGCATCTGCACCCGGTCTCGCATCTGAATTGCAGCATCCAGCATTCCGTTGCGGCGAAGCTGCATCAGCAGCACCGGCTGTGCGTCATATTCAATTTCCTTCCCAGCCACCGATTCGGGCAGACGCACGGACAGGAAGGACTGCAGGGGCTGCAGTTCTTTCAACAGCATGTCCTTTTGCGCGGCGGGAATGACGTCGCGATGATTCAGCAGCTGCGTGCAGATTTCATAAGCATGCGGAGGTGCCGGGAAAAAGACCGCGCGGCGCGGCGCTGTCAGCACCACCAGAATCCCGTCGCCCGCATCAATCACGAATGGACTGGCTGCGGAACTCTGCAGTGCGAGGTCTGTTGGTGATGTCGATAATTCCAGCCCGGTGTCGACTTCACGAAGGACGATCTCAAACGGCCGTGTCGTCAGGTCGCACAATTCCCGATTGAAAGTAAACTGATCGCTGCCGGCCAGCACTTTCAGACCATCCGCGAGTTCCAGCTGCGCCGGTCGCCAGCGTTCCTGAACAATCATCCCGGCCAGCTGATGATCGATCGCCGACCATCCGTCCCGTGACGAAAGCAGGAAATCATCCAGGTCGGAGCACTTGCCCTTCGTCCAGCCACCGTGCTTTTTTTCCTGTTGCAGGTATGGACGCAGATTTGCGGACTCGTAGTGATCGTCGTAATCCAGATCCCAGATGAATCGCGTCAGCGGCTGCAGTTCACCCACTGACGATTCAGGCGTCGACTGCTGAATCTGCTGAGCATTCCGGGTCAAAGCCTGCAGCATCGAAACGGTTTGTCGAAACTGATGCTCGCCTGGTTTTTCGCCGAGGATTTTCGTCCTGAGATTCGAGCTGGGATTTGCCAGCCACGCTAACATCTGCGTCGCGAACAGATAGGTGTGTTCACAGAGGTCCCGATGCCCGCAGGTGCAGTATGCACGAATCGTGTGCTGGTCAAAATCCACTTCCCACGTCGCGCGGTATGTGGTCATTCCGCAACGCAGAACCGCTTCGCAGCCCTTTGTCGGATGCACGGACTTCAGCTCGACGGAACCCCTCAGTCGTACTTCCTTGCGCCGAATGCTCCGACTATGTGATTCACACAGTGCGCTCACGCTCTCATGCCAGTCTCCCAGCAATTGATCGACCGTCCGCTCCCTTGTTTCAGGTCGCTGAATGCTGATGCCCATGTCGCGCAGGATCCGTTCCATCGCCGGATCATTTGCCATTGTCCGCGGATCAAATCTGCTGCCACTGAAGGGGTCGCGTTTTCGAGCCATTGATTCGTCGTCCCTGATTCACTTCCGTGGCTGCGTCCGGTGCCTGCGAGACGCGCAGTTCGCGCTGGATGTGGCGGTCAACTGCGGGAATGCTGGCAATGTTCCGGAGTTCTGCAAGTCAGATGTTCCATTTTCCCGCTGACCGGTGACTCTGCAACGCGGGGTGGCTTGACTGTCGTTGAAGGAGAGGCGGTCATGCCGGTGAGCACAAACTCCGATTCGTCGTCCGGGACTTCGGAAGAGCTGAGATGCATCGCAGCGGCCAGTCGAAACGGTACCACGTCGATGACGAACTCCTGAGTCTCCTGAATGTTTCTCAGAGTGTCTTTCGGCGAACCGTCCCGGCGGTTGGACGGACAGAACACGACGCTCGGCGGACGTGAACCGGCTCCGGGAAAAAACTGAACGGTGCCAGATTGGTGATTCCGGACGGTGACATGGTCGAGACCCATGCAATCGGCCGCGGAAGAATTATCCGGATCAGATGCTGATACAGGGCCGATGCAGAGATTTGCTCCGGATCAAGTTCCATGTGCTGGTGCAGCCTGTTCAAGAGTGTGCCGCGACGCTCCGCGTGTTGCACAGGCGATTCGCTGATCGCCCGAACCAGCCACGGAGTGTCGGGGCACATGATTGCCGGACAGTTTTCTACGCCACTCTGCCGATCGGAATCAGCCGCGGAATGGCGATGCGCAGCCCGACAACATCGCCGCACTGAGCCTTGAGTTCCCGGAAGCTGACTTTCAGAAATCGCAGCAGTTCTTCCGGAGCATTCATTCGCAGATACTGCTCGGCGAAGATCTCCATCTGACGGTCATAGCCTTTCTGGCTTCCCGTGTGAATGTAACACGAGCCGCCGAACCGACGGATATCACCGTTAAACTCGGGGCTGATGTGATACAGCTCGTGGAACACGGTGATCAGTTTTTCACGGAACGACAGATTCTGAAACCTCGGCATGAAGAACGTGAGAATGTAAAGCGCCTCCTGGCCGCACTGGCAGATTCGTTCGACCGCCCATTCACGGCCTCGACGGATCTCCGTTCTGGCCCCGCCTTCGAATCTCAAGGGTGTCAGCCGCGCCTGAATGCCCCATTCGACCGGTGACCGGGTCTGAGCAAACGTGACCGCGATTTCCGGCATCCGCACATGCCGGAAGTCCGGATGACGCTGACAGATGTCATTGCACAGGGCGTTCATGGCCCGGCAGAAATCAAACTGCTTCTCCACGCCGTTCACTCTCCCGATCCCTGGGTCGCCGCAATCTCCATTCTGTGCTCGCGGCCGTGCCGCTTTCGGTACCGTCAAAGTATTCGGAACGATTGATCCGGACAAGGTCAAGCCGCCCGAACCGCCTTTTCCGGCTGCCAGTTTCGCATCCTCCATCGAAACACAAAGCCACGAAACAATGACCGAAATGCTTTGTGTGAACGAATGACAATGCGCTCCTGAGCGGCCGAGCGCCACCTTGTTTCCGCGCATCTCGCCCAGATCGCGAACGGGTTGAAGTCGTTCAGGATGGCATTGCGTCCGGCGGCGACGCCGTTGTGTTCAGCATCCTGGACGGGCGAGTCGAGCAGCTGCTGCATCATCGCGACAGACTCTGCAGCCCTTGCCGGATCGATCCGCACAAAGGATTCTGATGGCATGATGTCCTCCAGATTCGGGCAGCCGGCGTAGAGCGGGAACGCCCATGCCAGATACGCATCCGCGATTTTTTCGCTCCAGTAATTCGGAAGGCTGCAGTTTTCCAGAGCCAGGTGGAAGCGGTGCGGAAGAATGGCATCGAGCTTATCGGAGATCGGCGTATAGCCTCGGCCGAAATGCACAATCCGGTCGCCGAGTTCCTGTTTGACTTCGTCCAGAAAATCCAGACGCAGTCGCTGTCCGGCTGTGAAACGATTGTCGGAGCAGACGACGGAAATGCGGTTCTCTTTGGCCGGCCGCGGCAATGCGTGCAGTCTGTCGTATCCGAACGCATACTGCGAACCCGGCTGCTGCATGCCGATGTGCCAGCAAAATCCGAGCGGCTCGATGGACAGCCGAGGATGCCTGGATGCCGAATGCGAATCCACGACCCAGTGAAACTGCTGGTAGTACCGGTGCGGGTAGGACTTCTTCTCCAGGGGCTCTGCGGCGATAAACAGCGTGTTCTGCGGAGAGCAGATCATGCGGTCCATCGGACGTGCATTCCCGGCGACAATCCAGAAGTCTGCCAGCGTATCCTGCGGTGGATTCAGCAGAAACGAACACCGGCCCCATTCGCATCGTCCTCCGGGCGACAACAACTCCAGCCGCCCGGGCGCGTGCTCCATCGTGACGACCACCTTGAGTTTACGATGGTTCGATTCCAAGCGGACCGGATCAGGCTGAGACATACAACCTTCCTGCTGAAAACCCCGAAGCCGGCACTTTCGGCTGGGTGCCAAACGGGAGTGTAAGTCACGCAGGAAATCCCTCACCAGTTCAATTCAGTGACATTCCGGCGACACATCATGGCGCGATGAAACCGCTGCTTTCACGGCTCAAACGGCTGGTACGACGCATTCAGTTTCTGAAGTGCCTCTGCCGGGTTCATGTTGAACAGCGCCCGGCCGGAGGTCTGCCAGCCGGTGGGAGTCAGTTGAAACACGGCCGAAGCATCACGAATCATGGATACGGCCGCAACGTCCTCCATGTCGCCGCCTGCGATGGCTGCGAACGCAACATTGACACTTGCCAACAGGCAGATTCCGCCGGTCGTTCTGTCGCGCAGAAGGACTCGGGTCGGCAGCCATTCACAGCCGAGCCAGGTGAGACCTCGCGGAGTCCCGGAGGTTGAAGCCCTGCTGAAGAACTGCTGTTCGAGCGACGTCCGATGGCTATCGAACTGGTGAAGGAGCTGCGCCGCGGCGGGCCGCGTTCGGAAGAGTTTGCGGATTCTGCCGACAAACGAATCTGGCATAGTGAGGCAATGCGAAACGGTCGAATCGAATGAGGATACAAGGCAGTCGGCGACTGACTTGCGCAGCTTCTCCAGACGGAACTCAGCGGCGACACGATGCCCTGAAGCAGCCATTGTACCGCGTTTTCGATCTTCAGGAGATCCGTCTCAATCCGAATATTGGGGAGGATTCGATTAACTGCTGATTCTGTTGTGGCGGAATCATCGAATTCACGGTGGCGGAGGGTGCTTCTGCCATTGTTCAGGAACAATGCGAACGTCTGTGATTTTGAGACCTCAGGGTTTCGGCGGACATGTTGCTTCACCAGGAGGGTGGTTATGAAACTGTTTTCACTGAAGAGATCGCTCTGCCTGGTATTGTCAGGCATGATGACCATTGGATCACCGTTAATGGCCAATGGCCCGGTGGAAGTCCGTACCTCGGATTTCACGCTGAATGACGGTGTCCTGGCGGGTTCAGTTCTGAATACGTCGGCTCAGCCGGTTTCGGGTCTGAATGTGCACCTGCTGCACGGCGACAAAGTTGTTGCCACAGCGGTCAGCGACGAGAATGGCCAGTTTGCTGTGCGAGGACTGCGAAACGGCAATCACGTACTGCAGGTCGGTGCGGTGCAGCAGCCCGTGCGATTCTGGGGTCATCAGGCAGCTCCGCCGTCATCCAATTCCCGCATGTCGATCGTCGTGGATGAAGAAGTCGTCCGCGGTCAGGGCTGCGGAGAAGGATGTGATGATGGCTGCGGAGAAAGCATTGGGGCAAAGATGATAAGCCCCTGTGCTCTGTTGCTGATCGGCGGTGCAGTAGCGGCGACTTTGGCACTGACGCTCGACGACGATGATGACAATGCTCCTGCCAGTCCCTAGTCTCGAAGGATGAGCCCATCCTGGAGAAACAAATTACCTCGAACGCCGGTCAGCTTTGACCGGCGTTTTTTGCTGCGCAAATCGGAAAACCGTAACGATCGGAAAAACCGGCCTCATCGTCACCACCGTCAAAGACCGATAAATCGAAATGATTGGTCTCTCTGGTCTGATCGGGAACATCGTCTGCCGCGCTTCGGCGCCTGCGACTTCCGAGACCAGGTCACTCGTGCGATTGGAAACTCGAGTCACCTGATCACTGCAACAGACTTCAGACAAACCAATGGGGGCACATCGAAAGCCTGCATTTTCGAAGGATCACCGCGGTGAAACGTCACGGTTTTCTCGCAGCCGGGCTGCTGGGTTCGGCAACGGCATTGAGTCTGCTGCTGATTCGTCACGGCGGCCTTGGAGCATCTGAAGACGATGCACGGTCTTTTCGCGAAGCACTCTCCGGCACTCAGCAGCCGGAGACGACACCAGAAGATGGCGGTGTCCGTCTCAACTACTTCGATGCCTCCTGGGAAAAGGTGTTGCGGAATCTGGCGGAGAATCAGGAGCTGATACTCGTCATGGACAAGGTTCCTCCGGGCCGCTTTGCCCGCCGCGATAAGACGGAATACGACCTCGCGTCTGCGCTGCGGATTCTGAACAGCGAACTGGAGCCGCAGGGATACCGGCTGCTTCATCAGAAGTCGTATCTGATCGTGCTCAACCTGGACAAGGCCCGTACAGAATACGCTCGCCCCCGAATTGCACCGACAGAGTTCGACGCACGCGACGGTCAGACTGCCACACAGTCGCTGGTGCGAGCTGCGTCCCGGACCCGCGACTCTGCGGACGCTGACGATGACAGTTCAGCCCGTCCGCTGATCAGTTCAACTGCCGGATCAAACGCCGGTCGTCGGTCGGCGAACGGCCGAGCCCGACAGGCGGTTCGAAGCAGTAAAAACAACGGTAAGGACCAGGGGGACTTCTCGTCCGAAGAAGGATTCTCGACACCGATCCGCCAGGTTTCGCACGGATCGAATTTCTTTCCCGATGAACCGGATACTGCCGTACAGGAAGGCGAGACCGTACTGCTGGAGATTCCTGTCGCGAACGCGAAAGCCGCAGACGTCGCCCGCACGATCTTTGTGGTGTTCGAACAGCGAGCTCAAACGCAGCCGAACGACGGTATCGAAGGTCTGCCAACCTTCGCCGTTTACCGTCGGGCTGAAGACGGGTCGGCTGATCAGGAATCAGCCCCTCTGTTTCGCATCGGCATCGACCAGGATGGCAATCAATTGCTGGTGGAAGCACCGGAGGCACGACTCGGCCAACTCCGCAAACTCGTGAATGACCTTGACAGGCCCGCGGAATTCGGATCAGACGATTCTGTAAAGCTGGTTCCGAACAACGGGATCAGTGCCAAGACTGCGAAGCAGCTGACTGAGCAGATCCATCAGCTGGTGTCACTGGCCGATGAAAACGCTCCGATCCCTGGTCGTCCGGCGGGTCAGCCTCCAGTTCAGGGAAATCCTGCCGATCCGGCTGCGAGTGGCGATGATCCGGCGATCAATCTCCGCGGCGAGGTCAATGTCCAGGCCATGCAGGATCTGGGGATTTTGATCCTGAAAGGGAACGAAGCGGACGTCCAGAAAGTCGCTGAGATTATCGCACGCCTGGAGAAAATGAGCGTCGGTTCGTTACCCAGCATCCATCTGCTGGAGCTGCACAACGTGGACTCGGAAGCGCTCGCGATCCTGCTGACCAGTGTCTACGAACAGCTGACTGAGCTCCGCCAGCGGGGCGGAGAGAATCGTAAGACAGCGGCCTTTATTCCGGTCGTACAGCCGAATGCCCTGTTGATCATGTCATCCGAACTGGAACGGGAAGCCATCCTTGATCTGGCCAACAAACTCGACAAGCCACTCGAGCCGGAATTTGAATTTCAGGTGTTCCCTCTGAAGAGCGCGATTGCGTCGCAGGTCGTGACCGCACTGACCAGCTTCTACGAAGAACGCGCGGGGCTGGGAACCAGCATCCGCGTGATTGCCGACGTCCGTACGAACTCAGTCATCGTGCAGGGACGAGCCAGCGAGTTGCTGGAAGTTTCCAAGCTGATTGAACGCATCGACAAGGATGAGTCGGCTTCGGTCAATCGTCTGCAGGTCTTCAAACTCAGGCAGGCCGTTGCGGAAGAACTGGCCACAACCATCAATGCGGCACTCCAGGCCGTCATCAATCCTCCGACGCAGACGACCGGCGGTGGCGGCGGGTTTGGCGGCGGGGGTCAGGGAGCTCAGGAACTTCGGGACAACAAGTCGGTTGCGCTCGAATTTCTCACCTCCAGTGGCGGAGTGAGAGAGCTCATCAAGTCGGGCATTCTGGCTGACGTGCGAGTCAATTCCGACATCCGTTCGAACAGTCTGCTCGTCACAGCTCCGGAAGCCAGCATGGGCCTGATGGAGGCACTGATCGCCGAACTCGACCGGGCACCGGACGCGGTGTCATCGATCAAAGTCTTTACATTGAAAAATGCCGATGCCGAACAATCAGTGACGATGCTGGAAACCTTGTTCGACAACACAAATCAGGAAGATCAGCTGGGCATTCAGATCGCCGGGACGGAAGGTTCGTCCAGCAGTCTGATTCCTTTGAGATTCTCCGCTGACATCCGCACCAACACAGTGCTCGCTGTGGGAAGTGAAGAGTCACTGAGTGTTGTTGAAGCAATCCTGCTGCGGCTGGATTCCGATGACACGCGGCAACGAACGACCGAAGTGATCGCGCTGAGAAATGCGCCGGCCGACGTTGTGGCGCTCAGCCTGCTGGACTTTCTGGAACAGCAGGCGGCATTACAGGACAGTGCCGAAGACCTGCTGAGCAATATCGAACGCATTCGTCAGGAAGTCCTGATCGCTGCGGACCTCAACAGTAACTCACTGATCGTCAGTGCTTCACCGCAGTATTTCAGCCAGATCGCACAGATTATCGCCGCGCTCGATGCCAGACCGCCGGAAGTGATCATTCAGGCGCTGCTGGTGGAAGTGACTCTGGACGCCACGGACGAGTTCGGGATCGAACTCGGCTTCCAGGATCCGCTGCTGCTGGCTCGCAGTACGACATCGACCGTCGGCGGATTGACATCAATTCTGCCGGGTCTGAATTTTAGTAATGTGTCGACTCCGCTCGGAAACAACTCCGGAGTGGGAACAAATCCGGGCACTGCGGCGACCCAGGGACTCTCCAATTTCGCACTGGGCCGCACGAATGAAGATCTGGGTTTCGGCGGATTTGTGTTCTCCGCGCAGTCGGATTCTGTCAGTGTCCTCCTGCGAGCTCTGGCGGCTCGCCGGACGGTTCATATCCTGAGCCGTCCTCAGGTCCGCGCGACGCATAACCAGATCGCGTATGTCACAGTGGGGCAGTTGGTTCCTGTCACGAACGGAGTGACGCTGAGTGCTCAGGGAATTGCTCAGCCGATGATCGTCCAGCAGCAGACCGGGAT
>Ga0163147_10008022_pt1 | contig 11819 bp, 15 predicted proteins | sample OliLakLV19MP6G1_FD_148597 | JGI IMG/M metagenome (GOLD analysis project Ga0163147, IMG submission 148597) | Freshwater microbial mat bacterial communities from Lake Vanda, McMurdo Dry Valleys, Antarctica- Oligotrophic Lake LV.19.MP6.G1 | ecosystem: Environmental > Aquatic > Freshwater > Lake >...
GCGTTGTTGACCATCACGTCGAGCCGCCCGAACCGGGCAACCGCGCCGGCCACCATCGCCGCGCTTTCCTCGGGCTGGCCGATGTCGGTGAGGCAGGCATCCGCGCTTCCGCCGGCCACGCGGATCTCGCCGGCAACGGCCTCGGCGCCTGCGAGGTCGATGTCGGCAACGAAGACAGACGCGCCCTCCCGCCCGTAACGCAGCGCGATCGCGCGGCCGATGCCTCGCGCGCCGCCGGTGACGAGCGCGACCGAGCCTTGCAGGGTTTCCATGTCAGTGCCTCCCTCGAGCTTGAAATACTGCCATTTTCTTCGATTGATGTGCGTGGATATTGGCTTTCCGGTCAATATGCTGCCATTCCGAACCCCGCCTGCGAACCGCAGGGTGACCCGCGCGAATCTTGTGTAAGGTAGCCGCAGCCGCACAACAATAGACAAGGGGAGGCACGCGCATGGCGTTCGGGCGAGGCGATGGAGGATGGGTAGTGGCGGCCGCAATCGGCCTTTGCATGTCGATGCCGGTGCTTGCGCAAGGGCAGAAGACCCTGCGCGTGCTGGTCGGCTTCCCCGCGGGACAGACGACCGACCTCGTCGCGCGCCTGATCGCCGAGCGCATGGCCACCGCGCTAGGCTATCCGGTCATCGTCGAGAACCGGCCCAGGCAGGGCGGCAGCCTCGCGCTCGGGTTGCTGGCGAAATCGCCGCCGGAGGCCAGCGTGATGACGATCTCGGCGCTGGGCATGGTGACGCGGCCCGCGGGCTCCGCGGAATTCGGGACCTACCTGAAGTCCGAGCACGAGCGCTGGGGACGCATCGTGCGCGACAGCGACGCGCGGGTGGAATGATGACCACGCACCATCCGATCGAGATTTCGCCACCCGACCTGTCGGCCTATCGCGCCAGTAACTGCGGCGTGGAATTCGTCAGCGTGCTCGACTCCGGCCGCTCGGGACCGAACGTGATGATCCAGGCGCTGACGCACGGCAACGAGTTCTGCGGCGCGATTGCCCTCGACACGCTATTGCGCGAAGGATTCAAGCCGCTCGCCGGCAAGCTCACCGTCGCCTTTGCAAATGTCGCGGCCTATGCGCGCTTCGACTTCGACAACCCGGACCGCTCGCGCTACGTCGACGAGGACTACAACCGCGTCTGGGCGGACGACCGGCTGCTGGGGTCGGGCGACTCGGTGGAGCTGCGCCGCGCGCGCGAGCTGCGCCCCTTCGTCGACGCCGCCGATTTCCTCCTCGATCTGCACTCGATGCACGAGCCGTGCGCGCCGATCATGGTGTGCGGCACGATCGACAAGGGCGCGCAGTTCGCCCGGCGCATCGGCGTTCCGGAATGCCTGCTGCTCGACACCGGCCATCCCGCGGGCCTGCGCATGATCGAGCGCGGCGGCTTCGGCGACCCGGCGAGTCCCCGCTCGGCCGCGCTGATCGAGTGCGGCCAGCACTGGGAGAAGTCCGCGGCCGACGTGGCCGTCGACACCGTGATGCGCTTCCTGGCCGCGACCGGCGCGGCCGATGAGGCGTACGTGAAGCCGCGCCTGCGGATCACGCCGCCCAAGGAGCAGCGCGTGGTCCGCGTGACCGAGGCCGTCGTGGCGAAGAGCATGGCGTTCCGCTTCGCGGAAAGGTTTCGCGGGCTGCAGATAATTCCCAAGACGGGCACGCCGATCGCGTACGACGAGGAGGCCGGCGCGCAGAAAGTCTGGCGCACGCCCTACGACGACTGCGTGCTGGTCATGCCTTCCTTGCGCCACAAGAAGCCGGGCACGACGATGGTCCGGCTGGGGCGATACGACCCGGCTACTTGACGGATCGACGCGGGTGACCGCACCCAGCAATACGCGGGTGTCGCGGTGGTGCCGGACCAGACCTCGAATGGGCCAGGCGATGTCGGCCGACGACAGTCCTGCGGTCGCCACCTGATAGAGCAGCGGCTGAAAAAGGTGATGATCCTCGCGGTCGATCAGGGTGATGTCCACCTGTGCCTTGGCAAGCCGCTTAGCGACCGTGAGGCCGGCGAAGCCGGCGCCAACGATGACCACGCGCGGGCGCGGGCCGTTCGCGGTGCCGCCGGGCAAGAACTGAAGTGGGCTTTGCTCCAGGGACTGGGCAGAATGAGAGGCCATAGGTCTTTATTCACTTTCGCGGGCGTCGCTAGTCGGCGCCCACAAGGCGAGCGCCGCGTTGAACTCGACCGCATGAAATACCCTTGCGTCCGGTCCCGTTGCATCGCCGGCGAAGCGTCCGAGTCGAGCCGCACAGTCGAAGAAGCCCGGTGCCGGCAAGCCGTCGCGCCACTTGCTGATGACCATTGCCGCGATGAAGGGGCGGTCGGCGGCCGCATCCTCGGCCATGAGCTGCTCCAGCGCCTCGGTGAGTTGATGAATAGTGTTCGGAGGCAAGAGCAGTAGCCCTTTGGCCGCATCCCGATAGGTGATCGGTAGGCGCCGGGTGGCGAGCGTTTGAAGATGCGCGCGAAGCCGACGGGCGAGCGTTTCAGACGGTTTGTCCTCCACGGTTGTCGCCGCAGCGGGATCTGTAGCTGTGGCAATCATGGCGCCGCCTGCGATAGTGATCGCTGATGCGGGAACAGGACTCATTGCGGTGCGGCTTCGGTGACAGGGCCCTTCACCGTCATGGGCTTGCCCGGGATGAAGTTGATGCAGACCCCGTCGAGCTCTTCCAGACGCAGCGGCTCGCTCGTGAACCCGCACGCATAGGGCGTCTGTCCCTCCCGGTTGCAGCCGTCGCTTTCCAGATGTTGACACGACGTGCAGGTGCCGAAGGGTGGTTTGCCTCTCTCTTGCGCCACCTGACCGAGCATGCGCTGCAAGGCGTTGGCGAAGTGGCCTTGGCCACTGGGGGGTAGGGAGTTCACAGCACGGACCAGGGATTCGAAGGGGTCGTTCGCAAGAATGCCCCTGGCTTTCTCGGTCAGAACGAGCCGGACACTGCGCCTGTCGTCCTCTGAGCGCATGCGTGTCAGATAGCCTTGGGTTTCGAGGCTTTTGATTGTCTGCGACGCCGTACCCCGGGTCGTGGCATGAAACGCGGCGAAAGCGGACGGCGTTCGCGAGAAGCGGTTGGCCCGCGCGAGGTACCTGAGCACCGCCCACTGGGCTGCCGTCAGCCCCTCCACAAGCCCCTCGCCAGATGCTATGCGCCCCAAGTGAAAGACCAGCTCTGCGATAGCGCGACTGTTCATTTTCAGCTTTTTTATCATGTACACATAGTAGCGTTTAAAAACTATTTTGACAAGAATATAGTTTCGGAGCGATACTAAAACCGTTGCTTGGGGCGGCGCGATGAACCTCCAGGCATCTACCTTGGGCTCTCCCGCTGATCCGGGTGCTCTCTTTAGTTACTTTGGAGGTTGGCTGATGGCGATTACCTTGACTGAAAGTGCGGCAAGACAGATTCAGAGCCAGCTTGCGAAGCGCGGCAAAGGGCTTGCCCTGCGCATCGGCGTCAAGAAAGTCGGCTGTTCCGGCTTGGCTCACACCTTCGACTACGCCGACGAAGTGCGCGCGGGAGATCACACGTTCGAGTCGCATAACGCCAAGGTGGTGGTCGATGCCGACAGCCTGCAGGTCCTCGACGGCTCGCGTATCGATTTCGTCAAGGAAGGGCTCAAGCAGATGTTCAAATTCGACAATCCCAACGTCGACAGCGAGTGTGGCTGCGGCGAGAGCTTCAACGTGAAAGCTAAAGCGGGAAAAGAAAAAGCGTAAGTCAGCGACTATACGGAGGCACTCATGAACGCAGTAACTGAAATGCAAGTGACTGAAATCGCAACGCAAGACCCGATGCTGTTTACCGACAGCGCGGCCAACAAGGTGAAGACGCTGATCGAGGAAGAAGGCAACGCCGACTTGAAGTTGCGCGTGTTCGTCAGCGGCGGCGGCTGTTCCGGTTTTCAGTATGGTTTTACTTTCGACGAAGTGACCAACGAAGACGACACCGTGCTGAACAAGAATGGCGTGCAGCTGTTGATTGACCCGATGAGCCTCCAGTATCTGGTGGGCGCCGAAATTGATTATCAGGATGGGTTGGAGGGTGCGCAGTTCGTGATCAAGAATCCCGGCGCTACTTCTACCTGCGGATGCGGGTCGTCCTTCTCGGCTTGATCGGAGCAACATCATGAGTGCGGTACTGCAAAATCTCGTCAACCAGCCCTACAAGCACGGCTTCGTCACCGACATCGAGTCCGATGTCGCGGCCAAAGGGCTCAATGAAGACACCATCCGGATGATTTCGGCCAAGAAGAACGAGCCTGAGTGGCTGCTCGAGTTCCGGCTCAAGTCTTACCGGGCGTGGCTCAAGATGGAAGAGCCGAAGTGGCCGAACGTCCACTATCCGAAGATCGATTTCCAGACGATCAGCTACTACGCGGCACCCAAGCAGAAACCGAAGTTGAAAAGCATGGACGAGGTCGATCCTGAATTGTTGCGCACCTTCGAGAAACTCGGCGTACCGCTGCACGAGCGCATGGCGCTTGCGGGCGTCGCGGTCGACGTCATTTTCGACAGCGTGTCGGTGGCCACCACCTACAAGCACAAGCTGGCCGAGGTCGGCGTCATTTTCTGTTCGATGTCGGAAGCTGTGCTGGAGCATCCAGAGCTGGTGAAGAAGTATCTCGGTACGGTGGTGCCGACCGGCGACAACTATTACGCCGCGCTCAACTCGGCGGTATTTACCGACGGCTCGTTCTGTTTCATCCCCAAGGGCGTCAAGTGCCCGATGGATTTGTCGACCTACTTCCGCATCAACACCGAGGAGTCGGGGCAATTCGAGCGCACGCTAATCATTGCGGAGGAAGGGGCGTCTGTCTCTTACCTCGAAGGCTGCACGGCACCCGCGTTCAGCACCAACCAGCTGCATGCGGCGGTGGTCGAGCTGGTTGCGCTCGATAACGCCGACATCAAGTACTCGACGGTGCAGAACTGGTATGCGGGTGACGAAAACGGCGTCGGTGGCATTTACAACTTCGTGACCAAGCGCGGCATGTGCCGGGGCGTGAATTCGCGCATTTCGTGGACCCAGGTCGAGACCGGCTCGGCGATTACCTGGAAGTATCCCTCCGTCGTACTGCTTGGCGACAATTCGGTCGGCGAGTTCTATTCGGTCGCGGTCACCAACAACTATCAGCAGGCCGACACCGGAACGAAGATGATCCACATCGGCAAGAACACCCGCAGCACCATCGTAGCCAAAGGCATCTCGGCCGGCCGTTCGAACAACAGCTACCGCGGGCTGGTCAGGATTGCGCCCACCGCCGCCGGTGCGCGCAATTATTCGCAATGCGACTCGATGCTGATTGGCGACCGGAGCAGCGCCAACACCTTCCCCTACATCCAGGTACGCAACAACAGCGCCCGAGTCGAGCACGAGGCGTCGACCTCGAAGATCGGCGAGGACCAGCTGTTCTACTTCGCGCAGCGCGGGGTCGACGCCGAGGCGGCGGTGTCGATGATCATCAACGGATTCTGCAAAGACGTATTTCAACAATTACCGATGGAGTTTGCGGTCGAGGCGACCAAGCTGCTCGGGTTCAAGCTCGAAGGGAGCGTCGGATGATTCTGCAAGACAGCAAAACGCTGCTCGAAGTGCGTGGTCTGTGCGCGACCGTGAACGCCATCGAGATCCTCAAAGGCATCGATCTCACGGTGAAGAGCGGCGAAGTGCACGCGCTCATGGGGCCGAATGGCTCGGGCAAGAGCACGTTCGCCAAGGTGCTTGCCGGTCACGCTGCTTATGAAATCACCGGCGGCACCGTGGTGTTCGAAGGCAGGAACCTGTTCGAGCTCGCCCCCGAAGAGCGTGCGCGTGCCGGCGTGTTTCTCGCCTTTCAGTATCCGATCGAGATACCGGGCGTCGCCAACAGCCAGTTCCTGCGCCTGACTTACAATACGGTGCAGGCGCAGCGCGGCAAGGACGAGCTCGACCCGCTCGAGTTCGATGATTTCGTGCGCGAGAAGATGAAGCTGCTCGAAATGAATCCGGATTTTCTGGACCGCAGCGTCAACGAAGGCTTCTCCGGCGGCGAAAAGAAGCGCAACGAAATATTACAGATGGCGCTGCTCGAGCCACGGCTGGCGATCCTCGATGAGACCGATTCCGGCCTCGACATCGACGCGCTCAGGGTCGTCGCCAATGGCGTCAACCAGCTCGCCACCAAGGACAATGCGATCGTGCTGGTGACGCACTATCAGCGTCTGCTCAACTATATCGTGCCCGACTTCGTGCACGTGATGGAGGCGGGCCGCATCATCAAGACCGGCGGCAAGGAGCTTGCGCTCGAGCTCGAGACGCGCGGCTACGACTGGGTCGGCGCCGAGCACAAGGCTGCGGCGCGGGTGACGGCATGAGTATTGCGAACAGCAGCGGCTATCTCGATAGTCTGCTCCAGGGGCAGCCGCGGCCGCCGGCGAGCCCGTTGGCGTGGTTCAACGAGCTGCGCGCAGAGGCGGTCGACCGCGTCGGCGTGCTGACCGTGCCGACGACGCGCGACGAGGAATGGCGTTTTACCGACATTTCGCCGCTCACCAAGCTGTCGTTCCAGCCGGTGCGCACAGCAATCAGTCTGCAGGCCGCGGACATCGAACGCTTTTATCTCGAAGAAGCGGCAACCCGGCTCGTGTTCGTCGACGGCGTGTATGCGCCGCAGCTGTCAAGCCCTGCCAAGGACGGCGGCGTGCTGGTTACGAACCTGTCGGCGGCGGTTACCGCGCACCCGGCGGCGATCGAGCCGCACCTTGGCCGTCACGCAGAATTCCGCAACAACCTGTTCGCCGCGCTCAACACCGCATTCCTGCATGACGGCGCATTGATCGCCGTGCCGCGCAACGCGTCGGTCGCGGCGCCGGTGCATCTGCTGTTCATTGCCACGCAAAAGGAGGCGGCAAGCTACCCGCGTTGCCTGTTGGTCGCCGAATCCGGCAGCGCAGTGACGGTTATCGAGGATTACGTCGCGTTGCAGGAAGAAGCCTATTTCACCAACGCGGTGACCGAAATAGCGCTTGCCGATAATGCGCGCGTCAACCACGTCCGGGTGCAGCGCGACAGCGGTCAGGCGTTTCATATTGCGAACTGCGCGGTGTCACTCGCGCATGCAAGCCGCTACCACTCGGTCAGCGTGACACTCGGTGCGCGCATTTCGCGCTACGACTTGAATGTGCTGCAGGCGGCTGAAGGAGCCGAGTGCGCGATCGACGGCCTGGCATTGATTACCGACCGCCAGCTTGCCGACAGTCATACCTGCATTGACCATGCCAAACCGCACGGCGTGAGCCGCCAGCTGCACAAGTGCATCGTCGGCGGCGCCGCGCATGCGGTGTTCAACGGCAAGATCATGGTGCGCCCGGGTGCGCAGCGCACCGATTCTTCGCAATCGAGCCGCAACCTGCTGCTGACCGGCCGTGCGCGGGTCGATACCAAGCCGCAACTCGAGATTTTCGCCGACGACGTGAAGTGCGCGCATGGCGCGACCGTCGGCCAGCTCGAAGCCGAGGAAGTGTTCTATCTGCGGAGCCGCGGGCTGTCCGATGCCACGGCGCGCAACCTGCTTACGTATGCGTTCGGCGCCGAGGTTATCGATCGGATACCCATCGCATCACTCAAGCACCGGCTCGCGCAGACGGTGCTCGAACAAACCACACTCCAGCGATGACCGCAATCCAGAGCGCACTCAGATCCCGATCGACGTCGGCGCCGGCGTCGACCTTCGACGTCGAGCGTATTCGCGTCGACTTCCCGATCCTCGCGCTCGAGGTCGGCGGCAAGCCGCTGGTCTATCTCGACAACGCCGCCTCGAGCCAGATGCCGCGGCAGGTGATCGATCGCCTGGTGCGCTATCAGGCCACGCAGCACGCCAATATCAATCGCGCGGTGCATTACCTGTCGGAAACCGCGACCTCCGAATACGAAAACGCGCGCCGCAGGCTGCAGCGCTTCATCGGCGCGCGCGAGGAGCGCGAGGTGATCTTCACCAGCGGCACCACCGATGCGATCAACCTGGTGATGCACGGCTACGGCCGCAAGTTCATCGGTGCCGGCGACGAGATCATCCTGTCCACGCTCGAACACCATTCGAACATCGTGCCGTGGCAGATGCTGGCCGAGGAGAAAGGCGCGACGATTCGTGTGGTGCCGATCAACGACGCGGGTGAGCTGCTGATCGGCGAGTACGAGAAGCTGTTCAACGCGCACACCAAGTTCGTCGGCGTGACGCACGTCTCGAACGCGCTTGGCACCATCAACCCGGTCAAGCACATGACCGCGTTTGCGCATGCGCGCGGCGTGCCGGTGCTGGTTGACGGTGCCCAGGCGGCGCCGCACATGAAGGTCGACGTACAGGATCTCGACTGCGACTTCTATGCGTTCTCCGGCCACAAGCTGTGCGGACCGACCGGCATCGGCATTCTTTACGGCAAGGCCGCGCTGCTCGAGCGCATGCAGCCATTCAAGGGCGGCGGCGACATGATTTTGTCGGTGACGTTCGAACAGACCACCTACAACACGATCCCGCACAAATTCGAGGCCGGCACGCCGCCGATCGCCGCTGCGATCGGCCTCGGCGCCGCGGTCGATTACCTGTCGGCAATCGGCATGGAAGCGATCGCCGCGCACGAACTCGACCTGCTCGACTATGCGACCGAACAGATCAACGGCATTCCGGGCGTGCGCATTATCGGCACCGCCGGGAAAAAGGCCGCGGTATTGTCATTCACCGTCGACGGCGTGCATCCGCACGACGTCGGCACACTGCTCAACCAGGAAGGCGTCGCGGTGCGCACCGGACATCATTGCGCGCAGCCGGTGATGCAGCGTTTTCGGGTGCCGGCCACATCGCGCGCATCGTTCGCGTTTTACAACACGCTGGCGGAAGTCGACGCGCTGATTGCCGGCATCCGCACCGTACAGAAGGTGTTTGCGTAATGGCTGACTATAAATCGCTGTACCAAGAGGTCATCCTCGACCACAACAAGAAGCCGCGCAATTACGGCGTGCTCGAGCACGCGAGCCACCATGCGGTGGGCCACAACCCGCTGTGCGGCGATCACATCAGTGTGGCACTCAATTTCGATCGCGAGTGCATCGACTGCATCGCGTTTCAGGGTGAGTCATGCGCGATCTGCAAAGCGTCGGCGTCGATGATGACGGCCGCCATCAAGGGCAAGTCGCGTGCGGACGCGGAAATTCTGATTCATGAATTTCTCGCCATGGCGACCGGCAAGCTCGACCTTGACAGCCCGAATCACATCGGACGGCTCGCGGTATTCGCTGGCGTGTGTGACCTGCCGACGCGCGTCAAATGCGCGATCCTGCCGTGGCACACCCTGCACGCCGCGTTTAATTCGGTCGCCAGCACGTCGACCGAAGCCGACAATGATCCGATGCGCGCGCCGATCGGCAACGCGTGATGCTCTCTGTATTTTTCCACAAAATACCCCCTTGAGAGGACAAGATTTTGACAGCGAATGAACTAAGAAACCACATCATGAATGGCCTGCCCTGCGATCACGTGGAAGTGCTGGGCGATGACGGCCAGCACTTCGAGGCGGTGATCGTGAGCCCGCAATTCGCCGGCAAGAACATGGTGCAGCAGCATCAGCTGGTGTATCTGACTCTGGGTGGGCGCATGCGCGCGGAAATTCACGCGCTGTCCATGCGCACATTTACGCCTGAAGGCTGGACACAAGCGGCAATGAAATAACTTTGGAGAGGTGAAAATATGAACGTACAGGAAAAAATTCGCAATCAGGTAACGGCAAGTTCCGTCGTGCTTTACATGAAAGGCACGCCCCAGTCCCCGCAGTGTGGTTTTTCCGGCGCGACAGTGCAGATACTCAAGGCGTGCGGTGTGCAGGACTTTGCCACAGTGGACGTGCTGGCCGACCCGGAAATCCGCGATGGCATCAAGGCTTATGCCAACTGGCCAACCATTCCGCAGCTCTACATCAAGGGCGAATTTGTCGGTGGCGCCGATATTGTGCGCGAGATGTATCAACAAGGTGAATTGCAGAAATTGATCAATTCAGCGATGGATTGATGACATTGAAACGGGTTATGGGCGGGGTACCCACTCTTTAGGAAGTTGAAATGCCGAAAATTGCCGAAATCGAAGACACGCCAAACCCAAACGCGGTGAAGTTCATCCTCAAGGAGCCGCTGACCTGGGGGATAACGCGCTCGTACGAGAACGCCGGGCAGGCGAAGGACGATGAGCTCGCTGCCGCGCTGTTCGACATCGAGCATGTGACCAATGTGTTTTACGTCGATAAATGGGTCACGGTCACACAGGACGGCGAAGCCGACTGGCCGGAGTTGGTGCGCAAAGTCGCCGAGCCGATCCGCGCCGCGCCGACGGCGGATGCGCAAACAGTGGGCACCGTTGCAGCAGCCACCAGTGCAATGGCTGGCCTAAGCCCAGAAGATCAGCAGCGCCTCGGTGCTATCAACGTGCTGCTCGACGAGCAGGTCCGCCCCGCTCTGCAAGGCGACGGCGGCGACCTCCACGTGGTCGGTCTCGATGGCAACCAGCTCAGCGTGCACTATCAGGGCGCGTGCGGCACCTGTCCGAGCTCGATATCCGGCACGCTCCGAGGCATCGAGAATCTGGTGCGATCAATTGAACCGAACATCGAAGTCGTGGCGGTTTAGGTTTTAAATTGGCAGTTGACCGATCACGCGATCGACAAATTTTATCCGGCTTTACGCATTGAGCTGAATCCGTATGCCGCCCGTTTGGGCGGCGCAACCGGAGGTCGGTTGTTGATCTTAATGTGTCGCCGGCCGCCCAGTCCGCTGGGCCGTAATATCGAGGTAAACACGCGGGGAAAGAACGCCATGAAACCCACGCACGATGCATTGCTCGAACGCTTTTTGCAGGGATTTCCAGGGGCCGTGATCCAGGTCGAGGACGAGAGCCATTTGCACGTCGGCCACGTCGGCGCCGCGGGTGGCGCTGGTCATTTTCGAGTCCGTGTGATCGGCGCCAGGTTCAAGGGATTGCAGCACATCGCCAGGCATCGCCTGGTCTATGACGCCGTGTCCGACTGGATACCCGCGCGCGTGCACGCACTGAACATCACCGCGATGACCCTGGAAGAAGCTGAGATGCTTATTGACCATGCAGCGGAGTCTTTCTAAATAGCCTATTCCTCGGTCGGTTTCCAATGGCTGATTGGGTCGGTGCAGAACCGGCAAAAGGCTCGATCAGGCTAAGGAATCATGTGAATCAAAAGTTCACGCTGAGGGTGGTCCGAAAAGCCTTTTTATAGGTCGCAACCCATACAGGAAACGCACAGATGTCAGAACCACAATTTACCCAGCAGGACTGGCGCAGGCTTCTGGCCAGTTTGGGGGAGGATCCCGATAGAGCCGGCCTTGTCGAAACACCGTCCCGCGTTGCAAAGGCCTGGAAGCACTGGACTGCCGGATATACCCAAGACCCAGCTGAATGTCTAAAAGCGTTCGAAGACGGGGCGCAGGAGTACAACGAACTCATCGTGGTGCGAGGCATCCCTGTCTATAGCCATTGCGAGCACCACCTGGCGCCTTTCTTCGGTACAGCCACGATCGGCTATGTTCCCGAACGGAAAAATAGTGGGTCTGTCAAAGCTGACGCGCCTGGTCGATTGCTTTTCCAAGCGGCTACAGGTGCAGGAACGGCTCACGATTCAGATTGCCAACGCCTTGATGACGCATCTGCAACCGAAAGCGGTCGGCGTGGTCATTCGCTGCCGGCACACGTGCATGGAAAGCCGCGGCATTAGCACCCAAGGAGAGGAAACCATTACGTCAGCCATGC
>Ga0163147_10008038_pt1 | contig 11806 bp, 10 predicted proteins | sample OliLakLV19MP6G1_FD_148597 | JGI IMG/M metagenome (GOLD analysis project Ga0163147, IMG submission 148597) | Freshwater microbial mat bacterial communities from Lake Vanda, McMurdo Dry Valleys, Antarctica- Oligotrophic Lake LV.19.MP6.G1 | ecosystem: Environmental > Aquatic > Freshwater > Lake >...
AATCGCGGCAGCGTCACCAGTCCCGGCAAGCTGGTGGCACCAGGATCTCTGCGCGCATTGCCCGGTCTCTCGTCGACCTTCCAAGCCGACACGGAAGGCGGACGCCGCGCGGCACTTGCGCAATGGATCACCGACAAACAGAATGTTCTCACTTGGCGATCGATCGTGAACCGCGTCTGGCATCACCATTTCGGATCCGGTATCGCCGATTCGCCCAATGATTTCGGACGCATGGGCACAGCGCCCTCGCATCCGGAACTGCTGGACTGGCTCGCGGTCTGGTTCCGCGATGAAGCCGGTGGCTCGCTCAAACAGCTCCACCGCCTGATCGTCAGCAGTGCGACCTACAGGCAGTCTTCGGCAAATCGCGAAGATGCTGCGCAAATCGACGCCAACAACCGCCTGCTCTGGCGTATGAATCGTTCGCGTCTCGACGCAGAATCCACGCGCGATGCCGTTCTCGCCGCCACCGGCAAGCTTGACTTCACCATGGGCGGGCCGTCGGTTCGCATGTTCTTCTTCAAAGACGATCACTCGCCCGTCTACGATTACGCGCGCTTCGATCCCGAAACGCCCGGCGCAAACCGTCGCTCAGTCTATCGGTTCACGGTGCGCAGCGTTCCAGATCCTTTTATGGATCGCCTCGATTGCCCCGACCCTTCGGTCATCACACCCAAGCGCAACACCACACTCACCGCCGTGCAAGCGCTGGTGATGTTGAACGATCCGTTCGTAATCCGCGTGGCTGGCGATCTTGCGGCGAAAGCGCCCACCGTCCGAGAGGCCGTGCGCCGCATCTGGCTGCGTGACCCTACCGCGCAAGAGGAGCAACGATTTACTCAATACGCCAACAAACACGGCCACGCGAACCTCTGCCGCCTGCTGCTCAACACCAATGAGTTCCTTTTTGTAGACTGACATGAACCGCAGACAATTCCTCTTCACACACGGCGGCGGACTCGGAGGCATCGCACTCGCGCACCTCATGCAAGCCCAGCCTGCGCCACAAGCGAAAGCCAAACGGGTCGTACAACTTTTCATGTCCGGAGCCGCATCCCAATGCGACACCTTCGACTACAAGCCTCTTCTGATCCAAAAAGCCAATGAAAAGTGGGATCCGGGTGAAAAGGTCGAACTCTTCCAAAGCAATCCCGGCGTCGTCATGCCCTGCCCTTGGGAATGGAAACAGTATGGCAACTGCGGCAAGTGGGTCAGCGGACTTTTTCCCCACACCGCGCAGCGTGTCGACGATATGGCTTTCGTGCATTCGGTAATGGCCAAGAGCAATGTTCACGGGCCTGCGACGTTCATGCAGAACACCGGCTTCATCCTGCCCGGGTTCCCCAGCGCGGGCGCATGGGTCTCTTACGCGCTCGGCAGCATGAACGAAAATCTGCCAGTGTTCGTGGTGCTGCCGGATCCGCGCGGCATGCCGCCCAACGGCCCTTCCAATTGGTCGAATGGATTTTTGCCCGCGACCCATCAGGCGATGGTGATCCAACCCAGTTCGGACACGCCCATTCACGATCTGCATCCGCCCGCTTCGGCGAAACACATCACCGCCGCCAGCGAACGCGACGGACTCGAACTGCTGCGCGAAACCAACCGCGCCCATCTCGCGCAACGCGATGGCGACTCGCGCCTCGAGGCCCGCATCGCGTCCTATGAAATGGCCGCGCGCCTGCAACTCAGCGCGCCCGAAGTGATGGATGTTTCCAAGGAATCCGAAGCGACAAAAAAGCTGTACGGACTCGACCGCGAAATCACCGCCGACCTCGGCCGCCGCTGCCTCATCGCGCGACGCCTGCTGGAACGCGGTGTTCGCTTCGTGCAAATCTGGAGCGGCGCAGACAACGGATTTCCACGCCGCAACTGGGATAGCCACGAGCACCTCGCAAAGGATCACGGCGAACTCGGCACCGCGCTCGATCAGCCCGTGGCCGCGCTGCTGGAGGATCTCAAGGCCCGCGGACTCTTCGACGAAACCATCGTCCACTGGACCACCGAGTTCGGACGCATGCCATGCAGCCAAGGCAGCAAGGGCCGCGATCACAATCCGCTCGGTTTCACACAATGGCTCGCCGGCGGAGGCATCCGAGGCGGCGTCAGCTATGGCGCGACCGACGAGTGGTCGTACAAAGCAATCGAAAAACCCTTATATTGTTACGATATCCACGCCACAATCCTGCATCTATTGGGCGTCGATCATCACCGGCTGACCTACCGCAACAACGGCATTGATCGCCGCTTGACCGACGTCCACGGCCAAGTGATCCAGGACCTGATCGCTTAGTGCCCATCTCGCCTTACGTGCAATGGCTGCGAAGTCACATCGGTCAAGCACCCATTCTTCTTCCGTCCGCGAGCGTTCTGATTTTCGATGAACAACGACGGCTGCTGATCGTTCGTCCCGATGGTTACGACACCTGGGTCGCGCCCGGCGGTGCTGTGGATCCCGGTGAATCACCCGTCGCCGCGGCGATCCGCGAAGCCCACGAAGAGACCGGCCTACATATCGAAATCACTGGAGTTTTCGGCGTTTTTGGAGGTCCAGACTTCCGCGTGTCCTACCCGAACGGAGACGTCGCAGACTATATCATGACCTCGTACACGGCCCGCGTCGTCTCCGGTCAACTCGAACCGCTCGATGGAGAGATCGCCGAAATGCGCTGGGTCACTCGCCAGGAACTCGATCAAGTAAACCTCTCGCACTGGGCGCGGCTCGTCCTACCACACGCCTTCGACAGCGAACCAGACCGCTGGTGGATGCGTCCTACGAGCATTGGCTAGTCATTTCGCGCGGGAAACGGCTTGTCAAAGCCTTTCGCATCCCACCACAGAATCCGATTCAACACATCGCTCGGAACATCGTCCAGATCGTCCCAGTTCATCTTTTTCGATTCCTGCGCAGCCCACAACTCGCGCCCACGCAGTGCCTGCAGCGGGGGGTTCATGTCGTCGAGCCTGATCGCTGGCACAATCGCCTTGTAAGGATCGAGCCGAGCCGTCACGTCAAAAATGCTATTCATCGCTCGCGAATTCGCCAAAAACCGCGTGCGCGGCTCGAGCCCGAAGATATCCTGCATCGTACGCACCATGCTGATGTGCGTGTAATAGTTCGAATCCAAAGCCTCACGCCGGATGTGCGGACCGATCGCCAGCGCGATCGTCCTGCGACCGCTGACATGATCGACTCCGTCCTGTGCGTCGTCTTCCACGACAAGAATCAGGCTCTTCGCCCACACGCTCGAAGTTGAAATCTTCTCGACGATTTTGCCCAGCGCGTAGTCATTGTCCGCTACCATCGACTTCGGCCGCGGAGCCCGTGGATTGCGGCCTTCGGTATGATCCGACGTCATCGTCATGATCACCAGATTCGGCGTCGAACGAGCCTTCGTCCAATCGTCCAATCGTTCGGCAAAAGCTTCCGCGCGTATCTGATCGGGGACTTTCATCGACGATGGCGGAAAGCGCTCGTCAAAGATCGGCTTCAACGTCGGCACCACACATCGCGCTCCGATCACACTCTTCCATGTGCCCTTCCGATAGTGCGACCAATACTCGCTCCACGAAAGCATGTCCGTCTCGTTGATATCCACCATCAGGCCATTGCTGCCGGGCCGCGCAGGTTCCGATACCGGACCCAACAGTCGCACGTTCAAGGGCCGCTGGCTGTTCTGCCAAAAGAATCCAGCAGGCGAAACCGTCAACGAATCGCCCATATTCCATGCGTATCCGCGCGGTGCAGCCTGCATCGCCCGTTCCACATGATCGGACACGAAGCCCATCATCAACCACTGATGTCCTTCGAAGCTGATCGCACCGCTCGAATAGTAGTTGTCGAGCAGTACATACTTTTCCGCGAGCGCATGATGATTGGGCGTCACCTCGCGGCCGTACATCAGCAGCGACGCATCGCGATTGCCCTTGGGGATGTCCGATAGCACCTGATCGTAAGTACGGTTCTCTTTGATGATGAAGAAGACATGCTCGATGCCGAGCTTTTGCAAGTCACGCACTCCGCCCTTGGCGAGTAACTTCGGCTTCGCCGCCGCGGCAGCTTCGCGCGTGCCGGAGGCAAGTTGCGCGCCCAGCGGATCCGGCACACTCGACAAAGATCCCTCATAAACAGTGGATTTGTGCTGTCCTTTTGCGTTGGGGATCTCATCGTTGCCCACGCCCTTCACGCTCGCGATGTGGACGCTGCCCTTCGCATCGACAGCCACCGCCGTCGGAAACCAGCCCGATGGAATCTTGCCTGCGAGCTTCCAGTTCAAGCCCGATCCCTCGTAAGCAGCCACTGAGTTGTCGCCACCCAGCGCGACATAGAACCGCTTGCCATCGGCGCGAAACGCCACGGCGTTCGGAAGCAGCCCTGGCAATGCTTTCGATCCTCCATCGATTGCAATCACAGCGGATTTGCGCGACTGTGTATCGATCACCGTGAGCGAATCCGAATGCGCGTTCGCAGCCACAAGGGTTGATCCATGCAGAGCCAGGCCAGCAACTGCGCGACCCACAGCCACCTCATAGGCTGGCTTGCCTGAAGCGATATCGAACGCCTGCACAGTGCCTTCCAGCACCGAACCTACGGCATCGGTCGGCAGATCCTGATTGCCGCTCGGTGCCGTGAGCCCTTCATTCCGCGCACGTCCTCCGCGGTTCGAAACATACAAAGTGCCACCGTTGAGCACCAACGCGAACGGCGCGAGTCCGCTGGCCCATCGCGTGGAAACTTTCATCGCATTCACGTCCACAACCGCGATCTCGTTGTCATGATGCAGCGCCGCATAGAGTGTTGCGCCATCCGCGGAAAACGCCAGCCCGGCGGGGATCGCGTGGCCTGGGAAGGGCAATCGTTCGAGGCTATTCTGCAGCAGCTTACCGTCGTCTGTGTAGGCGATTCGCAGCAGCGCATCCGGGCCGGTGCGCGTCGCTTCACTCGCCCAAACCTCGCGCTTTCCTGGGCGAAACGCAATGCCTAGATAGGATGTGGTTGGTGTACGGACACGGCTCAACTCCGCGCCAGAGGCAAGGTCGATCGTTACGACGCTCGATCCGTTGAGCACTGCGGCGAAGCGCCCGCTGGGATCCAATGCCAGATCGGCGGGTCTGCCAGCAATCCGCGCCTTCAATCGCCACGGACGCACCAGTTGCTCGCTTGCCACCAGAAACGCCCCACTGGCTTGCTTTCCGGCGACAGCGCTCGATGACAGCGCATCCCAAAGTTCAGGTGTCTTCCACGCGTAAGCAGCCGCCGCGCAGAGAGCGATTCCGATGACGATGGATCTCATAATCCACCTATTCTACAGACTGTTTATTCCGGATCCATTTCAATGCGCACTTCTTCCTGCCCCTTCGGCATCCATAGATACCAGTCTTTGCCCGTGAGATGAGACGTCGTACGATAGCCCAACGCCGAGACAACGAGCCGATGCTGTTCCGCGACGGTCAGCAATTCAAAGCGCCCGGTGTGATCGGCAGACGTGCGAAACCGTGGCGGACGCATCAGGGGATCATCCTCCAGATTCGCCCAAGCCACGGGCCTACCCGTGGATCGATCGATGACAACGCCCTTCACTTGATAGGTCGCGCGCGTGGTCTCTTTGATTCGCGATGTGCTGAATTCCAGGGCCGCGCTGGACCACCAAAGGGCCCAGCCCATCGCGCCAATCAGCACGAGAAACACCAGCGCCCAACGCCACGCGTATTTTCGAAGCAGTTCGCGATCTTCCATCAGTGGCCTCGCGCACGGCCAAAGGCCACACCCGACCAAACGTCATCGAACCGCATGACCTTAAACGGCGCCAGTCGATGCTCGCCTGCGGCTTCCAGCATCCCGGTCCAGGTTACGCCCCTGCCTTTGCGATAGAACACCCAGAGTCGAGGTTTGTTGCCCAGAAGGCCCGCAATCTCGGACAAATCCGCAAAGAAGTCCGAATTAGAACGCACGAACCACAGCGTCATCGCAACGTCCAAGGGCAAAGGCATCTCATGGATCACGATGCCGCTGGGCAGTGAAGGCACCAGGGTTTCGAGCGGCGCAGGCGCGCCGATTAGCGCGATGTGCATTCCTTCTTTCAGTCCGATCTTGCTGTGAAGCGGCGCAGCACTCAACACCACTGGAGCCTTTACGACCACAGTCGGATTCGCCAATGCAACGCGAACAGCCCCCGCAACCTCGCCCCATGTCGTGTAAACAGCCTGCGGCAACAGTTCGCGAATCTTCGCCACCTTTGCCGGATCCCCGCCCACATACACGAGCGGAACCTGGCGCGTTGCCTTCTGCTGAAGCAAGTGCCAACCGATGTCGCGTCCATGCGAAGGCAAACGTTCGAGCGAAACGACAAAGGCGTCCGGCACCCCGAACGCCTTAAAGCCCTTCATTCCTTCGCCTTGCACGGGAACATACAAATCCGCCGAAAAGCCCTGCAAATAGGCCGCCAACTCGCCGATCTCTTCCTGCTTCCAATGCAGCAAGACAATCTTTGGCATGTTGGCTCTACTTCTTTTTGATGCTCTCGATAAACGACATCAAACGCAAGATTTCGTCTTGCGTGAGCCGATTGCCAAACGCCTGCATCGCGCCCGAAGCGCCACCGTAAATGACTTCGAACATGCCGGTATCGGTGGCCACGCGAGGGTACGTCACCTGCGCGTCAATGATGTTCGAACCAATGCGGCCCGTGCCATCGGAAAGATGGCAACCCGCGCACCACTGATCGTAAAGCACCCGCCCGGCGGCGATCGATTCCTTGTCTCCCTTGTAAGGATTCTTGCCCGTCTTCTGAAATTCGATCGCTTTCGCGCTCACAGTCTCATTCGGATACGCATTGAGCTTCAGCGGCTGATTGTTGAGCGTGCTCTTGAACACCGGTGCACCCGTCGTCGGAGCGGTCATCTCCGTCACCTGCTGCACCGTCAACGCGGTCTCCTGCCCAGGCTTCACTTCCGATGCCGGAACAATCTTCCACAACGCGCCCGGGGGGTTGCCCATCGGTCCGCGATCGGCAGTATAAAAGCAGTTGCAATTCACCGCGTACACATAGCCATCTTCCGCATTGCCGCCCGCAGTGAACTGTAAATTGGTGTGCAGCATCTCTTCGATGACCCACTTCTTGCCATCCCAACCGGTGCCGAACAGCCGTCCTGTACACCAGTCGCCGACAAGATAAACGCCATTCATGCCGCCGTAGTTGGCGACGCCGAGTCCTTCGATCGAACAGCCGTGGCCGTCTTTGATCGGATTCGCTCCAGGATAGGGAACCTCGTGCGGATACTCGGCAATCGGAAGCGTACCCACTTGCGGACACTTGTCGTTCGGTCCAGACATCGGATGGCACCACGAACCCTGCATCTTGTTCCAGCCAAAGTTCTCGCCGCCCTTGCCCTTGGGCGACCAGTGAATCTCTTCCCAGTGATTCTGGCCGACATCGGCGATGAACAAGTCGCCGGATTTGGGGTCGAACGAAAGCTCGTAAGGATTGCGCGAACCATAATGAAAGATCTCGGGCCGCACGCGCGTCTTGATCTTGGCAAAGTCCACCTCGGTGATGCCGAAGAGCTGCATCAGACGTTCCTGTCCCGCATTCGCAAATGGATTCGAAGGAGGAATCTTATAGGGGACGCGATCGTTGTCCTCCGTGTTCACATCGATGCGCAAAATCTTGCCAAGCAAGGTGCCTAGATCTTGGCCTGCTTCGTAGGGGTCGCCTTCCCAGCCGCCGTCGCCCGAACCGATATAGAGATAACCATCGGGACCAAACTCGATCTGTCCACCGTTGTGATTATAGTAAGGCTGTTCGATGCGCATCAGCACCTTGGCGGTCTTGTTGGTGCGTTCGGGCGTCATCACATTCGGACTCGCCGGATCCACCTGAAAGCGAACAATCACGCCATCGCCGTTGAACGGCAGCGATGCGTAGTGGACATAGAAATAGCCGTTCTGTCGGAACTTCGGATGAAAGGCCACCGAATAGAGGCCCTGTTCCACAAAGCCTGTCTGGACATCCGAACCAAGCGGATTGATCTTCGTCAGGTCGAGAAACGGTTGCGGATTGACCTTGCCATCCTTGTTGACGATCTTGATGCGACCGACGCGTTCGACTACAAACAGGCGTCCGGTACCGTCAAACGCCGACCCTACGTTGGTGGGATCGTTGAATCCTTCCGCGATCTTGACTAAGGCGACCTTGGGATTGCCTGGCAGCTTGGCTGTGCCGGGCCGCGCGACTTCATCGCGTGTCAGCGGAGCGCGCTGCGAATAGATCGAGGCATGAAATATGGTGGCGGCCAAGATAGCGCGCAAGATGGGAGATGACTTCGTCAACATGGCGTGAGCTTTCCTTATCCTACAGCAGTCCTGGACGGATTGGAGGCTTTTTCGTTTAGCGACCCAGTGAAAATCATGCCGAGAGAGATGCCTGGCGGTCGCGCGGCGGCGTTGCTCTCCTCCACTGCCGTACCTGCTCTCGGCAATAGCCACTTACACAGGTCCTTACTCTTCATCCTCATCGGACGGCATTGGCGGGTGATACGCGTATGGATTCTCAGCAACATCCGGCCTGGATATAGCCATCGCCAGCGCTGCAGTATGCTTCTCTTTGTTGCTCCGGATGAATCCCGCTGCCTGCAGAAGGTAGTCATCGAGTGTGCGAGCGGGTCGACCATCCTTGACGTCGAACGCATAGAGGGATTTCGCATCGGTGATGCAGGCCTTCGAATCCGCGCCCGTCAAGCCCTCGGTTGCCTCAATCACCGGCTCGCCAACCGCACCGCGCAAAACATCCGGTAGCGTAGCCGTTTCACGATCCAACAACACACGGCGCGCCGCCGAATCGGGCAGCCGCATCTCCAACCACAGCTCCACACGTCCCGATCGCACCAGCGCCGCAGGCAGATCGCCAAGATTCATGGTAAAGCCCACGCTCCGCGCGATTCTCGAAAATCGCATCGGCATCGTCAATTAAAATGATCGACGGAGCGTTCTCTTTCGCGGCCGAAAAGACCTGATGTACTTTGGCGTAGAACTGATCGGTACCCGCAATGAAGGTTCCATCGATCAGGAAGAACTTGCCGCGCAATCGATGCGCAAGAGCCCGACCGACCGTGGTTTTACCGGTCCCCGGAGGCCCGTAGAGCAGCAGGCAAACAGCACGCGGCACCAATGACGAGTTTGTGTCCCAACGACTCAGCCTTGTCGCAAAGCGCCAGCAGCGGGATACTGACCACGCCGTTTCGCGGAGCTAAATATTGCATCGCGGGCTGCAGCAGCAAATGCAGGTCATCCGCGATCACACAGGGGTGATTTTCCAACGCGTCGGAAATCACCTGAAACGTCTGGTCGTCAAAGGCCAGAGGGTGGGACTGTGAGATCGCCGGCGCGTAGTCGCTAGCCGTAAGATACTTGCCCTTGGTCTCCTCCGCCAACGCGGATAAAACGGTGGATATCCCTCGGCCGGATGTCCCTTTCAGATAAGCAATGGGTCGTGCTACGAGCGCTTTGCTGAGGTTTCGCAGCGTGGCGCTCTGCGCGGGTGATAAAAAAGCCGTGATTGACTATCGGACGCTGGGCCGCTTAGTTGTAGCGTACCGTTATTGTCGAACCCGAGGCGTTGCCGAGCCGGTCGGTCACAGTGAGCAACAACTGATAGGTTCCGCGGCTGCCGAGTTGAACCAGGGGCGTGGCGGTGTCTCCCCGCGTGATGCCCACGCTCGGATAGCCCGGCGCGGATGCCCAACTGTAGGTCAACCCTCGAAACGCACCAGAATTGGATCGCGAAGCATCCAGCGTGAACTGACTGTTGTTGACATCGAACGTCGATGCAGCGTTACCCGCCGCATCGGTCACCACCGCGGTCACGCCGCTCGCGGGAACGGTCGCCGCATCGGGAACCAGCATGAATTCGAAGGTAAACAAATTGCGGCTACCTGGACGCACATGGCACAACATCCAATGAACATTGGTCGAACCCGGCACTTCCACGTGCGTGAAGTTCAACAGTGTTGCCCCTCGCGCGTCGAGTGCTGCCTCAAACGGCTTGCAGTCGCCTGTCGCGGAAATGCATCTCGGATATTGTTCAGTCAAAGGCTTGTATACGCGCATATAGTGCGAATCGCCCGACACCATCGCCACTTCACCCTTGAAGTTCTTCACCTCTGCCCGCAGCGCCGTCACAAAATCCGAATAGCCGGATTTGCTGTTGCCAACGGTAGTTTCCATGAATGTTTCGAAGATGTTCGCCTGCACCAGAATCATCACCCCAAATGAGTTCGTATCCTTGGCTGTTTGAAACGCCTGCTTCAACCAGGCGAGATTCGCGGCGTTGCGCGAAGCGTACTCCCGGTCGTTGTCGTAAAAGGGATTCGGCGAACCCTGGTTGTTCTTGTACTCGAGGTTGTTGTTGCTGCCCGGCATGTGGATCGACACATACACGACAGGCCCTTTCACGAGCATCGTGTTTTCCACATAGGCCACAAAGTTCGGATCATCGCTCTGACGCTTCAGCGCGATCGGATTCTTGCCCAGGCTCATGTTCGTTGAAAAGTAGGTCCTGCGCACAACCGCCAAACGGTCGAGCGGATTGTACGCGCCATTGTTGGTGCGCATGCAATCCGTCCATTCGTTGTCGCCGACCGAGTAGTTCAGCGGCTTCTCAAAGCTGTTGAACCAGCCCAGCGCCTGCGTGTAGTGCGCGTTGTCGCAGCGCGTCGATCCGCTTTTGGTGTCTCCAATGAAGGCGGTGAATTCGACACCTGGCTGCCTGTTGATCTCTGCGATGACGCGCAGATACTTGGGTTCGGCGGCAGCGCCGTAGGGCATGTCGCCAATCAAGGCGACATCGTAGTTCTGAGCGAAAAGAGGAAGGGTCGCAAGCCCGAGCAAGGCGAGTTGGTGTTTCATGGACGCATCAACACTAACGCGCCAGTGTTGCTCTATGGCTAAGATTAGGATGTCGTTCTCATGAATCCTGCACTTCGTGCCCAGCCGCGCGCAGCGCCTTGATCGCCCTCGCCGTTTGTCTGCCCGAGATCAGGAAATAGTCGGTATCGTAAGTTGCCAGTGCGAAGATCGAAACGCCCGCTTCCGCAAGGGGACCCGCGATCGATGCCAGCACGCCAATCACATCCAACGCAAACGGACCGTGCACTTGAAACAACCGCCATCCTGTGGACTTCTTCAGCGCACCGAGCGGAGCCCGCGATTGTTCAACGATGATCGACACCTCATCCGCTGTGCGGATCAGCGAGAAGAATCCTGTAGTCGGGATCGTGACCGCAGCCCCGGGCTCATAGCGCAAGATCGCCATCTTTTCCGGCAATAGCCGGATCTTCCGCCCCACCTACTCGGCGCTCCAAACCAGCGCCACCAGGTTCACTGTGATCGAAGTCTTTTTCGGACGCACCGTCACCGTCGCAAACTCTTCCTGCGCGGGATCCACGCGGCCCTGCGCCGCCGCCACATCGGCCTCGAACTGCGCGTTTAGTTCCGCAATCGTTGCCTCGATCGCCCCAACGGTCTCACCGGCACGATCAACGTCACTCGATTCCTTGCGGATCTTGTTCACCGACTTTACCGCTGAAACCGCCTTGCCGATATTGGTTGCAGAGACCATCTTGCCTCGCCCCATGAACGCGCCGAGTCCCATGCTCAGAATCGTTGCCCCGAGCGAAAACATGGACTCGGTTTTTTGGCTCGACGACTGTTCAGCTTCTTTCTGGGCGGCCTGCCCGGCCTTGCGCTTGCGCTCTTCTAGCGTCGCAAGCTTTGGCGCGAATTTCTTTCGCAACTCATCTTTGAGCAAAT
>Ga0163147_10008039_pt1 | contig 11805 bp, 10 predicted proteins | sample OliLakLV19MP6G1_FD_148597 | JGI IMG/M metagenome (GOLD analysis project Ga0163147, IMG submission 148597) | Freshwater microbial mat bacterial communities from Lake Vanda, McMurdo Dry Valleys, Antarctica- Oligotrophic Lake LV.19.MP6.G1 | ecosystem: Environmental > Aquatic > Freshwater > Lake >...
CTTTCGTAGAGCGTGTGGATCCTGCCCGCCGCTTCTAGACCGGTCCCGAGTCTCGGACTAGGTTATTGACAATGGATTGAATCCGCGAAAGAATTGCCTCCAGCGTTTGGCCTGTCTCCGTTTACTCTGTCGGTGAGCATACTCAAAGAGACAGGCTTCACCAATCGCAGACTCTCGATATCAGAATGACCAATCGCACCCCAGAGGAAGTCAGAAGGCAGATTGAGTTCTTAGTGCCCTCCTTGCTCCCCTATGTCACACCGGTTCTCGTCTATCCAAGAGTTGGCCGTGGGATCGATGGCTGGATAACCGGTGGCACAGTCTCACTCGCCCGAACAAAGCACCATCGATTTTTGGTTACGGCTGATCATTTCGTCACCGAGATCGACAAACTTAGGCAGAGCTCAGATGTTGTAGTGTTGCTTGGCGTGCCAGGTACTTCACTAACCGATATCACACTGTGGTCCATTATCGCCCGTGATGATCACGTCGACATTTGTACAATTCAGATTCCGCAAGAAGCTGAATGCGAGGGGTTGGACGAACATTGTTTCAAACTCGATTTGTGCCAATCCACCAGAGCCCGTGTTGGTGATAATGCGTTGATCATGGGTTTCCCAAAATTACACAGAGAGGCGAGTGAGGGCAGGCTTAATGCAAGAGTATTGCCCATACTGGACTATGTTACTGATGTAGGCGATAGGAGATTTACCATCGCCGATGAAAACGCTCGGCGCGAAGTCTTGATCAATCCGCACAATTTGAGTTTTCCAGATCATGTAGGTGGAATGAGCGGGGCTCCGGTCTTCAGAGTTTCAAAATCGGATCCTCCGTCATTAATTGGAGTCCTTTCAGAAAGTGGTGATGGCCTGCGAGGGGCTCACTTTTGTGCTCACGCGGATTTCATTCTTCCCGACGGAAGTCTGGACCATATGGCATTGCCGCCAAGATGAAAGGTGTGCGTTATGTTTGGCACGCCCTTGGTGCATGTCGATGACTGTCATCATATTGTTGTGCAATTGAAAGCGGACAGGTATGAACGAAGAGTTACTGAAAAGGATTAATTCTGCCTTACTGCGGAGCTGGTCGGCGCAAACAAGTGTTTGCTACTCAGAAGAGGCTGCAGCGTCCTATGGGAGCGCTTTGGAGGAGAAATCCTCAGGACCGATGGATGGCCTCCGAATGGACGCCACTTTTACAATCGGATTGATGGAACGAGGTATGATTTCACGGCGGAACAATTTGAGGATCCACTATACTCTCACAGCATTGAATACAAGGATCTCATATCAAGCCTCGATGAGGCAAAATCGGAAACGTTGTTTGGTCAAATTGAAGCGATGAGGACCGCATTTGATAAAGCTTTCAGTGGCGGAAAATAGTGTTCGAGGTGACGGATCTCGAAGCGAATCATCGTCTTTTTATGGTTAAGACAAGAACACGATGGCAGTAAGTGGGGGGTGCTAACTTTACTGGAGGCGGCAGGATATATTCCTGCTCTACAGGTTGCTCAAAAAGGCTGGCCAACAAGGCCGCAGGGAGGTCGGACCGCGAGGCGTACTTTTTGGGGTACGTTGAGGGGGACGGGCGACTGAGAACGCAGTTGGGAGCCTTTTTCAGCAACCTGCGCTAGTCAGCTTCTGGTTCTGAATTGCCGTGCCGGTGACTCACCCGATCTTCGTCGAACATCTCCGCCATTTCCTCGGCGATCATGGCACCATCGTCTTGAATGGCAATAAGCGGAATTTCTTTTCTCGGCTTGGCCACGGGCTCTGGAGCGGGAGCCTCGGGGGCCGTGGCTGGAGTCTTTGGTGTCTCACTCATGGAAAGAGTATACACCACGCAGGGGGTGAAAAGGCGAGCTATTCAAACGCTTCCAGGGAGGACTGCTCCGGGTATGTTTTCTGGCACGCGTTGCAGGTCAGGAAATAGATCGATTCTCTGACGGACATGGTGATGCGAAAATTGAGGCTTACGCCTCGTTGATTGCAGGTCGGACAGGACATTTCTTTAAGCCGGTAGGGAATATCCGGTTGTGTGCGCTGGTAAAACTCCATATCCGTGTAAATTGGGAAGGTGTAGTAGCATTTTCTACAAATACCACGCCATTCACCGTCTGCCTGCATAGAGCGTTCATCGATTCCAAAGCTTGACCCCTTACAAATGGCACACTGAACGGTTCCAAGTCTGGTTTCCACTTCTTTCATGGTTGGGTTTGGCACCTGGGAGTCTCCTTATACAGAGATCGGCAGTATCGCGTGGCAAGTATAGCGTTGCACAGGGGCGACTGCAACGGACAAGGCTCCCTCGCACCATTCACGAGAGTTCGTGGCAAAACTACTGAGCCGCTATGCGAGCCTGCCCGCTAGCAAGATTTGTGGCAGCGGCGTATCGGTGCGTCAGGAGAAGGCTTCGTGAGTCATGTGGGCGTGGTTTTCCCTTGACCTGGTGGCCTGCCTCCTTATACAAAGCCTATTATGCATATGATCACCGAAAAGCTATTGGTCGGGAACATCAACGACGCAAAGGAGCCGCCAGCCAAGATCGGGGCGCTGCTTCTTGTTGCCGCTGAGTATGCGTTGGAGTCACCTGGTTGGCTGATCTCCGGCAAGATTCCATTTTCGGAGTATGCAGAAGCTGAGCCGCGGTTGTTGGACCAAGCCGTGAGTTGGGTCGAAGAGCATATTTCTGGCAACCGGGTCATGGTCTGTTGCCGTGCCGGCATGGGACGATCCGTATCAGTGGTCATGGCCTACCTCTGTTGTGTCCAAGGGATGACGTATGAACAGGTCTTTAAGTTGGTCATGACGCGGCGGCCTGGTGCCATGCCCCTTCCAAATCTTGAAGAAGCCATTACCCAAGTTCGCGTTCTTCGGGAGGCACGTATGAAGGATAAGAATAAACCTGCTTCACGCCCCGCCTCCGGCGCGTAACCACGAGTTCGAAAGCCCCCTCCAAGGTAGTGCCCTCTCACACGTTGCCTTTTGTGCTTTGTCCATGGCCTAATTTGGCACGACCGCATTGCAAGGATTTCTTTCATGCCTGAATTGCCGGAAGCCGAAGTCGTTGCCCAGCAGATACGGGCTCATCTCCTCGGTGCGCAGATCAAGGACTGTTGGGTTGGGCGCGCGGATATTGTTCGAGAAGGTTTGCCTACGCTCCCTTGGTATCTCGGCGCGTGCCTGGAAAGGGTGGAGCGATACGGAAAGAGCGTCGCACTCGGGTTTCAAAAAGAGAACGAACTCAGATATGTCGTTGCGGAACTTGGCATGACAGGTCTCCTGCTCTTCCGTGCGACACAGACAAAATATCCGCAGCATGTGCATGTTCGCCTGTCGTTCACAGGGGGCCGCGAATCAGAACTGCGCTACTGGAATCCCCGCCGTTTCGGAAGGCTGTCCCTGCTCGATCAGACCGGTCTCGACCGCTACCGTGCTCGCCGCTTCGGGGTCGATCCTCTTACGGTGCAGCGCGATGAGTTTATCAGTCTGATGGAAGCCAGACGTGGACGGTTGAAGCCGCTGCTGATGCATCAGCAAGTGATCGCCGGGATTGGGAATATCTATGCGAACGAAATCCTTTTTCGCACCAAGCTCCATCCGAACCGTGAGGCAAGTCGGCTGCGCAAGGCGATGATTGTCAGACTCTATGGCACCATGCAAACAGTGCTGAGAGAGGCGATTGCCTGCGGTGGATCGAGCGTCAAGGATTTCTTTGCACCGGACGGCGCAGAAGGCCACTACAAGCAGCACCACCTCGTGTACGGCAAAGAAGGTCAACCCTGTCCCAACCGCTGCGGACGAATCATTCGCCGCCTCCAAAGTGAACGTAGCTCGTTTGTCTGTCCCGCCTGCCAGATTTGCAAACCACCACGTTAATTTCGCGCTGCAGGCCATTAAAACTGACACGACGTTCAGCCACTAAAAACGAGTGCGAATTCTTCCGAGGTGGCTTAAATGGACGCCCCCCCCTGATAGATCGAGGTCCTTCCGTTGGATTGATTGAGGGTTATAAAGTCTGACGTGATCCTCGTGTGATGCTTGGTGGATTTTGGGCAGATGAGCATTTCCTTGTTTTGATCAAGGAGTGTGATCACATGCAGCAACCGTTCAGCGAAGAATCGACTAAGCTGGTAGTTGAGCAAGTCTGTCTCATGGAGTTGAGGTATCCAATGGAATCTGTCGACGTTGCTTTGAGATACGCCTCTCACTTTTTTCTCCGGGTCAGCCAAAGTCAAAATCGACACATGTGTTGGTGCTGTCGGGCTCGATCACGTCACATTTCTTTCCTGCTACGTTCCTCGTATACTTGCTTGGTCGTGAGCCTTTTCAGCGTAATGGAGGGAGTTCATGATGGCGCGTAAAAGACCTTCGAGAAGACGTCGTACACCGAAGAAGGAAAAAACAGTATTGAGGACAGCCAGTGCACGTGGTGCCGCCATCGCGCGAAGTTTGGGGCTTTCCATCGAAGATGATCGGCTCGTTGGGGGGCACGTGTCTTTCGTTGAGACTCCGAACAAAGGAGGCGACCTCGCCCCACGCTACCTCGTGTTCCACTACACGGCTGGGAAGAGCGCGACGAGTTCGATCAACTGGCTGACGAACCCGGAGTCGAAGGCTTCAGCACATCTGGTGTTGGCCAGAGACGGCACGATCACTCAACTTGCACCGTTCAATATCAAGACGTGGCACGCGGGCCTCAGTCACTGGGATGGGTTGAGTGGCCTGAACAGCTCTTCCATTGGGATCGAGATGGACAATGCGGGCCCGCTGAAAAAAGTGGGCGACCAGTATCAGGCTTGGTTCGGGACGCTGTATGCGGAGGACCAAGTCATCTTTGCCAAGCACAAGCTGGACGACGAGCCCCGCTGGTGGCATGCCTACACGGAAGTCCAGATTCAGAAGGCTTTGGAGCTCGCACAACTCCTTGTTCGACATTACGACCTTAAGGATGTGGTAGGGCATGAGGATATCGCTCCCGACCGGAAGCGGGATCCGGGTCCGGCATTTCCCTTAGAGCCTGTCCGCGCCTCGATACTGGGTCGCGAAGAAGAAGAGCGGGAGCGCTATGAAGTGACGGCTCCCACGCTGAATATTCGAAGCGGCCCTGGCGTAGAATTCCCCTCTGTTGCTGAACCGCTGAAAAGGGGAACCGAGGTGGTGCTCCTGGAAAAGCGCGACCGATGGAACAAGGTGGAATTGGTCAAGAACGGAGATATCGAAGGGTGGGTGCACAACCGGTTCTTGGCAAAGGCCTGACGCTTCATGTGGCTGCATGCTGAAATAATCGCTTTTCTCATCCGCCTGACCCCGATGCGCCGAGGCGCATCTTGCCCCATGCCTCGTTCTCGCATCGTTTCCCAGGAACCGTAAATGGTGAAACGTGAAATGTAGGACTGTCGAGAGTTCTACCTCCGAAACCTCTCACGTTTAACGATTCACATATCGCCGGACGGCCCGTTGAGTATCCAGCATAGGTGGTCCTCATATCCCAGATATGCAGACCAGTGAAGCTCTGATGTGCCCACATAGCGCTTCCGCAGCCTGTTAGTCAGAGGAGGTGCAGGTCGCAAAGCGTTCCAGGTGTACCAGCAGAGAGCGTCGCTACGTATTCCGCCGGAACATAAAATATTGATGCCAGTCCTGCCTCTGTGTGGCACTCGACAATACTCTCAACGTGGACTGGCCAAAATTTATGACGGTGTCGAAGAAATTGCGTGCACTCTGCAACCCAATACGTCGGCACACTCTTAAAATTTTACTGACATTTCATTTAGTTAGCCAGTCATACCCGCGATCGACATTTTCGCTAGGCCTTTTGAGCTTTCTTCGATTAGTTCCTCTGACGCCTTGAGTCCCCAAGCCGATTTGGTTAGAATCCTCCTCCTTTCTATATTGTTTCTCACCATTTCTATGGAGTGATGTCATGGCGAAGGTGCTCGAAGGTCCTGGAATGGGGTTGATGAAGAAGTGGGGCATTACCGTCCCCCACTATGTCGTCGTCACCTCGGTCGACGAATTGATGAAGCTCGGCCAAGCCAATGAATGGCTGAAGAAATCTAAGCTGGTGGTCAAGGCTCATGAAGCGCTTGGCTCGCGGTTCAAGCTCGGCTTGGTGAAGGTCGATCTGGATCTCAAAGGGGCAGAAGCGGCAACGAAGGAGATGATTGGCCGCCAAGTGGGCAGCATTACTGTCTCGCAAGTGATCGTCTCTGAAATGATTCCACACAAGGAAGAATATTATTGCGCAGTGAAGTCTACCCGTGAAGGGACGGACATTCTGGTCGCCAACTGCGGCGGCATTGAAGTGGAGTCGAATTGGGATCGTGTAAAACGATTGGCAGTGGAAGTCGGGCAACAGCCCACGGGGGAGGCGCTCGAACGGTTGGCCAAGGATGCAGGCTTCACTGGTCCATTGGCGAAAAAGATGGCCGAGTTTGCCGGTAAGATGTTCACCTGTTTCGACAGCGAAGATGCGCAGTATTTGGAAGTGAACCCCGTGGTCCTGCGCGAGCACAACAGTGAACTGATTGCTTTGGATGCAGTGACGTTGCTCGATGGCGACGCCAAGTTTCGGCACCCCGATTGGAACTTTGCCTTTGCCGCAGAGTTCGGCCGCGCCTATTCCAAGCACGAAATGGAAGTCATGGCGGTCGATTCAAAAATCAAAGGGTCGGTCAAATTCATCGAGATTCCTGGCGGGGATACGGCCATGCTCCCGGCAGGCGGAGGGGCCAGCGTCTATTACTCCGATGCGGTCGTCGCCCGCGGCGGCAAGTTGGCCAATTACGCCGAATACTCCGGCGATCCGCCAGACTGGGCGGTCGAAGTCCTGACCGACAAGGTCTGCTCATTGCCTGGGATCAAGAACATCATCGTCGGTGGCGCCATTGCCAATTTCACCGACGTGAAGAAGACGTTCGGCGGGATCATCAATGGATTCCGCAAGGCGAAGTCCGAGGGCAAGCTCAAGGACGTGAAAATTTGGGTGCGACGCGGTGGCCCGCGTGAGAAGGAAGGGCTCGATGCGATGCGCGCGCTCAAGGACGAAGGGTTCGACATCAACGTCTTCGACCGCAACACGCCGCTGACCGATATCGTCGATAAGGCGTTACTGAAATAGAAACGAGTGTTGAGTCCTTCGTGCTGAACAGCAGGAACTGTTCTTCAGCTCAGCATTTATCACTCAGTATTGAGGAAAGAGGGAGATCCCGATGAGTATCCTGGCCAATAAAGATACCTATGTGGTCATTCAGGGGGGCGTCGCGGGTGTGAACGCCGCGCGCCGGATGGCCGAGTTCTGCTACCTGATTAAACGCTCATTGAATGTTCTGGCCTTCGTCTATCCGCCTGACGCAGGCAAGACACATGAAATTCCCTATGGCAGCGGCCTCGTGGCCGTACCCATTTATAAGAGCGTTGCGGAAGCGACGAAGAACCATCCTCAAATCAACACCAGTCTTGTCTACATCGGCGCAGATCGAGCCATGAAGGGTGGGATGGAAGTCTTGGACGATCCGCACATCAAGGTGGTCTCTATGATCACTGAGGGTGTGCCGGAAAAAGATGCCAAGATCCTGGCCCATCATGCGACTAAGCTCGGCAAGGTGTTCAACGGCCCCTCATCGATCGGAATTGTCTCAGCAGGCTCTTGCCGGTTGGGTGTCATCGGCGGCGCATTCGACAACCTGGTGCTGTCGAAGCTCTACCGCGAAGGTTCGTTCGGGGTCATTACCAAGTCGGGCGGTCTCTCCAATGAAATTATCTGGATCTGCTCGCAGTTTGCAGACGGCATTACGACGGCTATCGGGATCGGCGGCGATGCCTATCCGGGAACCGACTACGTCAGTTATCTCGAAATGTTCGAGCACGATCCGCAAACGAAGGCGGTCATCATCGTCGGTGAAATGGGCGGCGATCTGGAAGAGCGGGCAGCCGAGTGGTACGGGGCGAAGAAGCGGCGGGTGAAGTTGATGGCCGTCGTCTCCGGCTTCTGTCAGGAAAGTTTACCGAAGGGCATGAAGTTCGGTCACGCCGGCGCAAAGGAAGGTTTGAAGGGGGAAGGGTCGGCCCGTGCCAAGTCCGATGCTCTCAAGAAGTCCGGCGCGATCGTGCCGGCGACATTCGGCGCCTTGGGCCCCGCCATCAAGGAGGCCTATCAAGAGCTATTGAAGTCCGGTCAGGTGAAGGAGCCGGTTGAGCCCCTCGTACTGCCGAAGTTACCGAAGACGATTGAAGAGGCTATGAAGGCGGACGAAGTGATGGTGCCCCCGCTGATCCGCACCACGATCAGCGACGACCGAGGCGATGAACCCTGCTACGACGGATACCCGGCCTCCGAACTTATCAACAAAGGCTACCAGATTCCCCATGTCGTAGGACTGTTGTGGGATAAGCGCCTGATCTCCCAACAAGAAGCTGAAATCATCAAGCGCATCATGATGCTCTCCGCCGACCATGGCCCCTGCGTCAGCGGGGCTCTTGGGACGATTATCGCGGCCTGTGCCGGAATCGGCATGTCCCAATCGGTTGCAGCAGGACTCATCATGATCGGTCCTCGCTTCGGCGGCGCCGTGACCGACGCAGGCCGGTTCTTCAAGTATGCTGTCGATAATAAAATGACTGTGGATGATTTCTTGGCCTACATGAAGAAGAACCATGGGCCTGTGCCGGGGATCGGCCATCGGGTCAAGAGTTTGCGCAATCCGGACAAGCGGGTGAAGGAGTTGGTCGGGTATGTCAAGAGTTTGAACATCAAGACCCCCTGTCTGGACTTTGCACTCGAAGTGGAAAAAATCACCTCGGTGAAGAAGGACAATCTGATTCTGAATGTGGATGGCACGATGGCGGCGGTGCTTGTCGATATCGGGTTTCCGGTCGACAGCTTGAACGGTTTCTTTATCCTGTCGCGCACGATCGGATTGATCGGGCATTGGGTGGATCAGAAGCGTCAGGATAGCCGCTTGATCAGGCTGTTCGATTATTTGGTGAATTATGCGGCGCCAAAACGCCGCGAAGTGCCTCCGTTGAAGTAGCAGCGAGAAGTTCCACCATTGAAGTAACAATAAGTATTAATTTTGAATTGAGGTCACCATGTCGATAGATCTTGCAAAAAATCTGTATGCGAAGATGCCGGATGTGTTCGCGAAGGCCAGGAAGAAATTCGGTCGTGGTCTCACCCTATCGGAGAAGGTGTTGGTTTCACACGCAGACGATTTCGATACTCAGGCGTGGGAACGTGGCAAAGCCATGTTGGCCCTGCGGCCTGATCGTGTGGCGATGCAGGATGCGACGGCCCAGATGGCTATCTTGCAGTTCATGCAGGCGAACAAGGCACAAGCGGCTGTGCCGAGCACTATCCATTGCGATCACTTGATCCGTGCCGAGATGGGTTCTGAGAAGGACTTGCTCCGCGCAGTGGATGAAAACGCGGAAGTCTATAATTTCCTTGCATCTGCGGCGAAGAAGTACGGCATTGGGTTCTGGAAGCCTGGCGCCGGAATCATTCACCAAGTCGTGTTGGAGAACTATGCATTCCCTGGCAGCTTGATCATCGGCACCGACTCGCACACGCCGAACGGTGGCGGGCTTGGTGGATTGGCCATCGGTGTCGGTGGCGCAGACGCTGGCGAAGTGATGGCTGGCCTGCCATGGGAGGTCCTCCATCCGAAGCTGATCGGCATCCATCTGACCGGCAAGTTGAGCGGCTGGGCCTCGCCGAAGGATGTGATCCTGTACCTCTGTGGTTTGCTCACGGTGAAGGGTGGAACGAATAAGATCGTCGAATACTTCGGTCCCGGAGCTGAGACTATCAGTGCGACCGGGAAGGGGACGATCTGTAATATGGGCGCGGAACTGGGCGCTACGACGTCGGTGTTTCCTTTCGACCAGAAGATGGTCGCCTATCTGAACATCACGGATCGGGCTGATCTGGCCAACCTGGCGATCGCGAATAAATCATTGCTGGTAGCGGACCCTGAGGTCTCACAGTCGCCTGAGAAATACTACGACCAAATTGTCGAAGTCGATTTGTCGACGCTCGAACCCCATGTCGTCGGACCCCATACGCCGGATCTTGCCAGGCCAATTTCTAAGATGGCGGCGGAAGCCAAAGAGAAAGGCTATCCAGTCCAACTCAAGGCGGCGCTCATTGGAAGCTGCACCAATTCATCCTATGAAGACATCAGTCGTTCGGCCCACATCGCCCAGCAAGGATTGAAGGCCGGCCTCAAAGCAAAAGCCCCGTTTCTCGTGTCGCCTGGTTCCGAGCGCATTTACAATACGATGAAGCGCGACGGGTTTTTGGAAACATTTGAACAGTTAGGCGGTACGGTGTTGTCGAACTCCTGCGGTCCTTGCATTGGGCAGTGGAAGCGGGCCGATGGGGTGAAGGGGAAAGCGGATTCGATCGTCAGTTCCTTCAACCGCAACTTCCCTGGCCGCAACGATGGCATCAGTGAAACCTTGTCGTTCCTCGCCAGCCCGGAAGTCGTGACTGCCTATGCCATAACAGGCGACCTTGGATTCGATCCAGTGAATCAGACGCTCAAGGGAGCGGATGGGAAGGAATTCAAGTTCCTGCCGCCGGTGGGTGAAGAGCTTCCGGCCAAGGGGTTCGCGAAGGGGGAGGAAGGGTTTGTTGCGCCGGCAGCCAGTGGTGAGGGCTTAACCGTTGAGGTTCCGCCGACTAGCGAGCGACTGCAACTCTTGCAGCCTTTCCCGCGTTGGGACGGCAAGGATTTCGAGAAACTTCCGCTCTTGATCAAGACCAAGGGCAAGACGACAACGGATCACATTTCTCCCGCCGGCCCCTGGCTCAAGTTCCGCGGCCACTTGGACAAGATCAGCGACAATATGTTCCTGGGTGCGAACAATGCGTTTTTCCCAGAACCAGGCAAGGGCACGGATGTCTTGACGGGTGAAACAGGGCTCACCATGGCCCAGATCGCCCGTCGGTATAAAGCGAAGGGCATCGGTTCGATCGTGGTCGGCGACGAGAATTACGGGGAAGGCAGCAGCCGCGAGCATGCGGCGATGTCGCCGCGATTCCTCAATGTTCGCGTCGTGATCACGAAGAGCTTTGCCCGTATTCATGAGACCAACTTGAAGAAGCAGGGGATCTTGGCGTTAACCTTCGCTGACCCGAAGGATTACGAGAAGATCGAACAGCAGGATCGCATCAGCGTGACAGGGCTAAGCAGTCTGGCTCCTGGCAAACCGGTGCAAGTGACCATCCATAGGGCGGATGGTACGTCACTCACCATTCAGGCGAACCACAGCATTACCGAACCGCAAATTGCGTGGTTCAAGGCCGGTTCAGCGTTGAACGCGCTGAACTAACAAGGAGTTAGGAGAGAAATCACCATGACGACCAAAGCGGACAAAATTATCTACACGAAGACCGATGAAGCGCCCATGCTGGCGACCTATTCGTTTCTTCCGATTATCAACGCTTTCAGCAAGGCGGCCGGCGTCGCCATTGAATTGCGCGATATCTCATTGGCCGGACGCATCCTCGCGGTATTTCCCGATTACCTGACGCCGCAGCAGAAGCAGGCGGATGCCTTGACAGAATTGGGCGAGCTGGCCAAGACGCCGGAAGCCAATATCATCAAGCTCCCGAACATCAGCGCGTCGCTTCCTCAGATCCAGGAGGCTGTCAAGGAATTGCGAAGTCAGGGCTATATGCTTCCCGATTATCCTGAGAGTCCGAAAGACGATAAAGAAAAGGACATCAAGATCCGTTACGACAAAGTTAAAGGCAGCGCTGTCAACCCGGTGCTGCGTGAAGGCAACTCCGATCGCC
>Ga0163147_10008041_pt1 | contig 11797 bp, 6 predicted proteins | sample OliLakLV19MP6G1_FD_148597 | JGI IMG/M metagenome (GOLD analysis project Ga0163147, IMG submission 148597) | Freshwater microbial mat bacterial communities from Lake Vanda, McMurdo Dry Valleys, Antarctica- Oligotrophic Lake LV.19.MP6.G1 | ecosystem: Environmental > Aquatic > Freshwater > Lake >...
CAGTACGACGGTTTGCGTGGCCGGACAAGTAATCGTTGGCGCCGTATTATCCACTTTCGTCACCGTGAAGGTACAGGAATTGGTCAGTCCGTTTACGTCCGTCACCGTCAGGGTCACCGTCATGTTGCCTGCACCGGAAACGGTCGTGCCCGCTACCGGAGACTGGGTCACGCCCTGTACGCCGCAGTTGTCGCTCGTGGTGGCCAAGCTGGTGTAATTGGGCAGGGTAGCTGTACAATTGGCACCAAGCGTCAGTGTCTGTGTAGCCGGGCAGGTGATGCTCGGCGGGGTATTGTCCAGCGCCGTCACGGTAGTGGTACAGGTGCTGCTGTTGCCGTTCACATCGGTCACGGTCAGCGTTACCGTTTGAGTGGTGCCGACGTGGCTGCAATTGAAGGTATTCGGAGATACGGTCATGCTTTGCAGACCGCAGTCGGCGGTGCTGCCGTTGTCCACATCGGTAGCGGTGATGGTGGCGGAGTTGCCGACCAACACGGCGGTGGCTGTTTTGCAAATGGCCTCCGGTGCATCGCAGCAGTTCTGCGTCGTCAGTTGCCAGGGCACGATGCGGGTGCAGCCGCCATTGCCGTCTTGTATTTTGACAAAAAAGCTGTAAGTACCCTCGGCCAGTGTGGCCGTAGGCGTAAATGTATTGGTGGCCGTCACATACGTTCCTGCCGACATCGTAGCGGCTTGGTCGGTGAAGATGCCCACTATCGTAAAGTCCACCGGGCTGCCCAGACCAAAAGCCGGGCTGATGACATCACAGGTATTGGCCGTGGTGGGGGCGATGATGATTTCATTGTTGGTCACGTTCGGGATGGGGTTGCCTTGCGGGTAGGCGATGATACCGGTGTTGGTCAAGGCTGTATTGGTATGCGCTTGCGCCGTATTGACCGTAAACAGGCCTGCGTTGGTAAACGTACCGATGTTGTTGAGGTTGTCAAAGATGCTGAGCGTAGCGCAGGCGTTGTTGTTGAAAGTGGAATTTGCGCTATTTTGCACGCCATCCACTGCTGTTTGCTTAATGCTGATGTCACCTCCCGCATTGTTGTTAAAAACTCCTCCACCGAAAGTAAAAATGCCATTGCCGGTTGTCTGTTCAATTTGGATCGATCCGCCCGCATTGTTATTGAAAGTACCGCCATCAACTGACACACCATTTCCCGTAACCGTCGCATTGCTACCAATCTCGATAGTGGCTTCGTTGTTCACTACCCCCGAAGTATAAAATGCTTCGGCAGCAGACGTGCGGTCAATTTGGATCAAGCCGCCCGGTTTGTTGTTCAAGGTACCGCCGTTGCGATGCACAATGCCTTGGTTGGCAATGGAGGCGATGTTCCCTATTCGGATGGCACCGCTATTGTCTAAAGTGCCGAAATTCTCGAAGGCAAACCCCGTGGAGCCATTGATTGTCAAACTACCGGTATTATTGATGGTAAGTAGCGCACCAGCCTGTACAACTACCGACTTGGCCAATGCCGCCGTGCCGCCCATAATGACAGGATCATTGGCCACATTAGGTATCGTTACTTCATCAGTAGCGGTAGGTACGGAGCCATCCGCCCAGTTGCCGGGCGTAGCCCAATCGGTAGAGACGCAGCCCGTCCAGGTGTCGGTAGCGGTTGCGGTGAAGGGCGATGTGAGCGTCACCGGGTTGCCGGCGTAGGCCGCCTCGCAGGCCGGGCTGGCTTGCAGGCGCACTTTGATCTGGTAATTTCCTGCGGCAAGGCCACTAAACGCAGGATCGGTACTCCAGGTGCTGCCATTGTTGATGCTGTATTGCAAGGTACTGATGCCTGTAGCGTTTACGGTGATGGATCCGCCAGATGGTGCATTGCAATTTGGTTGCGCGACGGTGGGAGCCGTGATGACAGGCGGGGTACAAACAACAATATTGTTCAAAGAAAAATCATCAACACCGAGGCCGTCTTCCTGAGAAGTAATCGTTACAGGAGTGGCATTAAAATTCAACCACCTGAGGCAAAAGGTATTGCCTGGTGCAATGCTTAAACCGGAAATGGTTGCTGAAACCACCGCCGAATGCCGGATGGAACCGCCGCCTAAGGTCGGAGAGCCAGGATTGAAATAGTCTAATGCCGAAAACGATGTCCATGTACCGGTGCCATTGATGGCCGTGGTATTTTGGTTATACTGAAACCGAAGGCCGTCTTGTCTGTTGGTGGAGCCGATTCGCCAGGTTTCTCCGGTATAGGTTACGGTGAACCAAGTAATGGTGGCACCGGTATTGTTGGTGAAGCAGGCACCGATCGTTGAGGTTAGCGTATCATGATTTACGCTGGTTATACTTCCAAATGCCCGGTCTGAATCCCCGGTCGCTCCAAAACTGTAGGTGTCATAGGCTTGGAAGAAGGCTGACCCTGATGCGTCTCCGGCCCGATAAGTCGTATTGGCACTACCGAAAAATGATGTTTCGAAGAAAGCCCAGCCAGCAGGAACGGCAGTATGCCCGGTACCTGAAATGGCGAGGGTGTTGAAGTTTTCGGTATAGGTGAAACCGGTGTTGGGGATAGAAATTTGCGCCCAAGTGACACCGCTAAAGCAAAGTAATGCAATCAGGAGAAAAGTGTAACGCCTGTTATGTCCATAAGTGAAGTTCCAATCGGAGAACTGTAGTTTGAGGCTTCGTGTGTCCGATAAAGCAAGTGTTGATAACATAAATTTCCTAATTCTTTAGTTGATGTAATGATGTTGATTCGCAGCTTTTTAAAACTGCTGTTTGGTGTTTGAAGGTTTAACTTGTTAAATGAATGGCCGGTTTTTGGAGAATAGTCAGAGGTTATTCCGCGTCAATGACCAGGAGCATAGGTTTTTTGGTCACACCGGCCTGTTGCAGAGCCTTTTTTAAATCGGGGCTTGCGAAAAAAGCCTGCGCGGCGGCAACCGACGCCCATTCGCAGATGACATACGCGGTCTTGGGGTCGCTGTGCATCGTGCCGATTTCGTAGTTCATGATCTGGCTCCTGTTCAGCTCGCCGCTCAAAGCAGACTGCCATGCGGCAGCATCGCCCACCTTCTGCCAGGCGATGGTTTTTACGACCGAGCTCAGCACGGATTTGGCTATTTTCCACTCGCCGTTTTCCTTTATCATCGTGTTGACGTAAGCGCCGGAGCGGTTAATTTTTATATCATACACATGGGTTTTGCCGTATATCTCGTAGGTTCCCCTTGCCAGAAAGGCGTGTTGAGCGTCCGACCAGCCGATAATTGATTGGCGGAGCAGAAGCGTGGTATTGTTGTAAATAAATTGATCGGAAAAGAAGGCTGCGATCTGGTCTGCACCACTGGTTTCTTTGCCCTGCTCACCCACCCGAACGGCATCGGAGGTGTACATTTTTTGGAGGGCAGCATGGTCTTGCCGGTTGTAGGCGGCCATGAAATTTCGGGTGAAGTCCTGCATCTCGGCTTCATCCGATACCGATTGGGCTTGCAGGTTGCTGAGGGTTGCGACGCAGAGCAGGGCCGCGAGGAAAAGTATGTTTCTCATGTTTGTATAAATTATATAGTTAGAAAGTAAAAATCCGGTGCGTTTAGCCTGCATCTTCAAGGCACTGTGAGGCCCACTCAGAAGATGCCAACCTGGCGAAGCAGTGGCCTTCTTAGCACCATCAAAAGCTTAAAGATGCAACGCATGCCATGAGCGGAGCAAGCGCTATTGTCCGAATGCCCCGTTTGGTTGTCCGAATGCCCCGTTTGGTTGTCCGAATGGCGGGTTTGGCTGTCCGAAGGAAAAGAGTGATGCTCCGGTGCTGATGAGGAGCGCCATTTGGGTAGGAAGCAAGGGCAAAAAATTATCCTTGAAAATTCGGAATATAAATCCGAGTTTTCAAGGGTAATTTTGTATTTTTGCACAAATTGATGCCATGTCCACCAAAATCATCGAAAGGCAAAGGGACCAGAAAGCCGTAGCGGATCTGCTGGATATTTTCCCCGTCACCGCCATCCTCGGGCCGAGGCAGGTGGGCAAAACCACCTTAGCCAAGATGTTCCAGCCCGATCATGTGTTTGACTTGGAGAACCCGCGTGATTTTGCTGTGCTGGACAACCCGCAACTAGCCTTAGAGAAACTGGAGGGGCTTATCATGATTGATGAGATACAGCGAAAAGCCGAGTTGTTCCCCTTGCTCCGCTATCTCGTGGACAGCTATCCCAAACAACGGTATCTGATTTTGGGCAGTGCTTCTTCCAGTCTCCGGCAGCAGAGCGGCGAGTCGCTGGCAGGGCGTATTGGCTATCACTACCTGACGGGGCTGAACTTGGCCGAAGCTGGAGAAGGCAGCCTGGGAAGGCTGTGGCTCCGGGGCGGTTTCCCTCGCTCATTCCTGACCGAAACAGACAGTCAGAGCATGATTTGGCGCACCAATTTCATCGCTACTTTTTTGGAAAAAGACCTAAGTGTTTTGGGCGTGAATGTGCCTGCCTCCGCGATGTACCGGTTCTGGACAATGCTCAGCCATTATCACGGTCAGATCATCAATTACAGTGAACTCGGTAGGTCGTTCGGCATCAATGACAAGACGGCAAAACTTTATTTATCCATCCTGGAGGATACGTTCATGGTGCGCCAACTCATGCCCTGGCATGCCAACGTGGGCAAGCGCTTAGTAAAAAGCCCGAAAATATACTTGCGGGATTCAGGCATTTTCCACGCGCTCCAATCCATCCATTTCATGGATCAACTAAGGACGAATCCTAAAATTGGAGCTTCGTGGGAAGGATTTGCAATAGAGCAACTGGTATCCACACTAGGCAAGCGGGACAGCGAAGTATTCTTTTATGCTGCCCATAGCGGCGTAGAAATCGACCTTTACTGGCAAGACAAAGGCAAAAAAATGGGTGCCGAATTCAAATATATGGATGCTCCAAAAACCACGAAATCCATGCACCAAGCCATCGCCGATTTGGGCCTGGACGAACTGTGGATTGTCTATCCCGGCGATCGTAAGTACCAACTGACGGAGAAGATATGGGTACTGCCGTTGGACGGCTCATTTTAATTGGCAGCGGGTGCGGCGGGAAAAGGATTGCTTAATGAGAGCTATGGGTAGCTAAGGGATGAGTAAAACCCAAACCCATCAAATCGTCTTCAAGCGTTGGGCCAGTGCATCCTGGCAGGAGTTGCTCACCGCGAGGGTTTGTTGGCCAATGCTGACGTATGCGAATTGTTCGCCGATACTGTCAATTTTACTCACATTGATGACGTGAGAACGGTGGATGCGCAGGAAAAGGGCTGCGGGGAGTTTTTCTTCCAAACTTTTGAGCGGGGTGGCGAGGAGGTACTCTTTGCCGGGGGTGTAAATGCGGCAGTAGTTGCGATCGGCCTCGGCAAAGAGGATGTCCTGGATGTAGATTTTAACCATTTTTTCCTTTTGGCGCACAAAGATGCGGTCGCTGAGGATAAAAGGGCCTTCCTCCAATTGTTCTTCTTTATCTTGCAAGGACAGCTTCTGTGCCTGTTGTTCTGCCATCTGGCTGATGGTGAGTTCGATGGCGCGCTGCAAGTCTAATTTCTTGAATGGCTTGGAAATAAATGCATACGGCTGGGTGGTTTTGGCTCTATTGAAGGTCGCTTCATCCGCGTTGGCGGTGAGGAAAATAACGGGTATATTGCCTTGCATTTTGGCCACGTTGGCTACTTCTATGCCATCCACGGCACCGCGAAGGCTGATGTCTAACAAGAGTATATCGGGCCGGGTTTCTTCGAGGTAATGGATAGCCTCTTCTCCGGTGGGTATGATGCCCGCTACCTCGTAGCCCAGTTTGGTGAGTTGGAGGGAGATGTTGGCGGCGATGAGCATGTCATCTTCTACGATGAGAATTTTAACCCCCGATTCCGTCATGCAGCTTTGCTTTTTCTAAGCGTCAAAGATACAATAGTTCCATGGTCGGTGCGCTCGCTTATTTGGCCGGCTAACTGGCGGGTGAGCAATTGTACCAACTGCGTGCCAAATCCTGTGCCTTTTGCCGTTTCCCCTGTCGTTTTGCCCACGCCATTGTCGGCAATTTCCAGATGCAGGGTATCATCGGCGCTTTCGCGCAAACTGATTTTGATCTCGCCGCTGCGCTCGCCAGGGAAGGCATACTTGAGTGCATTGGTGAGCAATTCATTGACAATGAGTCCGATGGGCACTGCGGTATCCACATCCAGTTCGAGTTCTTCCATGGCGCATTCCACCTGAATGCGGCTCTCCGCGCCGAAGGAGTCGAGGATGCCCTCGCCCAGGTGTACAAAATAGTCTTTCATTTCAATGGCGGCGAGATTTTCGCCCTGATACAGCCTTTGGTGTATCATGCCCATGGAATGTACGCGGTTTTGGCTTTCGGTGATGGCGTTCAGCACTTCGGGATCGTGAATGTGAGCGCCCTGCAAAGCCAGCAGGCTGGATACCACTTCGAGGTTATTTTTTACGCGGTGGTGTATTTCCTTGAGGAGGAGCTCGTTGTCGCGGTTCTTTTTTTCGAGGAGTGCATTGGTGCTGCCTAATAGCCGGTTGATCTTCTGCTTGGCACGCAAGCCTCTGTAAATCAGCAGCAACAAGACAGTCAAAATTACCGCCGAACCGGCCAGCAGCATTTGGATGGTATTTTGCTGCTCGATGCGCTGCGCTTGCAATACGATGGTGGCAGCTCGTTGCCCGGCCTCGTATTTTTCGGTCAGCCCCTGTTCGAGTTGCGCTACCCGCTCTTCGTGCTGCCGTTCTACTTCCCGCAGTTGCCGTTCTAAGTAGAGGTGGGCGTTTTTATAATCGCCCAGACCGACGTAGCTATTGGAGGCGTTCATGAGGTTTTCTTCGAGGTTGCGCAAATCGCCGGCTACTGTCATCATCTCAATGGCCCGCAGGGTATAAGGCAGGGCCTCGGCATATTTTTTTTTGAGCAGCAAGGTGTGCCCTGTATTGGCGGTACTGGCCACCACTCCCCTCACAAAGCCTATTTTTTCGCTGATACTCCGGCATTTTTCGTAGTCCTGAATGGCTTCATCGTATCTGGCCAAAAATTTATACGCATTGCCTCTGGAGTTCAGTGCCCGGGCCAGCTCTTTTTCTGCGGAGCTACCGAGCTGTTCGTATATTGAAACGGCACGCGTGGCGTACACCAGCGCTTTTTCATAATCTTGCATCATCGTGTAGGTGTATGCCAGGTTAATGACAGCAGCGCCCAATTGTTTATCGTCGCCGATTGCTTCCAACAGTTCAATGGCCTTTTCTGAATAGGTGATGCCTTTATCGTAAATATTTTGCGTGGCATACACATCCGATAGCCCGATGTGTACCCGGGCTAATTTTTTGCGGTCGCCCAACTGCTCCCATAACTCAATGGCTTTGAAATAACTTTCGGTGGCCGTGCTGAATTCGCGGCTGTTGGCCGCCATAAATCCCTTCCAATAGTAAACCTCAGCCCTTTGATCCGGGCGGTTCAACGTTTCCAAATCGGCCTGCGCGCGATCCAGGAACAAGCCTGCCGAATCGTACCGGGTAAGTTCCGCATAAGCCTTGCCCGCCATCAGGTTGGCCGTGGCGCGGAGCGATTTGGCTCCATTGTCTTCTGCCACGCGAAGCGCCTCCATCGCATAAGCGCGAGCCTGCTCCATGTCGGTCGAAAAAGCTGCCTCGGTCAGCTTGTCCAACAATTCCATTTTACGAGCGGGGTCGGTTGTTTGTCGCAGCTGTTTTACCAACTCGACCGGGTTATTATCTTGTGCAACGGCCATGCCAGCATAAAAAAGCATGGCAAAAACAGGGTAGGTTTTTCTCATCGTCATTATGTGTTGTTCATGAAGCAAAGCCAGTCGTCGCTCTAGGGCAAATTGCGGCAGCAAGGTACGGAATATGGCCTCGTTTTTCAAATTGCGTTTGAGTCAGTCCGGCATTGGGATGGATGTACAGCGCATTCACTTCTACTTCGCCCGCAAAGATAACCGGCAAAGCGCACGTACTGGTAGCTACATCGGGAATGACAACATCCGAAAACTCATTGGGCGCAGCATGGGTACTCCAATTAGACGGGCAATGCCAATCGGTTTCCCGCCCCGGCGTGGCGCCTTTCCAGATGGTCGCTCCCTGAGCATAGATCACCCAATCAACGTTGAGGATTAAGGAGATAGCCCGGGCTTGAATGAAAACGGGCGACATCCCGAATTTCGCGATGCCGCCTGATATTTACTTTTAAAAACCTTGCTCATCTTTTGAGATAAGCAAGGTTGAAATCTGATTTACTTAGTGCTGTACCACAATCCGTTGCACATTTTCCACGCCGTTTTCTGAGCGCAGGCGGAGGAAATACACCCCGGCAGGCTGGTCGCTCAAGTCAAGCGGATAAGTGAAAACGGAACCTTCCGGCAAGGCGATGTTGCGCACCATTTTGCCCATCATATCCATAACCTCCAATTGCAGGTTGCGTTCCGGCGCGCCGGCTACCGACAAGGTCAACGCACCGTTGCTTGGGTTCGGAAATACAGAAACGGAAAGACCATCCAGCGCGGGGACGACGCCTTGTTGCGGGCTGCCTAAGTTTTGTGTTCCGCCAAGGACGGTCACATTGTCGAAGGAGGCGGTCGTTTCCACATTGGCATTGATGCTTTCCGCAAATAAACCCGCGTAAATACAGCCAACCATAGGCACATTCGCCGAAAAGGCAAAGGTCCAATTCTGGCCATCAATGGAGGTGTATCCGATGAAATTGGAGCCACTGCGCACCAAACGCAGCCATACATGTGCCGGGCGATTAAAATTCAGGATACTGGCCGGGCCATTAGTGGCGTTTCTGATTTCGCGGCGGACAATGCTGGTGAGTTGCGTTTTCAGCGCCACTTTTTTCGAGCCTGGCGCTAAGCTTTCGCGCAGGGTAACGCCTGCCCAGCCGCCACTTTGAACATTCAGTACGCGGGCGATGATTTCGCCATTGCCGCACAATGATCTGGAAGCTAAATGCAGCACATCCGATGAAGCGGTAGAAAACCCGCTGGCCGTCACGGTAAACGATCCGTTGGAGGAGCAGGCCTTGTAGCCGGCTGAGCCATTGGCGTTGCCAACATTGTTGCTGCTCCAATCAGCTGGCAGTGCCGTACCTTCCTGCACCGTAATCTGGGCCACACAGGTAGCTGAATTCCCACTGCCGTCCTGCACGGTGACCGTCACCGGTATGGTTTGGTTGAGTTGGCTGCAATTGACTACCGCTGGCGAAATATTCGTCACCGTCAGTGCGCCGGAGCAGTTGTCGGAAGAAGCCGTTGCGTTAAAAACATCGCTGGCTTGGAGGGTGTAAGCACCCGTGTTTCCAAGAAATACGGGTGCATTTTTGCAAACTACCGTCGGCGGCGTATTATCTACTTTCGTCACCGTGAAGGTGCAGGAATTGGTCAGCCCGTTCACATCCGTCACCGTCAGGGTCACGGTCATGTTGCCCGCACCGGAAACGGTCGTGCCCGCTACCGGAGACTGGGTTACGCCCTGCACGCCGCAGTTGTCGCCCGTGGTGGCCAGGCCGGTGTAGTTGGGCAGTGTGGCCGAGCAGTTCGCGCCCAGCGCCAGTATTTGCGCAACCGGGCAGGTGATCGTCGGCGGCGTATTATCGCCCTTGGCCACGGTGAAGGTACACGTGTTGGTCAGGTTGTTCACATCGGTGACGGTCAGCATCACGGTCGTATTCCCGGCACCGGACACGGTGGTTCCTGCTGCCGGAGACTGCGTGACGCTTTGAACGCCGCAGTTGTCGCCCGTGGTGGCCAGGCCGGTGTAGTTGGGCAGTGTGGCCGAGCAGTTCGCGCCCAGCGCCAGTATTTGCGCAGCCGGGCAGGTGATCGTCGGCGGCGTATTATCGCCCTTGGCCACGGTGAAGGTACACGTGTTGGTCAGGTTGTTCACATCGGTGACGGTCAGCATCACGGTCATGTTTCCTGCGCCGGACACGGTGGTTCCCGCTGCCGGAGACTGCGTCACGCTCAGCACGCCGCAGTTGTCGCCGGTAGTGGCGAGGCCGGTGTAGTTGGGCAGCGAGGCGGAGCAGGTCGCGCCGAGCGCTAAAGTCTGATTGGCCGGGCACGTGATGGTCGGCGGCTGGGTGTCCATGCCGGCCGCAACGGTAGCCGTGCCGGATACCGGACAAGGACTGATGTTACTTGTGACCGTGACGGTGTAGTTACCGTCGGGCAGGCTGGTAAAAACGCCTGTATTGTTGCTCTGATTCACCGGCCCGGAGATCGCATAGGTCAATGTGCCTGCGCCTGCCGTTGCCGTAATGGTGATGCTGCCGTCGTTGGCATTGGGGCAGCTTTCAGGCGATGCGGCAATGTTGGCGATCGCAAATTGGCTGTTGTCCGGATACTTAAATCGAACCATTTCAACGGCTGACCCCGCCGTATTGAGGCGCACTACGGCGATTTCTTGTTTATCAACAGTGCTGAAAAAATGATATTCTATTATCGTATCCACTATCGGTGTGGTCAATCCCCAGCTCTGGAACACCACATCGGTGACATCCAACCAGCCTAAGGGTTGTATTTTGGCGTCGATACGCTTTTCCTCGTAGGTCGTGCGCTTTTCGCGCAGCACCTGATAGCACCCTCCGGGAATGGACAAGGTCCCCCATCCATCTACGACATTGAGGCGACTTGTGGCAGCCCTGATTCGCAACGAATCCGCCGTAAAAGGAAGCAGTTGAAGCAGGTTCACCGGGAATTCGCTCGCAGGCATCCCTGCAAGAATGGCACTTGATTCCGCGTTAATATCAAAAAAATTTATCGGCGCACGCCGCTCATCAAGCGGAGGGTTATAGCGTATCAACAAGTTTAATCCCACACCTAACGGATCGCTTCCGTAATAGCCCATATATTCTACCCGGTTGTTGGTGACGTTGTAATACATTTCTCTTCCCATTTCAACGACGAGCAGATCCGCGCCGGGGAAGCTGGCAGACTGCGTGCCGGTGTTGGGATTGCGGTAAACCGTTGTGCCGGTTTGATTGACCTGCAAATCGCTTAAATCCCAGTTTTGACTTCCCCCCGGAGGCGTAATAACTTGTATCACATTGGAATTCGCATCAATGGCATAAAAAACGGCATCGCCCACAGCAGGGAAGGTGGCATTGGTAACTGTGATTTGGGCAGTAATGCTCGTACTTAAACCAAGCCACATAAGCGACAGTAATAATAAATTTTTGCACATAGTGTTTTGTTGTACTGATTTAAGATTTTAAAGGTAATTCAAAACGAATAGACCTGCCATCTTTTCGATGGCTGTAAATTTAATATGCTGCTGGATTTTTTGCGAAAATCTTTGAAACGCAATAATTTTATCGGGGAAAACTTACTTTAGCTATTACGGCAAATGCAACCGTTTGTTTCGCTGTGCTATTCCAAAAAGCGGGAGGGTAAGGAGGAAAATGACTCCTGGGAAAGTGGGCAGTTAATCGTTCAGCGACCCTTATGTGAATTTTGCCCGCATTTTACGCCATGTAGCACGAAGGTTTTTGTCAACAAAAAAGCATCCCGAACCTTGCCCGCGGGCAAAATTCGGGATGACTCCTATTCGCGCAGCTCATCCTTTTAATAGTGTCCGTCCATTTAGTCCCGTGTCTGTTCTTTAGGGTTCGAGAACAAGGCGTGTTTTGCCCCAAAAATGAGAGTTTACTCGCGTAAATGACCAGTTTTGAGGCAAAATACAACGCAGTTATCGGACTATAAATACAGACACTAATTAGTGTCCGTCCATTTAGTCTCGTGTCTGGACTTTAGAGTTCGAAAGCAAGGCGTGTTTTGCCCCAAAAATGGGAGTTTACT
>Ga0163147_10008052_pt1 | contig 11783 bp, 5 predicted proteins | sample OliLakLV19MP6G1_FD_148597 | JGI IMG/M metagenome (GOLD analysis project Ga0163147, IMG submission 148597) | Freshwater microbial mat bacterial communities from Lake Vanda, McMurdo Dry Valleys, Antarctica- Oligotrophic Lake LV.19.MP6.G1 | ecosystem: Environmental > Aquatic > Freshwater > Lake >...
CAGAGAGGCCGACGAGGTCGTTCTTTGAGAGACATTGGAGGGCGTTGATGACGAAGAGGCCACCGGCGACCCATCGCGCTTGGATGGAAAAGAAAATCTCGGCCCTTGGATACAAAGCAGCGAATGCAACGAAGACGCCGAAATGGAGAGCACTCGATCCCATCAGAATTGAGGAAACGCCAAACACACCGGCGGCCGTAAGGGCGACGGGTGGCAGCAATAGCAATGTCAAATACAGCTCAACAAAGGCACGACGTCCGAGATATTTCTCGATCTCCCGGCCGAAGACCACAAGGAGATACATCTCGAGCACGAACCAAAGCGAGGGTTGATGCACGAAGGCATAGGTGACGCATTGCCAGATGGCAAAATGCGACAAAATATCCGCACTGGAGAACTCTAGGCTTTGCGTAAGCCCCTCCGCACCGGCTGCAGCAGCGAAGACCAAGAGGACCATGGCCAGCGAGTGCGCGGCTGCGAGAACAGTGCTCACATAAATGGGAAAAGTTCCCACCCATGTGAGGGGCGCATCTGTGCCCGAATTCTTGTCTGCGATCATTCCTCTCAACATTTAATCCGTCTTTGCCAATCGCTCAAGAGCGAACTCGTTTTCCTTGCCTCTTCTGCGAATTTGCCCATGGTTGGCGCTTTTACTATGACGCCACCTGCAACTGAGCTTGGAACCCACCAAACCACTCACGATTGTCTTCTTAAATGGATTCAAGAAATCGTCCTTCTCACCACGCCGGATCGCGTCTTTTGGTGCGATGGAAGTGCAGAAGAAGACCTTGCGATGCGGAAGACGCTGGTAGAGAGCGGGGCCGCCTTGCGTTTGAATGAATCCAAGCGACCGAATTCGCTCCTTGTGCGCAGTGATCCGCGCGATGTGGCCCGCGTCGAGCAACGCACCTTCATTTGCTCCAATTCAGTGAAGGATGCCGGCCCGACAAATAATTGGGAAGATCCCACGGCCATGAAAGCGCGCCTAGCGGTTTCCTTCGGAGGCTGCATGCGAGGACGAACGATGTACGTGATTCCCTTCAGCATGGGGCCAATTGGTTCGCCGATTGCCCAGTATGGCATCCAGATTTCCGATAGTCCCTACGTGGTGGCAAACATGCGCATCATGACGCGAGTCGGCCCCACCGTGTATGACGAGATTGCTCGTCTCGGGTTCTTCGTAAAGTGCATCCATTCCGTCGGCTGCCCACTCGAGGTCGGCGCTACCGATGTGCCGTGGCCTTGTAACCCAGAGGATACTACCATTGCGCATTTTCCTGAGGATCGCCTCATCATGAGCTTCGGTTCCGGCTATGGAGGCAATGCCTTGCTTGGTAAAAAGTGCTTTGCACTCCGGATTGCATCCGCCATGGCGCGCGACGACGGCTGGATGGCTGAACACATGCTCGTGCTGGGAGTGAAGGATCCAACGGGCAAGAAAACGTATGTCACTGCCGCCTTTCCGAGTGCGTGCGGGAAGACCAACTTCGCTATGATTATCCCACCCCCGCATTTGAAAAAAGCGGGTTGGGACATCACGTGTATTGGGGATGACATTGCGTGGATCAAGCCGGGTCCCTGCGGGTATCTGCGAGCAATCAACCCCGAGGCGGGTTTCTTCGGCGTGGCACCGGGCACTTCCTACAGCAGCAATCCCATGGCCATGGAAACCATTCATCAGGACTGCATCTTCACAAATGTTGCGCTGACGGATGATGGTGACGTGTGGTGGGAAGGTATGTCAGAACCACCCGCTCACTTGGTGGATTGGAAGGGGCAGGACTGGACTCCCGGACGCCTCGATGCCGATGGGAAACCAATTCTCTCCAGTCATCCGAATAGTCGCTTCACAGCACCGGCAAAAAATTGTCCTATCATTGATCCCGATTGGGAAAACCCGGCGGGGGTGCCCATTAGTGCGATTATTTTTGGAGGACGTCGGGCGACGACGATGCCGCTGATCTTTCAGTCCTTTAACTGGGTCCATGGCGTCTATCTAGGTGCCACGGTGGGTTCTGAGATGACAGCTGCCGCAGCCGGGACACTTGGCCAAGTGCGGCGAGATCCGATGGCGATGTTGCCATTCTGTGGTTATAATATGGGGGATTACTTTGCGCACTGGCTCGAGATGCGCCGGCTTGTGAAGCACTTGCCACGTATTTTTCACGTGAATTGGTTTCGCAAAAGTGCGGATGGAAAGTTTCTCTGGCCGGGATTTGGCGAGAACATGCGTGTCCTTAAGTGGATCGTCCAACGTTGCCAAGTGGGCATGCATGCGATCGAGACTTCGATTGGTTGGGTGCCGGAATTTAATGATCTCGACCGTGAAGGACTAGAGGATTACAGCGAGCAAAACTTCGAGGCGGCACAGAAGATTGACATGGCGGAATGGCACCGCGAACTCATGTTGCAGGATGAACTCTTCATTAAGCTCTACAGCCAACTTCCGAAGGAACTGATCTTCCAGCGCGAACTTCTTATCTCACGGTTGTAGTCAGCTTTTTTTGATCGGTTGGATTGCCAGCTCCCGGAGCTGGTGGGCGTCAACCTGCGATGGTGACGAGGTCATGAGTTCCACGCCGCGGTTGTTTTTTGGAAAAGCGATTACATCGCGAATGCTCTCTGCGCCGGCAAGAAGCATGACCAATCGATCAAGTCCCAGTGCGACCCCGCCGTGCGGTGGCGTGCCGAGGCGGAAGGCCTTGAGCATGTGCCCAAACATCGCAGCCTGCGTTTCGGCATTCACGCCGAGAATCGAGAACAGGCGGGCTTGCAAATCGGGTTCGTGGATCCGTAGGCTGCCGCCTCCGATCTCGACACCATTGAGAACGACATCGTAGGCAACGGCCCGGACGTCCGCAAAGTTTTCTGCGTCGAGCAGCGGCATGTCCTCGCTTTGCGGACGAGTGAAGGGGTGGTGCACGGCGTTCCATTTGTTGTCCTCGGCGTTCCACGCCAGGAGAGGAAAATCCACAACCCAAAGGAAGTTCAGCGCATCGGAGTCGCTGGTGAGCTTAAGGATGTCCGCCACGCGCAAGCGGACCCTGCCAAGGGTGGTGCATGCCGTTTCCCATGTATCAGCACCGAAGAGGATAAGGTCGCCTTCTGTGATTGCGAGTCGTTCGGTGAGAGCGGCTTTTTCGGTATCGGAAAAGAATTTCACGATGGGCGATTTCCACTCCCCATTCTCTACCTTGATGAAGGCAAGGCCCTTGGCTCCGCATTGCTTGGCGAGGTCGGTGAGGCTTTCAATTTGACCCGCTGTGATGCACGCAAAGTTCTTTGCATTGATCGCCTTTACAACGCCACCGTTCTCGATAGCACTGCGGAAGACCTTAAATTGCGATGCCTGGAACACATCGCCTAGATCAACCATTTCCATATTGAAGCGCGTATCCGGCTTGTCGCTACCGTAGCGATTCATCGCTTGCTGGTAGGATAGCCGAGGGAAGGGGAGGGGAATCTCGATGCCGCGGGATTCGAGCAGGACGGCATGCAGGAGCTTTTCGATGAGGGCAAGGATGTCATCCTGCGAGACAAACGAGGCTTCAAGGTCGAGCTGCGTGAACTCCGGTTGCCGATCCGCTCGCAAGTCTTCATCGCGAAAGCACCGCGCAATCTGAAAATAGCGCTCCACGCCAGCCGCCATGAGGAGTTGCTTGTATTGCTGAGGAGCTTGCGGCAGGGCGTAAAAAGCACCAGGCGTGAGGCGCGATGGCACGAGAAAGTCGCGGGCGCCTTCTGGTGTGCTCTTTGAAAGAATCGGTGTTTCGATCTCAAGAAAGCCTTCTGCATCCATGCAATCGCGAATTGTTTTCACGATACGATGTCGGAGGCGAAGATTGGCCATCATTTCCGGGCGGCGTAGATCAAGATAGCGATAGGTCAGTCGCAGATCTTCGTTCACAGACGTTTCATCAATCGGGAAAGGCAAAACGTCCGCCGCGTTTAAGATCTGCAAGTCCGTAGCGACGACTTCAATGGCTCCAGTCGGAAGCCGCGGATTTTCTGTGCCCGGCAACCTCGCCTCGACGCGGCCCTGCACTCGCACAACATCTTCACCCCGGAGTGTGTGCGACACTGCGGCGGCTTCGGGCATTTCCTCGGGACGGAAGACGACTTGCGTGATGCCCTCGCGGTCTCGTAGGTCAATAAAAATGACGCCTCCATGGTCACGTCGAGAGGCGATCCAGCCGCTGAGAATGACAGAAGTGCCGACATCCTCGGCGCGGAGAAGATTGCAATGGTGGGTGCGATAAATCATGAGTGAGGGTGGTATTTGTTTTTTAAGAAATTCGTCAGATCGCTACTTTCTAGCGATTCTTCCGTGCGCGTGGAGAGCGTCTTGACTTTGAGAGTTGGCCACTCGGCTCCGACAATAATGGCGAGCGAGGCACCGAGGGATTCGGCTTCCTGAAATTGACGTCCCACTTTGAGAGGCCTCATGGGAAAATCGGCATTGAGCCCAAGGTCGCGGACGTGCTGCAGGAGGCTAAGAGCGCTGCTGCGATGAGTCTCATCCGCAATGACAAAATAGATCTGACAACGATCCCGCGTGGCCTCAGCAAGCCGCGCAGCGGCAGGTGGTGTTTCGGCAATCAAGTGGCCCAGCACGACATCTCCAAGGCCGAAGCCAATGGCTGGCAAATCTGCGGCACCATCGCTCAGGCCAGAGATGAGGGTGTCATAGCGTCCGCCACCTGCAAGAGCGCGCAGGGATTTTGTGCGATCAAAGATCTCAAAAACTGCTCCCGTATAATACGCGAGCCCTCGCACAATCGAGAGGTCTGGCTCGACGTAGGATCGGAGGCCACGCGCCTCAAGCAAAGCGAGGAGCGGCGCAAAGGCCTCCGGACTTCCTGCGAGGATGAATGCACGAAGGTCGGAAGTGGTGAGACCCGTCGCGGCCAATTTCGTATCAAGACTCGCTGCTGGCTCGCGTTCCAGCTTGTCTGCGCAGGAGAGGACGAGGCGTCCCTGTGCTTCATCAAGTCCCCGCGCCGCGAGAAACTGCATCCACGCCGCTCGGTCGCTTAGCCGCACGACAAAGTGTTCCTCGGTAAATCCAAAGCCACGCATCACATCAATCGCCAAGGCCACAATCTCCGCATCGGCTTCGACGGAAGCCTCGCCGATGATGTCTGCATTAAATTGCAAGAATTCACGCAAGCGACCGCGTTGCTGACGTTCGTGGCGGAAAAAATTTGAAACACAAAACCATTTCATCGGCTTGCGGTAGTTTTTTTCTCGAGCCGCGACCATGCGAGCGAGCGTGGGTGTCATCTCAGGACGAAGTGCGACTTCGCGGTCCCCGCGATCTCGAAAGCTGTAGAGTTGATCCAAGATCTCGGCCCCTTCTTCATTTTTCTTACGATAGAGATCTGCGCTTTCGAGTGTCGGCCCGTCGTATTCCACGAAGCCATACCTGCGCGCCACGCTACGCCACCTCTCGACCACGTATCCGCGGATAGCACATTCTTCTGGATAGAAATCGCGGAAGCCCGGCAGTGGTGGCATCTAGCTCGTCTCCTTATTCAAAAAACATATCCGAATGTGTGTCATGGAGGCGGGATTTTGCCTGAGTGTGGCTCGGGCTGCAAAGGGAATATCGCCAATCCTCGCGGGTTACAGCACTGAACAAGGCGGCGTTCGTTAGGGGAAGCTTCGCAAAGCGGGTTGCGAAGTGGTTGCATTGCTGCTATGTGAATCCACGCCTTTTTTTCTAACATTATGCCGAACCTTACCAAACGCGACCTTGTCATGCAGATCAGCCGGGATACCGAGCTTACCCAAAAACAAGTTTTTTCCGTCATCCAGAAAACGCTTAATCTCATCACCGATGCCCTTGCCAGCGGACGGGATGTGGAGTTGCGGAATTTTGGTGTGCTAGAAGTTCGTCTTACGAAAAGTCGGGTCGGTCGGAATCCGAATGAACCGGGTAAGGATGTGACGATCCCGGCAAGGGCAACGGTGAAATTTAAGTCCGGCAAGGTCATGCGCCAACGCGTTCTATTGAGGACATCAGAACTCCAGCAGGCAGAGAAATAACATCGTCGCTCCCCTGAATACCAAAGCCGTAAATGGCCGTCCCGAAACGATCCGTGTTCGTGGTGCTCGCCAAAATAACCTCCGTGGGGTAGATCTCGATCTGCCGCTTGGGGAATTGATCGTGGTGACGGGACCGAGCGGAAGTGGAAAATCGAGCTTAGCCTTTGATACGATTTACGCTGAAGGCCAGCGTCGCTACGTGGAGACTTTTAGCCCCTACACGCGGCAATTCATGGAGCGTATGGACAAGCCGCTCGTGGACTCGATTGAGGGCATTCCCCCGGCTATCGCCATCGGGCAGGCCAATAATGTGCGAACGACACGCTCCACAGTCGGCACGATCACGGAGATCAATGACTACCTTAAGCTCCTCTTCCCGCGCGTGGCGAAAGGCTTTTGTCCGAGTTGTTCCCGCGAAGTGCGACCGGAGACAGGTCCCTCGATTTTATCCCAAGTCCTAAGCGACTTCGCGGGCAAAACCGTTCTTATTACCTTTGGGGTGGCGGTTCCCTCAAAGACAGCGCCGATCGATTTTTTCCAATTCCTGCAACAACAGGCCTATCTCCGCGTGTGGCTCGCTGGGGAAATTCATCGCACCGACGCCGCTCCATCCGTCTCGCGCCTGCCGGCCGTCGTGCAAGTGGTGCAAGATCGCATTAAGATCACGCCAGCCAACCGCAGCCGTTTGGCGGAAGCCATTGAAAATGCTCTGCGACTCGGGAGCGATAAGATTTCTATCGTGGAGGAAGGTAGCGTCGCCACGCATCCCTATTCCTCGGGATGGCATTGCGCGCATTGCGACCTCGATATCCGTCCGCCTTCACCGGGACTTTTCAGCTTTAATAACCCGCTCGGTGCCTGCCCTGAGTGCAAGGGCTTTGGTCGAATCATTGGCATAAATATGCAGCGCGTGATGCCCGATCTCACGCTCTCGATTGCAGAGGGAGTCATCAAGCCTTTCCAGAGTGGCCAGTCCCGGGAGTGCCAAGACCATTTGTTAAAACACTGCCGGATTCGGGAGGTGGATATCCATCGCTCATTCGAGAGCCTTCCTAAGTCGGACCAGGATTGGGTCATTGCAGGTGAGGGCGACACCAAGGAAGCGTGGGATAATGGGTTGTGGTATGGCGTGAATGGATTTTTCCAATGGCTTGAGTCGAAATCCTACAAAATGCACGTACGCGTTCTCCTAAGTCGCTATCGCAGCTATCTGCCCTGCCCCGCATGCAACGGCGCCCGCTACCAGCCGGAGACGCTGAATTTTCGCCTTGAACCGGCGCACCTCACGATTGCCGATCTCGCCCAGCGGCCGGTGTCGGAACTGGCCACCATCGTGAATGGCCTTGAGGTCTCCGCTAAGGATCTCAGTGCGTGTCTTGTTCGCGATCAGATCGCGACTCGCCTGCGCTACCTGTGCGAAGTCGGCCTGGGATACCTCACGCTGGACCGCCCGACTCGCTCACTCTCCGGCGGGGAAATCCAACGCGTGAATCTCACCACATGTCTCGGCGCTTCCCTCGTCAATACCCTCTTTGTTCTCGACGAACCGACCGTCGGCCTGCACCCCCGCGATACAGATCGCCTCCTGGATGTGCTCACGCGCTTGCGCGATAAAGGAAATACCCTCGTCGTCGTGGAGCACGAAGAGGCAGCCATTCGTATGGCCGACTACCTCGTGGATATCGGGCCGGGACGTGGTGCTGCCGGCGGCAATTGTCTCTTCGCTGGGCCAGCAGAAGACTTCCACGGCGTGGATTCGCTGACCTGCGACTACCTCAACGGCAAAAAATCTATCCCCATTCCGCGTCGGCGTAGGAAACCCGATGGCTTCATCGAGCTCAAGGGCGTGCGGCATCACAACCTGAAAAACATGGATGTAAAAATCCCGCGTGGCGTCCTCTGTGCGGTGACGGGTGTTTCAGGATCGGGCAAGACATCTCTTATTCGCGATGTGCTGCACCGCCATCTCAGCGGAGAAGAAGCGAAGGAAGATGAGGCCGCAGGTTTTGTTAAGCGCATACGAGGAGACGAAGATTTGCACGATGTGGTGATGGTAGATCAGAGCCCCCTTGCACGGAGTCCTCGCTCGACGCCTGCCGTCTATCTCGGTGCCTACGACGGGATTCGCGAGCTTTTCGGGACCTCGAAGGATGCCCTTGCTGCAGGTTTCTCACCCGCCACCTTTTCGTTTAATGCTGGTTCAGGACGTTGCGAACGCTGCGGCGGTCTCGGCTACGAAAAGGTCGAGATGCAATTTCTCAGCGACTTGTATTTGAAGTGTCCGGAGTGTGAGGGCAAAAGATTTCGGCCCCCTGTGCTAGCCGTTCGCATCCAAGGAAAAAATATTCATGACGTGCTCGAACTCACAGCACTGGAGGCGATCGCATTTTTTGAACCCCTCGACCGCCACGGCAAAATCACCGCCCCGCTACGCCTGTTAGCCGAAGTCGGGCTCGATTACTTGCGGCTTGGCCAACCCGTCAATGCCCTCAGTGGCGGTGAATCTCAGCGCCTTAAGCTGGTTCACCACCTCGCGCAGAAACACGAGGGCAGCACGCTGCTCATCTTTGACGAACCGACGACGGGACTTCATTTCGATGATGTCGCTCTCCTGCTCAAAGTCTTCCATCGCCTCGTCGAGGAAGGCAATAGCGTGCTTGTCGTTGAGCACAACATGGAGGTCATCAAGTCCTCGGATTGGGTTCTCGACCTCGGGCCAGAGGCAGGTGCCGATGGTGGCAAAGTGGTCGCTAGCGGGACGCCGGAAGCCGTTGCAAAAGTCGCAGCGTCCCACACGGGCCGCTTCCTCGCACGACTTCTCGAGGACAAGCCGCTTACCATGCAAGAGACCCCGCGTCGGGTGCGTCCGCAGGTGCCCCCAGAGCGCGTCATTTCGATCCGTGGTGCACGAGAGCATAACCTCAAAAATTTGTCCGTAGATATCCCACGCGATGGCATGGTCGTCGTCACCGGCTTGAGCGGTTCTGGAAAATCCACGCTGGCGTTTGACCTCCTCTTTGCAGAAGGCCAACGTCGTTTTCTCGATAGCATGTCACCCTACGCACGTCAGTTCGTAGATCAGCTTGAGAAACCAGATGTAGATTCCATCGAGGGCCTCCCACCGAGCGTCGCCATCGAGCAGCGCGTGACGCGTGGAGGAGGAAAGTCCACCGTCGCGACCGTTACGGAAATCTACCATTTTCTCCGACTCCTCTTTGCCAAACTGGGCACCCAAAATTGCCCCACTTGTCACATTCCCGTCGAGAGCCGCACGCCGACCGCCATCGCCGCGGAAGTTTGCGCCCTCGCCGAAAAAGGCAAAGTCCGCGTCTTCGCAAACCTTGTCAAAGCCCGCAAGGGATTCCATACCGACGTCGCGCGAGCTGCCGGGCGTCAAGGTATCGAAACATTAGTCGTGGATGGCAAGGAAGTGCAGACGGAAGACTTTGAGAAACTTGAGCGCTTCAAGGAACATACGATTGACGCCCTCGTCGGTGAACTCTCCGTGCCCGATGCCGCCGCTGCGGATGTCCTTGTTCGACGTGCCCTGGCCCTCGGTCGCGGCACTGCGCGCGTGGAATCATCCAATGGCACTTCTGCCGTGCTCAGCACCGAGATGAATTGTCCTTCGTGCAATCGTGCCTTCGAGCCACTCGACCCTCGGCTTTTTTCCTTCAACTCGCCGCACGGTTGGTGCAGCCACTGCCGCGGATTTGGAGAAGTGTGGGGGAACCTCGGCGATGCCACGCGCGAATATGATTCGGAACTTGAGGCCGAACTCGACGAGGAACGCCGTCACGAAGGCCTCGAAGATACCGAACCTCGACCATGCCCGATTTGTAAGGGCTCTCGACTCAACGAAACGGCCACAAACGTCCTCATAAATTCCCAAGCCATTTCCGACTTCACTTGCGCACCGGCCTCCGTCGCCCGCGACAAAATGCAGGCCCTCGCCTTTGTGGGGCCCCGTGCTGAGATCGCCAAGGAAATCGTAGCCGAGATCACTCAGAGACTAGAGTTCCTTGCGACAGTTGGCCTTGACTATCTTTCCCTCGACCGCAGCGCAAAGACCCTCAGCGGCGGAGAAGCCCAGCGCATTCGCTTGGCGGCCCAGTTGGGCTCAAACCTACGCGGCGTCCTCTACGTCCTCGATGAGCCGACCATCGGTCTTCACCCCCGCGATAATACCAGGCTCCTCGATGCGCTAGACAAATTAGTTGCTAAAGGCAATTCCCTCGTCGTTGTCGAACATGACGAAGAAACCATGCGCCGGGCCGATCGCATCCTCGACCTCGGCCCAGGTGCCGGCAGTCGCGGTGGAGAGATTGTCGCATCCGGCACGCTCGACGAAATCATGGCTTCGCCCAACTCCCTCACCGGAAAGTCCCTGCGATCGCCCATGGTTCACCCCTCCCGCGGAAAACGCCGGCCACCATCCAAGGAGTGGATCGAAGTCAAAGGCGCGCACCTGCATAATGTCAAAGCCGCAGACGTCAGAATCCCGCTCAATCGCCTCACCGCCATTACCGGTGTTTCCGGTTCGGGCAAAAGCACCCTCCTGCGCGGCGTTGTTGTCCCAGCCGTGCGCGAAGCCTTATCCCGCTCTCGCGTGAAATCCGTCCTCGATATTTGCAAAAAAGTGACTGGCGCCGATGCCCTTGGCGGCGTGCTGGAAGTGGATCAATCGCCGATCGGCAAGACGTCGCGCTCGACACCGGGCACCTACGTGAAGGTTTTCGATGACATCCGCCTCCTCTTTGCAGAACTCCCCGCCTCCCGCATGCGTGGCTACACGAATAGCCGCTTTTCGTTCAATACAGAAGGCGGACGCTGCGAAGCCTGCCTCGGCCAAGGCGTGATCAAGCTTGAGATGAATTTTTTGCCGCCGAGCTACATGCCATGTCAGGATTGCGAAGGCCGTCGCTACAATCCCGCAACGCTAGAAGTCGAATACAATGGCAAATCCATCGGCGATGTCATGGACATGACCATAGAACAAGCCGCAGAGTTTTTCGCAGCTCATCCGAAAATTAAGCGTCCGCTCGACCTGCTTGTCGAGACCGGCCTCGGCTACCTCAAGCTCGGCCAACCGAGCCCGACCCTCAGCGGTGGTGAGGCCCAGCGAATCAAGCTGGTCACCCAACTTGCGCGCCGTGGCACGAGTCGTGCCGAGGAAATCCGCACCACCATTCGCGGCAAATCCACGCTCTACGTCCTAGAAGAACCCACCATCGGTCTCCATGCCCACGACGTCGAGCAGCTCATCGCCGTCCTCCATCGCCTCGTGGACGAAGGTGGTACCGTCGTCGTCATCGAACATCACCTCGATGTCATCGCCGAGGCAGATCACATCCTCGACATCGGCCCAGAAGCCGGAGCTGACGGCGGAAAAATTGTCGTCGAGGGAACCCCAGAACACGTCGCCAAGTCCAAATCCAGCCGCACCGCCCCCTTCCTCCGAGCGATGTTGTCCCCGGCATAAAAGTCGGGATCAAACCCATCAATTAGGATGGGTCGCCGATAATGGGGGTATTCCGAGCTCCTTCAGAAAGACATTGTGTTGGAGCGTGGCTCTTTGGATATCCGCCTCGATTCGAAGCAGACTGGCATCGGTTTTCCTGTCAGCGTTCTACTAATCCTCTTGAAATTAGTAGTTCACTTGAAATAGGCAGCTGAATACTAAAACGTTTCATTTTAGTAGTTCAGCGCTCACCCCGCTCAACTCCCCACTCAGC
>Ga0163147_10008056_pt1 | contig 11780 bp, 10 predicted proteins | sample OliLakLV19MP6G1_FD_148597 | JGI IMG/M metagenome (GOLD analysis project Ga0163147, IMG submission 148597) | Freshwater microbial mat bacterial communities from Lake Vanda, McMurdo Dry Valleys, Antarctica- Oligotrophic Lake LV.19.MP6.G1 | ecosystem: Environmental > Aquatic > Freshwater > Lake >...
GGATCCGCCCGCCCTGCGAGCCTCCCTCCGAGCACGAGCCCCAGCCGATACCCGGCTTCCGCGGCGGCCTGAGCGCTCGAGTCATCAACCGCCCCATCCGGCCAGGCGATGATGTGTGGTTCCGGAAGCCTGACCTGTGAAAACCAGCATCTCGAGCTTGCCAGCTCCTCGAGCGCCCGCGCCTGGCCGAGCCCCGGCATCAGCGCGTGGCTATTCCCGTGCGAGGCCAGCAGCCAGCCGGCCTCACTCAGCACGCGCAATTCTGATGGACGCAGCACAGGCGGCAGGGTTGCCTGCTCTCCGCAGCCGAGCTGTATGCGCAAATGCCTCACGAGCCGCGCCTGCTCGTCGGCGTCTGCCTGCAGGAACGCACGCTTTTCAGGCCCATCGATCAAGCGCTGAAAGTCCTCCGGTTGCTGAAGATCGTACTCCCAGGCTGGCGCACCCAGGCTCTCCAGTCGACCGCGTTGGCGGGTCGCCGTCATCAATGCGGCATACCAGTTATCGACGGGAAACCCAGACTGGCTTCCAGCCGCGACGGCCGTCGTAATGGCGACGATGGCTCGATGCCCACGCGCGGTCAGCTCCGGTACCGCATGCTCGAGCACATCCAGATAGCCATCATCGAAAGTGAGCACGATCGGAGGCCGCTCGGCCTCGATGCCTCCTGTGTACCACTCGAGCAACCGTTCCGGTGGAAGCACCTCGCACCGGGCCTCGAGTCTGTCCAGCAAGCGTCGAAAGTGGTCCAGCTCCATGGCCGTCTGTCTCAGGAAGTAGGGCTCGTCGGTGGTGCTCCGTCGGTTGGATGGCAGCACCCTATGAAAACAAAGAACGCCGATTCCTCGGTTGTGAGCCATCCCTCAACGCTCCAATCTAAACCTTGAGTTCATCCAGAACATTGTGATAGGATACCGGACGCTCGCGAAATGGATGTCCCTGAAACTACCAGACTCTCCCGGTCTGGTCACCACAAGAGCCGGCACTATGATCGATTCTGCGACCGCTGCTATTACGTCCCTTTCCACTCCAATCAGATGGCCGCTCGAATCGCGTTGGCTCGAGCTCCTGGAGCATTGGACGTCCGCGAGGCCAATGAACGGTCATCGGGAAGGGCTCGAGCTCGTCCGTCAGGATCTCACCCGGCGTCTTGAGGGGATTGGCTTTGAGGTACACGCCCATACCAGACCCGACGCACAGGATGTCCTGGTCGCCGTTCGACCGCCTTCATCAGGAACGGTCTGGGTCGGACTGTTCGGGCACTATGACGTCAAATCCCCGGGAGAGGGTTGGACAACATCCCCCATTAAACCGACGCGGAAGGATGATCGTATCTTCGGCCGCGGATTGGCCGATAACCTCGGCCCCCTGGCGCTCCGGCTATTAGCGCTCGAGGCAGCTGGAGACCTGCCGGGGCTCGTCTGGGTCATTCAGGGCGAGGAGGAGATCGGCTCCCCCTGGGCGCACACGCTGTATCCGACGCTCGAGCTTCCACCGGTCGCGCTCTGGCTCGAGGAGACCGGCTACTTCGAAGCCGATGGAACGCAGCGTCTGCTGGCACGCCACCTGACGCCTGCGACGACCGCACTGGTAAACGATTTGCGCACTCTGGCGGCAGCGGACGGCCGGGGCCTACAGACTCATGACCGTTATCTCAACAAGGCTTTCGGTCAGGATCGATGCCCGTGTCTCACCTGGCTGGTCGGCCAGACGCCCTACCTGGCAATCGGCCCGAATGACACCCGCAGTCGGATTCATGCGGCGAACGAATCCCTACCCCTCGCCACCCTGGATCTGAGTGCCCGGCAGTTCCTTGAAGTGCTCCGAAAGGCCGCTGCATGGCATTAACGACCTCTGACAACACCTGCACGTCATTGAGAGCCGAACCGCTCACAACGCCGGCAGCCTGTGGGTTGCTCCGAACGGCCGAGGATCCTGACCTCTCGATCCTGCTCACTGTAGAGCAGGCCCATCGCTTTATGGGCTGGCTCGAGCTGCCGGTAGAAGTGCCGTCGATCGACGCGCTGCGAAATCTCGTTCGCACGTACCTGGGCCGGGTTCCCTTTCAGAACATTACCATGCTGGCTCGACCACGCCGATCCCCCACACTCGAGGAGATCGTCGACGACGTTCTGAGTGGACGCGGTGGCCCCTGTGGGGTGATGAACCCATTCATGGCAGCGTTGCTCCATCGGCTCGGCTATGACGTGTGCCTTCTGAGCGGCAGTATGCAGGAGCCGGATTGCCACATCGCCCTCGCAGTCCACCTCGAGGGACAGGAGTGGTGGCTCGACGTCGGAAACGGCCATCCATACCTCGAGCCGATCCGGCTGGGGGACGACAGCTCCCGATCATTCGCAGGACTCACCTGGCGAGTACGTCCGCTCGAGCTTCAGAGCTTCGCCGTGGAACACCTCTTCCCCGGGGAAATGGATTGGAAGACCAGCTACATTTTTGCAATGGAGCCCCGCCCGTTCTCGTTCTTCACCAGCATGATCGAGGCGCATTACACCCGGCCGTGCTTCGGACCGTTCTTGCTCGGGCTTCGCATGATTCGCTATCCGCACGGACACATCGATGCGCTGCGCGACCAGACTCGCCTGCGGGGTGCGGGGCCGGTTACACGTGATGAGCTCCCCGATCGCGAGGCAATCCTGGCAGCGGCGTGCGAGATCGCCGGAGAAATCGAGATGCCGTTCGAGCAGGCATTCAATGCGCTCGAGCAGGCCGGTGTTCACTATCCCCGTAGAGGAGAGGCTTCGTGATGTTCGAACAGCTCAATGCCGAAGCAAAGGCATTCTTCGATGAGCATGGGTACCTGGTGTTGTCGCCCCGTTTTTCTCCCGAGGAGTGTGCGACGCTGCAGGCCACCTTCGATCGATTGCTCGAGCGATTCGCGCAAGAACAGGGGCTGCCAATCGCCGAATACACGCGCGTCATTTCGCAGTGGCGGGATCTCTGGCACATCGACGAGTCGTTCCGAAGTACGCTGCACGACCCACGCCTATGGGAAACAGCTGCGACTCTGATGGGGCGCAAGGGCGCAAGGCTGCTCCACGACCATGTGATCGCCAAACCGGCTCGAGCCAGCAGCACTGTGCCCTGGCACCAGGACTATCCCTACTGGCCGGTGGACACCGCCGGGGGGCTCTCTTGCTGGTGTCCGCTCGAGGACGTGGGACCGGAGGGCGGCTGTCTGGACGTGATCGACGGCTCGCATCGCTGGGGAGAGAGCCCACCAGTGGACTTCATCGCCGATGACCACTCAGCACTGACCGCTCGAGCCGACCTTGTCCGTCTACCAGTACCGACTGGCAGCATCGTGGTGCTCAACAGCCTCACCTGGCATCGCACCGGTCCAAACACCGACGCGGGTCGACGGCGAGTCTACATCACCTTGTGGCTACCCCCGGATGCTCGGTATTCGCCCCTGCACTCGGGCTGGCATCCCGTCAACGAGCATGTAACCGTGGCGCCCGGCGAGATCCTGAACGACAGTTGGTTTCCCTGCCTGGGCGAGCGGGATGTCCGGTCTGAGGAAGCACAGTCAATCTCGCATCATGGGCCGGCTGTCTCGAGACCGGGGCTGTCTATGTTCAACGCCACACAGCGTATTGGGGAACAGATCCGTGCCATTCTGGAGCGGACAGGCTACCCAGCGCAGGGGCAGGGGCTGGCGGCCCTGCTCGCGGATGAAGCCGCCTGTGGAGCGCTCCTGAACTCGAGCCTGAACGCGGGGTTCCTCGTACCTGCGCAGGCCGATGACTTCATGCAGGTGCTCGCGCTCCTGCGCCACAGCAGCGATGCCTACCGTCTGCATCGAGCCCGCAACGTGTACAACGAAGCCTACGTGGCCTGGTGGACAATGGTGGGTTCGCGCTGGGATGCGCACCTCGCGCTCGAGCCGGCCACCGGGAGCGGGCACTGAGATATGCTGATCATCGGCATCATTGTGGATCCCGTGCACGGGGCAGCGCTCCGACTGCTGGAGGATATTGTACGCCTCGAGCAGCTCGACCCGGCGCTCGGTCCTCTTCACGTGGTGCTATTGGAAAATCCGTCCGAGCCGCTATCGGAAGCTAAACCGGATGAGCGAAGACTTCACTTGTGCGGCGTTCCAGACGCATTGATCAATGGGCCTGCGGCTGAGGCCTGGGAGCGCTGGCGCCATAACCTTGGGCAGGTTCGCGCTCATGGACTGCGGGTCGAGTGCATCTCACGCGCCACACAGCAGGCGGATGCAAGCGCAGGCTTTTTCGGCCGGATGAGCCTCGAGGCAGGTCGACAGCCAATCGCCATCGCTCGCACCATGCTCCAACGATATGTCGCGATGCGCTGCCTCGAGGTGTCTGGGGCGGTCGCCTGGATTTTAGATGAGGACCTCCGCCTCACACCCCTGCTGACCCGAAACGAGCAAGGTAAGCTGTCTGGGCTCATCCACGAACTACGCGGCCACAACGTGGACGTGGCCATCTCGCCCATACTCGGCGCGCCCCCGCTTCCGGCCCGCAGTTCCATCCGGGTCAATCTGACAGATGTACTTCGCCACCTGGAGCGCATGGCGGAGCTATCCCCTTCCGACCGCTGGCCAGACCACCGGAACGACAACGCCCGGGTTCGCGCACAGTTCCCCGATTACTACTATGACTTCACGCACGCGCACGAGGATGCCGCCAACGCGCCGATCTGGCTCGAGCCGCTTCATGCCGATGAGCGCGTGAGTGAGGCCTTCCAGCGCCTCTGTCTCGGTGTAGAGGGGTTACGGTTTGGACAGCCGATTACCCGCGGTATTCATGATGATGAGGGAGAGCATCCTCTGGAACCGACCCTTGCTCGAGGAGGCAATACCCTGGTCTTGACGCCCCGCGTGCTGAATGAGATCCCAAATCTAGCGCCGCGAATCGCCGGCAGGATCACCCGTCGCTCGGACATGGTGTGGGCCAGACTCGCCGCTCTGGTGGGTAACGTCCGGATAGTGCGCGTATCCATCCCGGTCGTGCAGGACCGAAGCGGGCCGGGCATCTCCGGTTTCGAAACCGCGAAGCTACTCGACGACCTCCGGGGCTCGGCCCTGATCGCCGCGATGGACAAGGCGTTCGAGCTGAGGGCCTGGCACAAAGAACGCATTCTGGTCACACGCCCTTCCCCCGCCGCGGTTCAAGCGGCTCTCGATGCCTACGAGGCGCATCGTACGCGACGCCTGCACGCCATTCGAGAGTCCGAGATTAAGGTCCTGGCGCTGGTATCCAGGCTGCACGACCGCCTGAAGCTGTGGACCCAGGAGCATCACTGGTTCGTGGAGTCGGGCAATGCCCGTCTGGCCGCCGGAGCGTTGCAACGGGCCCTTCAGACGCTCGAGGCGGAGTATGAGGTCGCTGGGACGTTACGAGGAGAGCACGCCTTCGCCTGTTGTCCAGAGGACGAACGTGAGGCAATCTGGATGTTTCTGGAGTGCCTTCTAACGGAGTTGGTAGCGTTTCGGAGCGCTGGTCAACCTTGGACGGGCGCTCGAGGGGGAGGAGCCAATTCTCTCCAAACTGTGGCGATCAGTCGGTAAGCACCAGGCCTCGATCTTCAAGCTCAGCCTGAAGCACCTGTACAAGACTGCCGCGTCCCGCTCGTAGCCAGGCCTCTCGAGCCAATTCAAACTGTCGGCGGCCCTCATCGGGATTAGAAGCAGCGCGCGAAAGACCCGCATGTGCGGTGCCGATGGAATACCAACTGGGAAGGCTTTTGTAGAGCGTGAGCGCCTGCTCGTAACACGACCGTGCATGTGCCTGATCGTCACGTCGCGCCGCCAGCTCGCCCAGGCGCAGAAAGATGCCGGCCTCCCCGCGAGGGTATTTTACCTCCCGATAGAGTTGTAGACTCTCTTCCCAATGCTGCTCCGCAGCGTCAAAGCGGACCTGATCGAATGCGACCTGCCCGAGACCTTTTATACAGTCCGCCTGGTTGCGCAGTGCCCCAATTTCCTTGAATGTGCTCAGGGCTTGAAGGAAGAGCCCCGATGCTTCATTGGGCAAGCGCCGTTGCAGGGTAGCAAATCCAAGACTTCGAGTACAGTTCGCTGTTTCGCAGACATCGCCCTGCCTCTCGTATAGAGATCGCGCGCTCGCATACAGTCCGAACGCCTTACCGACCTTTCCCCGCGCGAGCGCTGCATGCCCCAGTCCTTTGTAACAGTCTGCCATACCACCCGCTGAGTCTGCGTGACAGCAAAGCCGTACCGCTTCCCGGTAGTAGCTCCGACCACGTTGGGGCTCAGAAAGATAGCGTGCGACATGCCCAAGCCGCAGGATACAACCAGCCTCCTGGACCTGATCGTCTAGAATGCGCCGCAGATCCCGTTCCTGTTCTAGATGTGTCTGGGCCGTGGGATATTCAGATCTGGCCAGCGCGATGTCAGCCAGGCTCCTGAGACACGCAGCTTCACGGTATCGATCGCTGATCTGGCGGGCTTTATCTCTGGCTGAATCTAGGATTCGAGGCGTTCCAAGGCCACTGAACACCAGGAAGTTTGTCAAACCGAGGGCGGCATCGATCGCTGGAACCGGCTCCAGACCGTTCAGCCCTGAGGATATCATCGCCTCGATATTACCTGACTCCTGCCCCAGTCGCCGGACGGAAACGGCTCCTCCCGGCCTACCCACGTTGGGACCAAGGTCGGCGGTGAGGTTGAGGTAATGCACAGCAACACGCGTCGAGTCCTCCAAACGTGGCTGGCGGTTATCTCGGATGTAGTCACGCACAGGGGCGAGCATCCGCAGCCGTCGCGAAGCGACGTCATCGAACACCAGGCCGGTATCCCGAAGCGGCTTCACAGTGACATTCTCCGGCCCCTGCCTTAGCAGGGCGAGATCGTCATACATCATGCCATCGGGCAGCAACGCGAGGCACGACATCAGCGTACGTGCCGGCCCGGTCATTCGGGGGGCCTGAATGGAAAGCTCGACCGAAACCGGTAGGCTGTGCCGTCGGTCATCGCCCTTTCCCCGTCTAAGCATAGCAGTATGTTCCGCGCTCCAGCGTTCCCACAGGCCTCCAAGATCGGGCTCTGACTGCACCTGATGCGCCATCAACGAGATCGCCAGGGGCAGGCCATCGAGCGCCTTCAGCAACGGCTCGAGCTGAGGAGCATTCCGATGGTTCTCTCCGCCGCAATGAGCGAACAACTCCCGCGATTCCGCCTCGTCAAGCCGCCCAAGCCGAAAGGGCTCCTGCCAGTCGATGTCGCCGCCGGGCCATTGATTGCCGCGCAGGGTCACGATCAAGCGGATCTCCATTATCCCCGCGAGCAGCGCAAGCACCTCCTCCGTGCCCTTAATATCCAGCTCCCAGGCAGTCTCCAGATTGTCGAGCACCAGAAGCGCAGGAGATGCCTCGAGCTTGTCATGCACCCACGCGTCCATCTGTGCCCCGGCAGGCATGTCCAGACCGCTCGCGATCAAGGAAAGTATCTCGCCACCGGCCCGAGCACCATCACAGCGGATGAAGCATCTCCGAAGACCGAATTGGCGGCGGACGTCTGGGTGGTGGAGCGCTTTCACCGCCAGCGTGCTCTTCCCGATGCCGGGCGGGCCCAGGAGGAGAAGGTGCCTGCCGTTGTGCTCGAGGATGGCTTCTACGACCTCAGCGAGCATCTCCTGACGGCCGACGAATGCGGGAGGTGGTGGCAGAGAGCCCAGACTACGGCTGACGAGCGTACGAAGCTGAGCCGCTGAGTTACGGTCGAACCGATTTGCCTGCCGGTCGAAGTGAATCTTGAATGGACGTTTCAGCGCATCCGGATGCAGACGCAGGTACGCCTTGACGTCGACCCAGTAGGCGGTATTTTCTCCCGGATGGTACAGAATGAGGATGACGGGCGTATTGGCGCCCCGCCAATATTCAAAGTGATCAGCATCTCCCAGATAATAGAAGCGCTCCGCTCCTACTGGATGGAAGTAAGAGGGTCCTGACTTGATCTGGACCTGGATCTGGCAGCCAGATGCACATCCATTGTCATCGGCGGGCTCGATCGAGCCATCAATGCCTACGTCCTTACCGGAGATAGGATGCCAGAGGAATCCCATTTCAACGCAAACCTGATGAACATGAATAACACCACGCTCGCCGGTTAGATCAGTCTTGGTAAGATGTGGCATCGCTGCTCCGTCATAGCATTCCGAGAATAGCACCAGCCGATAGGAGGCCCAGGTTCAAGGCACATTATCCCGCCACATCTGTCCTATTAGATCCCGACTACTTTTGCCGGGTTCTGGAACTGCCATGCTCATGCTCAACCGTGTCGGTGGTGCCGTCGTCCCGCTTTGTAAAGTCTACCGATGTTCCCTGGGTAGTCTGAATTGTGATTCTCGGATTGCCACCTCCTACCGTACTCTGCTCGGTTGAGAGGACGCCGAATGCCCGTGGATCAACGGACCGGGTGTTACCATCTTCGTTCAGGTGAGCTCGAGGTCCAGCCGGAGTGATCTGCAGGCTGAGCGTGTGTTTTTTAGATAGCTCCAGAACGACCGCAGTGCCGCCTTTTCCTACCTTACCATCCTTGGTCATTGGGTCCTCCTCCCGAGACATTGGCCGATATCTGGTTTACAACGACTGACCATACATCGGGTTAAACGCTGCAAAATTCCATTGCCTGCCCCAACGCCCCTCGCTCCTCCGGCCCTTCCCCGTAATAGCGGCCCGAGTCTCCAGTAGCCACCTAGCACGGGCGGTATTCAGAAAGATGGGTTTGTTGGTGAAAACACGATACCGGGCGTGCCTTCTGGACATATCGTTCCATAATATCTCACGTTCTACAGCAACTTGCCAGCCGGGAAATCGGTGTCCCTCATCAGTTCTATCGTTCCTGTAGAACCGAACTGCCATCATATTGAAGTGGCCCAGAGCGCCCCAGCCTCTCCTCCAAGGTCAATAGGTGCATTCTGTGGTCTCAGGCTTGTCCCCCACACGATCCGGCCCTACAATAGTCAGGTCATCGCCGGGCCATATGGCGGACTGCGCTTCCAGTGCGCATCTGTCCTGCGGGCGGCGTGCGTACGTCTGTCTGTCATGCGAACCATACCAGTCCGGCGTGCGCCCGCCGCCTCCCAGGAGGACTGCTCACCGGAAACGGGCTCTCCCTGTGGCCCGGCGATGACCCCTTCAGCGTGGAGAAGCGCATGAGCACAGATACCTATACCTCGGATAGGGGGGCTGCATAGAGCCAGGCCCGATCGGCTGTGGCTCTAAATGGTCCCCCCCTCGAGGTACATGTGGCCGTGCACAAGCGCCTCTCCACTCCGAAGAGACCTTTTGTTTCATCCAACGTGGGATGTACGGGGTCGATTTGGAGGAGTGTTATGCGATGTTGCATACACAACGCTGAACGAATAGTAGACCATAGAACTCTGTTCATGAGGAGGATACCCGACCGAGCTATCGCTTGGGGCCGCCTCGAGGAGAGGCTTTCTCTGGAGACACGCATTGTACCCGTTCATCCCTTCTCCCAAGAGGAGATGAACAATGCGACAGGTCTCTTTGGAGGCGTTCTGTGTCTACCTCGTTCAGCCGCTGATACGACGCGAGGGAGATCTCTATGGCAAGACCCGACCTTACATCTTGTTACGCGTGGCGAAAGCGCGAACCAGGCGGGGTGGGTACCTGATGGTTCCTCTAAGCCGTCAGGAGCCTCGAGGTGCCTTCCATGTGGAGGTAGTCTTTCAGGGTGAGGTGAGTTACGCAGTATTAGACAGTCCGAAAATGGTTCCGCGGGGCAAAATCATAAAAGCCTGTGGGCCTGTAGACTTCTACTCTGTGTTGCGTATCCGACAAGCCTGGGCGGCTCTCCTGAGCTGAGTAAGAGGTGGAGGGGACCGGAGCATGGCTTCGGTCCCCTTTTCACTGACGGCTCTACCACAGCAGCTCAGAAGCCCGGCGCTGACTCAGCTTCCATGTGTTCATCGCAATGTTCTGCCGTCTCGTTCTGCGCCGCGGACGCCACCACTCTTTTCCAGGATCCCTTGCTCAACCTTGCAGCATCAGCTCTCTTTTCAGCGCGATGCTCACGCCGCTAGCAGTGTCGCATACCGCTGCAGCAGCTCAGCCGGGATGGGCACCTCAAGCCGCCAGGTGATGCTCATGGGACGGCTTCCGGTGTGCGACACGTAGAACACGGGCCCGAGATAGGTGAAAGCATCTCCCTGGTGCTCCCGAACGAAGAGCAGGAAGCGACACCCGTTCTCGACCTGCTCTAGATAGCGCCGTCCCGTCGGCGACGTGTCCGCTGTCGTGCTCTGCGACTGCCAGTGGAACAGCGTGGGCGACACGGCATAGTCCTGATAGCGCGTGCTCGGTGAGAAGTGCTTTTCGGACTTATTGAGCGTGACGAAGAACACCTCCGTTCTGGCCGTCTCAAGCCAGTACCGGCCCTCACGCACATCCCGCCGCTTTTCGAACGTCGATCCGCCGATGGCCGCCAGGACTTCGTCACGGTGATAGCGCCGATGCACCGCGAGCGGCCAATCCTCTGGAAGAGAAGACGGTCCAGTGGGTACTGTGATCCGGCTCGCCAGCAGCTCGAGGAGCTCTCGCAGCTATCCACATCCACCGATCGCTTTGGGTGACGCTGCATTGTTGTATTATGGCTTGCATGTCTTGAGCATACCCAACGAGCACGATGAATCCATTCCTGTAATTCAAGGCTGCGATAACTATACATTACTACATCAACTCACTCAAGAGATCGTGCGAGGATATTATTTATACCAAGAGCTGCCTTCGGCTCAGGTCCTCTTTAACAATCAAGGCTGTCTTTATCCTCGTATGCATCCTGTCTGGGAAGGAACTCTTGTCGGCCTGGTAGCCATTCATTTTCTTTTTGCTCCTCCATTTTGTGTTACTGATCACTAGTTTTGTTCTTGTTTGCCTTAGATCATGACTTCAATTGACTATTTCGTCAAGGGCTTCGTCAATGGGTGTTGCTACACTGAAGACTTCATTCAATCTTGGTCAGCGGATTATGCCTCTGATGCTGCTATCCACTGACCTGCCCCTCCCTTCTCGGATGGAGTTTCATTCATGATGCGCTCCTGGTCAAACCTCGTCTCGGAGACACGGGCCTACATGGGCAGCCGCTCCGGCTTTGACGAGCGCAGCGAGTTTGAACGCGACTACGATCGCCTCATCTACGCCTCACCGTTCCGTCGGCTGCAGGACAAGGCACAGGTGTTTCCGCTCGAGCACAACGACTTCGTCAGGACGCGCCTGACCCATTCGCTCGAGGTGTCCACCCTTGGACGCTCGCTGGGACGACAGGTCGGGCGCAGACTCCGAAAGGATCGGTCGCTCGAGCTTTCGATCGACGACATCAGCACCGTGGTGGCCACCACCTGCCTCGCCCACGACATCGGCAACCCACCCTTCGGTCACTTCGGTGAAGATGCCATCCGCCGATGGTTCGAGCGTCACCTGCCGCTGCTCGATCCGCTCGAGCCGGCGGAGCGGGCGGACTTCCTCAACTTCGACGGCAATGCGCAGGGGCTGCGGATCCTGTTGTTTCTCCAGTCCCTGGTCGGTCAAAACGGGCTCAACCTGACCTATACCACGCTGGCGAGCTTCATGAAGTACGTGGCGCCCTCCGACGCGCTGCGGAAGGATTCAAAAATACGAAGCAAGATCGGGTACTTCCAGTCAGAGGCGGAGAAGGTGGGACAGCTGAGGGAGGCGCTCGAGCTTGGCGCGCACCGTCACCCGCTGGCGTTCCTGATGGAGGCTGCGGATGACATCGCGTACTCGGT
>Ga0163147_10008058_pt1 | contig 11777 bp, 20 predicted proteins | sample OliLakLV19MP6G1_FD_148597 | JGI IMG/M metagenome (GOLD analysis project Ga0163147, IMG submission 148597) | Freshwater microbial mat bacterial communities from Lake Vanda, McMurdo Dry Valleys, Antarctica- Oligotrophic Lake LV.19.MP6.G1 | ecosystem: Environmental > Aquatic > Freshwater > Lake >...
AGCCACAGATCCGGATTCGCCGACCTTCGTACCCGTGACCGCCCGCGAAATATAGAGGAATTAGCTATATTTCGCGCGCGACGGTCCGTTGGGTGAGCGCGACAAGGGTAATGCCGCGCGACAGGTTACCCTGCCCGACCTCGCGCAACCAGTCGGCAAGCGCCGGGTCCAACATTACGTTAATGCGCACCTTTCGGTTCGGCCCGGTTAGAGGTCGCCCTGGTTTGCGGTTCATCAAGTTAGTATCCACTCTCTTTCCGTAAAGCTCTGTAAACGGCAACTATTGGATCGCGCTTCGCCCGATAGGCGGTTTCAATCAGGTCGCATTGATCGTCGTAGTCTGCATCAATCTTCTTTATTTGCTCGGCATGGGCAGCGTCTATTGCCCTAACGTGCTCCCGGAGTGTGTCTAATTTTTTTAGTGTCTCTTCACAAGATTCTACCCTGGCCACAGCTACTAGCGCCGAATCCAAGAATTCAGCCGTATCCCCTTCTTTAACCGCGAAAGATTGAGCGCTGGCGATGCTGGCGAAGGCTTTCATGTGCCCGCCGGGCCGCCGTCGCATTCCATCGCGCATTCGGTGTCGGTTGTGCATTGCGCGCGGATAGGTTGCAGTGAGTGCGCTACAGCTACCAAGAACAAGGCATTGACGACTATGGCGAGAATGAACGAACGGATAGAGTAGGTTTTGTACATTTTTGATCTCCTAGTGGTTACTTCAAGCATTCGGTCAAGCATGCGACCACCTGCCGCACCCCCGCGTGAGCAGGGGCGCTGGCCAATTACCCTTCGAGGACCGCGTATTCGCGACTCAGGTTTAGCTCTCCGACCTGCACCGCAACGTGGACGCTGTACCGTTCGATCGCCCATTCGTCGGCGGATTTTAGACCGCCTTTATGGAGTCTCAGTGTTGCTTTTGAGCCAGGGATTGCCGCCTCCGCGCGCTCCATCAGTTCAATGGCGCCATCTGAGGGCGCAAACGGCGCATCAATTACGCCGAACTCCACGGCATCATCGTCATCCGCATCGGTCTCCTGGCGGACCTCGATCTCCGTGATTTTTTCATATTTTGGCGCGTTCTCCATTTGAGAAAACGTCTGTTCGCGAATCCCGTCCACGATCTCCGATTCGGCCAGCAAGCTCCGCGCGTGGCGCTTTTTCTGCCCCGCGGTCCCGTTCGCCAAGACCCAGGCGTCAAGCTGCTGTTTCCTCCGGGATGCGGCCGCCTCTGAAGCAGCATCCGCGACCGCTGTCGCGGAGGCGCGCGCGACCTCATCCCGAGCCGCTTTTTCCGCATCGTCGAGAGCCAATAGAGTATTTAGCACCGCGACCTCGGCCACGATCTCCGCGCGCTTGGTCACTACCCCCGGGTCCGCTTCGACCGCGGAGCGATCGAACCTCGGAGTATGGGCCGCGCAGGGATCTACGGCGCTCCACTTCCTGGTATGCCCGCCACCTGACCACAATAGTTGTATTAGTTGCTCCAGTGGCGCGGCCACGTACCAGGCGATCTGTTGCGCGGTGTGCGCATCGCGCTGCGTTGCGAGGTCGCGTTGTTCCGCAATCTCGCGGTCAAGAATCTGCATTACCGCCTCGGTGCTGTGGGATTCAGCCCCATGTATAACGGGCATCTTGTCCCGCTCGGAGTATTTTTGCGCGAGAACTGAACGCTGTTCTGCACTCAGCAGCGTGACATCGACCTCTATATCTCGGCAACCCTGATCGTTGATGCCTGCATTAATTGCTAGTTGGGTGGACACATATACTCGTGCTGTAGTCATTTGCATCTCCTTGAGATTTGCCTTCGGTCCAAGACCTCAGGCGGTGCCGACATCCGGTCGGCGCGGGTAGGCTGGGTTAGAGAGTGACTTTTTCGGCTAGTCGCTCTGATATTTCGCCGCTTTTGGCCAGGCTGTCGACAAAATCCACAAAGGCGCAGCGTATATCTGCCGGCTGATCATTCTGCCGTTTGGTCTGATCGTACTGATTAGTACCCTTCATAGCGCTCCAAAAAGCCGCCCTAATTTGTTTTTGCGTTGTCATGATCTAGCTCCTTAAATCCTCTAAGTTGTTGAAAAGTTAGCTAATACTCGCTATTAGTGACAGATTCGAGTTATAATGACGGTATGATTAGATGGTTAAAAAGTTAGTGACTACTCCAAGGCCCGAAGGCTTTGGGAAAGGGACTTAAGCTCGAAACTGTTCAGCGCCGCCAAAGAGTCATCCATTCGCCGCTGTCTTGCAGGTATTGGATTTCGGTGCAGCCGACGCCCATAGCCCAATCTAGCGGGGCAAAAGCTAACTGGCTGGCGCTGTCGTCTGAGGTGCCCTCGTAGTACAGATTGCCGTCATCGTCCAGCAGGCGGAAGCGATGGACCAAGTCGATTGACGGCTCGTCATCGCGCCAGCCTCTGCCGTCGATGTAATTGCGGGTGATTTTCCATTTCATTTCGTCTCTCCTCAGTCATAGTCACAGGGACCAAATATAGACACCCAACCAATACGTGTCAAGTAATATTATACGGAGATAATGGTTGACACATATATAATAGGTGTGTAATGTTCAGTCATGGTCGCAAATGGCCATGACACTAGGCCCCGGTGAGCAGGGGTAAGGAATTCAGAATGAACATCGAACGCCAACTTGGAAATGGTAACTGGATGACCGTGAGCAGCACTAACGAACCAGACCGTACTGACGAGTTCATCGGCCTGGCGGCGGAATACCAGAAAACCAGCCCTGACGCGGTCAGGGCATTATTGCAAACCGGTCGCGAAATCTCCTACGGCAGCAACTGGCACTCCCAGTTGCGTATCAAGCCGGCGCCGGTCGCGCCTCTCTCCGTGGATCCGCGTCCAGTCATGAGCTGCCGATCCTGCGGCCAGACGGGCCATCGCGGGGAATATCCGTTTTCCACGAACCCGGCGTCTGGCCGCTGCGACGATTGCGCATGAACTCTCACCCAGGAGAATTAAAATGGAATTTACGCTAAATTCAAGAATTTCCGGAAAACTAGAATTTTTCGCGCCAAACGGCGGCGGTTATGTGCGCCTGACGTCCGGCGAAAAGCCCGGAACACTCGGCCAACAAATATGTGAACGGGGCGGATTTATGGGTTCTACGCTCAGTTGCGGCCCCGACATCGACAGCCTGGCACGGGTTGCCCGTAAATGGCAAAAACAACGGCTACAGGACAAAAGTGATGACTGAACGTATTTCACTATCCGGGAAAAATAGTCCCATGATCGCCAAAGTGCTCGCCGACCTGGCCGATGGCGCCGAAGATTCCGCCTGGGCAAAAATCGGGCGCGCAGTGCAAGATGACCGCATCGACCCTCCGGCTTAATATTAAGGCGTAATAATGTTGCACCCCACGCCGCAAAGGAGAAGCAAAATGAGCAACAAAATTAAGAGTTTAAATGAGGTCGTATTCATCATTAAAGACGACAAAACGATTATCGAGTCATCCATCCGTGACCTGGACGGGTACGTCGAGGAGACCACTACGCCGCGTGGCGTAGGCCCGATCATGCATCTGCGAGGCTTTGAGCTCTGGAGCTGGGGCCATCAGGGCAGCAACCCGCACCTGGTCGCGGCTTACGACAGCGAGGCCGAGGCGCTGGAGGCGCTTGAGGAAACTTTTACCTGGGATTTTTGGAATGGCGGGGACTACATGCCCTTCTCTTCGCGCGAGGAGGCTGAGACGTTCCTGCGGGAAGGAGAAGTCTGAGGTACTGGCAGCAAAGGCAGTGCCAGGCGCCGGGTTACCGGGAAAGCGAGGCATCCAATGCGAGGCTCCGAGATCCGGAGTTAGCAGAAGTTAACGGGAGTTAACGGGAGTTGACGGGAGTTGACAGAAGTTTACGAAGCCTATACATTTCGTCCCAATGATAGCGAAGGTATAAGATACATTCACAGAAAGCCCCTGGCGGACACCTGCCCGGGGCTTTTTCTTTGTGGTGAACGTCTGCGTTCTGGCCGATTAGTCACGAACTGGGCGGAAAGTACAGAATTCTGACGAATATGTCGTAATTCCCGCACGCCGACTAGTCATTACGGGGGGTGTATGCGCCGGCTTCTTAGTTGCCTGATTGCCATTGCCGCCGCGCCTCTGATCCCCGCCAATGCGGGAGATCTGAGCCCGGAAACTGCGGCAGTGATCTACGCGATGGCACACAGCGTAAGCGGGTATAAGCTGCCAGAGCAGGCGCCGCAAATCCACCTGGTCCATGTCGTGAAGCTACGTGCTGTCGCTTGCCCGGGCCGGGACTGCGCCGTCCACGGTCTGCAGGCAAAAAACATGATTTTCATCGACATGGAAATGGACATGGACGACCCATTTTCCCGCGCCATCCTATTCCACGAGATGGTCCACTATCTGCAATGGTCCAGCGGCGGCGATGCCAGGGACTGCGCGGATTGGTTGCGGCGAGAGGTGGAGGCCTACAGCCTACAGGCCGCCGTTCTACATAAAGTAGGTCTACGGCTGGCCACCCCGATCCTGCCGAGCTGCGCATGATTACTCTCCGGGAGTTTTTCCGCAACCCGACCACCGGCGAGGAAAAGCCGCACCTGCCGGAACAGGAGGACGCGGCCAATACCATGCTGCTGCGCCGCCAGGCACTGCGAAATGACTACTACGCATCCACCGGGCGAGCCCCGGTAATAGATCCGGACACCGGAACCGAAATCAGCGGGCGGAAGGGCGGGAGCGGCGGCGGCGGGTTTCGGCTGGAAACTGAAGAGGGGTCTGGCCGGTCGTCGCACAAAATCCTTTTCATACAGGCCAGGGACGGAACTTGGAGCCGCGACCCAATAAGGGCGCAGGCCGGTATGGATGACTACGACCCGGGCAACGCTTTCGACCGCTGGCTAGACCTCTTTGAGTACACCGACGGCCGAAACAGCAAACTAGAAGATTATGACTTGTATCGCGAGAGCCCTGAAGACACGCCAGGCTGGGTCCATCTAACCACGCGCTCCCCGCGATCCGGTAGGCGGACCTTTAAACCGTAGAGGAATTCGACATGCTGAACGAAATCGTGACCGCAAACCCGCAGGCCTGGGCCACGCTGGCGTTGATCGCCGGCGCCTTGACAAGCTGGCTCAGTCAGGCCCGTCGCGGGCTGGCGCCCTGGAGCCCGATCACCTACTGGCTTATCGACGACAAGCCGCTGGGATGGGGCACGCTCGGTGTGTTGGGCGCTGCGATTGCGAGCATCTGGCAGGTCAACATGGACGGCGCCAATGGCGTGACGCTCCTGCAAGCCTGGTTCGCCTCCGGACTTGTCGTAGACGCTTTGATCCAGCCTGGTCCAGCCAAAACCGCATCGGATGCTCTGAATAAACTGCATAACAAGGCATCGGGCTTCATTCGCTGGCCCCTGTTGCCGGTCTTGGTGGCTTTGGCGTTGCTGTCCGGCGGCATGATGGGTTGCGCGGGGCTACAGGAATTGGCTGGAGATACGCTGAAAGTCGATGCAAACCTATCGCCGCCCGCTCAGATAGCGCAGAGCGTCATTAACGAGGCGAACTTGACTCTTACCGCATCGGCAAATGTAATCGGCAACAACGCACAGAGCGGGATCATGGCCAAGGTTGACGCGCAGGCGGCACTGGATGAGGTCAAGCGTCTGCGGGAACAGGTTAAGACCGCACAGGCCCTGCTCGAACTCGGGGATATAAGCTCTGCGCAATCACAGGCCGCGCTGATAAATAGACTGGCGACCGCGTTGCATAAACGGGTGGCCGCCGAAGCGAGGAAGCAGCCATGAATCCGGTCATATGGAAGATTGCCGAGATGGCGCTGAATCTGATCGCCATTGGCATCGAGCGCAAGGCCGTCCTCAGTAAAATCAAGGCTATGGAAGAGGCTGGAGCCACGGGCGAAGAGATTAAAGCGGCTCTATCCGACATTGCCGATGCCGCCATTGCCGGGGCGCAGGCCAGGATCAACGAGCTGCCAGACTGAGGGACAGAGAAACATGACAGAACCAGTTGCTGGCAGTTGGCTCGGGATAAAACTTCTAACCCTGGTGGCTGGATTTGCCGGGGGAGTCGTCACGCTGAGCTTCCTGAAGGACCTAACCAAGCTGCAGGGTATCGCCGCGGTACTGGCCGGGCTCGGATGCGCTGTGTTCTTAGCTCCGATCCCGTCGCCCTACACTGCGGGCCTGCTTCACGGCGGAGACCCGGCGCTAGGCGTTGAGTGGTTGGACAAAATCGAGGCTGCTTATGGCTTCTTATTCGGCCTGACCGGTATGACGCTGGTACCGGGAATCATAAAAATAGCCGGCAAGTTTCAGGAGGATCCGTTGTTTTTCATCCGCATGTTCAAAGGTAAATGAGAATCATGGAAGCATTAGCGATAATTCACACAGCGCTGGCTGTTGCGTTGCTTCTAGTCAGTGGCCGAATTATCTGGTTGATGTCACGACAGACGGCGCACGGCGTCAGGGTGGCTCACTGGTTTCTTGCCGTCGGTGCCTTCTGGGCCGTGCTGTACCCGCTTTTCCATCCGGAGTGGAACCTGGGGCCGAATTCCATGATTCTAGTCGGCGCCGCCGTTTTGCTCCTGAACAACAAGCGCGGCGGCGCCGCTTGGAGCCGGAGGAGTTCGCAGTGAAGAGGCCTAAGCCATTAGTAAAGAAGCCTAAGTTATTAGTAAAGAAGCCTAAGCCATTAGTGAGGGCATCGAAGGCTCGCCAGAAAACGGTAAAGGTTGGCGGCACGTCGCAGATGTCGGCCGAGCACCGGCGAGCGTTGTTCGTCGAGGCGTACCTTTCCAATGGCGGGAACGGCAAGGTTGCTGCAATCAATGCCGGATACAGCCGCAAGGGCGCCGAAGTGGTTGGCAGCAAAATGATAAGGCATCCGGAGGTTGCCGCCCTTTTGCGCGAGAGGCTTGGCAAGGTGTTGAGTAAATACGAATTAACGACGGAGCGCACATTGCGCGAGGTTGCCAGGTTGTCCTATGCGGACATCCGCAAGCTCTACCGGGAGGACGGCACGCTTAAGTTGCCGCATGAGTTGGACGACGATTCAGCGGCGGCTGTGTCCGGCTTTGATGTTGATGAGTTGATGGGTGACGAGGGCAAAAGCATTGGATGTTCCAAAAAGGTCAGGCTACACGACAAAAACGCCGCTCTGGAAAAGGCCATGAAGTACCACGGCTTGTACGAGAGAGACAACGATCAGTTGGGTAATGCTGTGGCCCGCATCTTTATTGTTCCCGGAAAACAGGTTGGAAGCGGCTAAAGCAGTAAAAGTAGCGGAAGAAGTAACGGCCTGGGCGGCGACCGACCGACAAGCGGAATTTCTGTCGGCGAGCGAATTCGAGGTGCTTTACGGCGGCGCGGCGGGCGGCGGAAAAACGGACGGCATCCTAGTCGACGCGCTTGGGCTTGGTCCGGCGGCCGAAGGAAAGCCAGCGCACCTTGAGAAGCGCGCATATCAGGCGATCATTTTCCGCAAAACCTTTCCGGATTTGAAGGATTTAATCGACCGCAGTCACGAGATTTACCTTGATTACGACCGCCGCGCCAGGTACGACAAACAGGCGCATGTCTGGACATTTCCGAGTGGTGCCCGCGTGGAATTCGGGTTTATTCAGCGGGACATCGAGCGGTTCCGCTACCGCGGGCGGGCGTTCCAGTACGTCGGGTGGGAAGAATTGACGCTCTGGCCGACAAATGGGCCGTATCTGTACCTAATAAGCCGGGTGCGCAGCGTGGATCGTACGATACCGTTATATGTACGGTCGACGACAAACCCGGACGGTCCCGGCTTCAAGTGGGTGAAGGATCGGTTCGGCATTTCGACCTCGGGCAAGGCAGCGCGTATTGAGGTCGAGATGATGGATTCGGAAACGCGGGAAGTGTTCACCAGGGCGCGGCGATTCATTCCGGCCAAGCTGGCGGACAACCCGCACCTGGGCAGTGACTACCGGGCGAACCTACTGCTGTTGGAGAAGGAGGACCAGGACCGGCTGTTGCGCGGGCTGTGGGAAACTCCGCAGATCAAGGGCGCTTATTACACCGTGGAAATAGAGCGGGCCCGGGCAGGTGATCGAATCGTTAAAGTTCCGTATGTCCGATCTGCCCCGGTGGATACCTACTGGGACTTGGGGTTAAGTAAAGACTCCGGCACGACGGCGATCTGGTGCGGGCAGCACGTATCCCAACAGCACCGATTTCTGCGCTGCGTTGAGAACCATTCGGAAGCATTGGACTGGTACGTGAAATGGCTGCTGGAAACCGGATTCACGTTTGGCCGCCACTTTTTGCCGCATGACGCCGGGGTTCGCAGACTCGGGGCGCACAACGTCAAGTCCTGGAAAGAACTGCTGCAAGACCTCATGCCCGGTCACCATTTCGTTATAGTCCCGCGGATCGATGATATTAGTATTGGCATCCAGCAGACGCGCGCCAAGTTCGATGAATGCTGTTTTGATACCGAGGGTTGCGCCGATGGCGTTGCTGCGCTGGAAAATTACCGAAGGGAGTGGGATGAAGAGAACCAGGTATTTCGCAACTACCCGTTGCACGACTGGACCTCGAATTACGCCGATGCGTTCCGCCAGTTCGGCCAGGGATGGAAGCCGGCCAGGGGCGGATCGGGCGTTAAAACCGATCCGTGGGTGCCTATTGATCGGAGTATGGGCTATTGATGCATATTGAACAGCCGCGCGACATGGATCCCGCTGAAGACGAACTCAGCCCGGACCTATCGCCCGAAGAAATGGCGCTGGATGAAGAGGAAATGAAACGCCAGGAGGCCGAGCGGGCCGCGCGCCTGGATGGGCTGTGCCAGACGCTGTTCGATTACCGCAAGGACGCCATCACGGCGCGCGACCAGTCCGGAATTGAACAGGAGTGGGCCGACGCGCAGAACGCCTATGAGGGGTACGACAACGTCAACCAGCGGAATCGGGATGTCAGGCGCGGCGGATGGGCCTCAAAACCGGTAGGGCAGATTGCCAGATCGGAGGCGCTGACGGGCAGCACCGTGTACCTGAACATCACGCGCCCGTATGTGGATGCGTCCGCGGCGCGGGTGGCGGACATGCTGTTCCCGACGGATGACCGGCCCTGGGGACTTAAGGCGACGCCGATCCCGGAGCTGTCGGACGCTACCGAAAGCAAGGCGCTGGTCAACCTGCCTGACGGCGGGCAGGCGACAGAGGGTGACCTAGCAAAGAAGATATTGGAACTGGCCGAGAAAAAGGCCGAGCGCGCGCAGACTCGCATTGCCGACTGGTTGACAGAATGCCAGTGGCACGCCGAGGGGCGTAAGGTCGTGGAAGATGCGGCGCGCATCGGCGTCGGCATTCTCAAGGGGCCGGTCCCGGTCAGGAAGCGCAAGGCGCGAATAGATTTCGACCCGCAGGGCCAGATGCGCATGACCGTGGAAGAGAAGATCAGCCCGGTGTCCATGCGCATCAAGCCGTGGAATTTTTGGCCGGACGGAACTTGCGGGCAAGACATCCACGACGGTTCGTACTGCTGGGAGCGCGACGACATCACGGGCAAGGCGCTGCGCGAGTTGAAAGGCACGCCTGGTTATATCGACAGCCAAATCGACGCCGTCCTTGAAGAAGGGCCGCAACTGCCGACCGCGGAAACGGCGAAATTCGCGCCGCGCGACACCATCGGCCGGCGACCCTTCGACATTTGGTATTTTACCGGCACCATCGAACGCGACGACATGGAGGCCGCGGGCTGCGATTGCTCGGAGATGCAGGACGACTACATCGACGCCGTTGTGACGATGGTTAATAACCGCGTGATTAAGGCAGCACGGAACCCGCTGGATTCGGGCGAGTTTCCATACGATGTGATGTGCTGGCAGATGGCGGAGGACCACTGGGCCGGCATGGGCGTGGGCCACCAGATCAGCGTGCCGCAGCGCGGGATCAATGCCGGCACACGCAACATGATGGACAACGCTGCGGTCTCCGCCGGGTCGCAGATCGTGATGCTCGACGGGGTCGTAGAGCCTGTTGATGGCGTGATGCGCATTGGGTCTAATAAACTATGGAAGGCTAGGGCGGACGCCGATATTCAGGATGTTAGAAACGCCTTCATCACGTTCCAGATCCCGTCGCGGCAGGTCGAACTGCTGGCGATCATCCAGTTTTATCTGAAGATGGCTGAGGACGTGACCGGCATGCCGATGCTGCTGCAGGGTCAGCAGGGCAAGGCGCCGGAGACCGTTGGCGGCATGACTATGCTACAGAACAACGCATCGGGCGTGCTGCGCAGAATGGCACGTTTGTTCGACGACTGCATTACCGAACCGCATGTGGGTCGTTTTTACGACTGGCTGATGCAGCACGGCGAGAACCCAGAGGAAAAGGGCGACTTCACCATCGATGCCAGGGCGTCATCCGTGCTGGTGGAGCGCGACCTGCAGAACCAGGCCATCATCCAGTTGGTGTCAGCATCGCTTAATCCGAACTACGGGGCGGACCCGCGGAAGTGCTTCGCCGAAGCCTGCAAGGCGCAAAAGCTCGACCCGGAGCGCTTCCAGCACACCGAAGAAGAGTGGAAGCAGATTCAGGAGAACCAGCAAAACCAGCCCGCAGACTTCAGGGTCATGATTGAGCAGATGAGGATCACCTACGAAGAGGCCAGGCTGAACTGGCAAGCCGACCAAAACGAGCGCGACCGCGCTGTAACCGTTGGGGTCGAAGAGTTGCGGGCGCAACTGAAGGATGCCGAATTGCAAGGCCACCAGACCATCAATGTTACCAGCCTTCGCGGAAAACTCGCCGATACGGTCATCAAGACCAAGGCTCAGGAGCGCATGTCGGACAAGACCAACACGGTCAAGCAAATCTCCAAGCCGCCGACCGAACCCGCGGGCCGCGCGAAACCTGGGCAGGCTTACCAGGCGTGAAGGCGAACCACTAATGGCCGTCCTCCTGCCCGGTGACTTGTTTTCGCCGACCTGGTTGAAACTGCAAAAACACTACGAAGAGCGCCTTGACTACTGGCGCGCGATGAACGACGGCAGCCACGACGCAGCGAAGACCGAGCGCATCCGTGGAAGGATTGCTGAATGCAAAGTATTTTTGGCCTTGGCCTACCCGCCGACGCCGCAGGAGTCGGACGACGTTAAGTAACTTAAGTAACTTAAGCAATTAACGCCCTTCGACAGTTGAGAGCCCGCCTTGCGCGGGCTTTTTGTTTTTCAAGAGGTTGACGTGACGACACAGGCCGAGCAGACGCAGGACACGGAGTTTACGACGGAACAGCAGGACGTTCCAACGCAACCGACTGCCGAGCAGGACGCGGCAGTACAACAGGAAGCTGACGCATCTTTTGCCGCGGGTTTCGGGCGGGTGCGCGGTACGCCTGTTGTACCGACTAAAGAGGACGCGAGTACCGAACCGCCAGACGCTACCACAACTGAAGAAGCGCCCGCCCTAGCGGCCGACGCGGAACAGCCGGTGCTGGCCGGGCTCAAGGAATCCGAGATCAAAGCGTTGCTGGGCCAGGTTGGGGAGCTTCGAGACTCCAAGGACAAGGTAGAAAAGCAGTTGCGGCAGGTATTCGGGAAGTTCGGCGACATCCAGCAACAACTCACCACGGCGAACGCCGGGCTGGGCAGGCGGGAGATCAAGGCCGAATCATTGAAGAGATTGCAGGCAGAGTATCCGGACATTGCGGAAGCACTTGCGGGCGATCTCGGCGATCTCGGCCAATTGCTGTTTGGCACACCTTCAGCAGGCGCGTCAGTCACGCAGGAGCACGTCTCTACACACGTCAACAA
>Ga0163147_10008061_pt1 | contig 11771 bp, 6 predicted proteins | sample OliLakLV19MP6G1_FD_148597 | JGI IMG/M metagenome (GOLD analysis project Ga0163147, IMG submission 148597) | Freshwater microbial mat bacterial communities from Lake Vanda, McMurdo Dry Valleys, Antarctica- Oligotrophic Lake LV.19.MP6.G1 | ecosystem: Environmental > Aquatic > Freshwater > Lake >...
CGACCGAGAGGTGATCGCTGAAGGCGACCGCCAGCCCATCGGCATAGACCCGGTAACCATCCGCGCCCGGCACGGCATCCCATGCCAAGTTGATACCGGTCGGTTGAAACACCGACGTCGTGTAGCAAAATGCGCCCCGCAGCGTGGGTGCGACCGGCGCAGGCTTGGGCGTGAAAATCGCAGGATCCCACTGACGTTGGAAATCCAGCGTGGTGGTGCTGTCGTGCATAACGAAGGGGAGCCAGACGTGACGGGTATCGCGCAGTTCGCTCGGCATCCAGCGGTCAGCCATAAAAACAAAGGAGCCAGCAGGCGCACCGGGCATGGCGAAGACCGAGGTGGGCTGGGTATGGTGGGAGTTGACCGCGCCCGGACCGGTGAACGGATCTCCGAGGTTTTCCCACGGGCCGAGCGGATGTGGAGCGCGGGCGAGCAGGGTGTAGTTAGGATCCCAAAATGTGCAGCCGGAGGTGAATAAGTAGTAGTAGCCGTCGTATTTGAACGGCGCGGGAGCTTCGCGAACTTGATTAACGATGATGCGGTTCCAGGTGACGCCGAGCTGCGCGGGACGGAGGAAGTCGGTGAAGTCGGGCGAGAGCTTGGAGGCGTAGAGCGTCATCAAGTTTTCCGACACATGAAAGACGTAGCCCTGGCCGTCGTCGTCCACAAAGAGGTTCATGTCGAGGTAGGCATTGCCTAGGGCGCGTTGGTTGCGCGGGTCGTTTTCGGGGTAGCCGTAATCGTAGGCGATGGAGCGACGCACGTGAACCAGCACGAACGGGCCTTCGGGTTGGTCGGCCACGGCGATGCCCGCGTGCGAAAACAGATAACCATGCACATCGAGGTGGATCCACATGACGAACTTCCCGGTCAGCGCGTTGAAGATGACTTTCGGACGCTCGACGATTTTCGAGGGGTGGATGGGCGATGCCGGATCGGGGGAAGCGGTGAGGCACAGACCGCAGTTCTGCCAATCCAGCAGATTGGTGGACCTGTAGCAGGAAACGCCGGTGACCGTCGTGATCGTGGAATGGACGTGAGCGGTCTTGTCTTCGCCATACCAATACCAAGCGTCGCCGTGGCGGAGCAACGCGCCGCCGTGGGCTTGGATGGGCTGGCCATCGGTATCGAGCCAGCGCTCGCCGGGTTGAAAGGATGTGTTCATGGGCAATGATTGCTTGGTATTCAGATGGTGTGAGAGCGCCAGTGTTACTGTTTTTTCCAGCCGTCGGGTTTTAGCGTGCGTTCGCCCCAATCCCGCGCATCCAGGGGCAGGACACCGTTGGATGAAGCCCACTTCTGCCACGATTCTTGAAGTGCGTTCAAGTCGGCGGGACGCTCGGAGGCGAGGTCATGGAGTTCAGCCGGATCGGCGGCGAGATCGTAAAGTTGCCATGTTGGACTTCCCGCGAGCGCCAGCGCTTTCAGTGAGCCACGCCTGATGGCGCGACCGCCTTCATGCTCAAAATAGAGATCACGATCCGGCATGGCTTTGCCTTCCAGAGCGGGCAGAAGCGATATGCCATCGGGAAGGATGGTCGCTTTCCCATTACGCCGTGGGGGGAAGACTGCTCCGGTAATACCGATAAAGGTCGGTAAGACGTCAATTAAGTGAACCGGCATGGTGATTCGTTGACCCGGATGGATTTGCGCGGGCCACCACATGAAGAACGGGGTCGCGACTCCCCCTTGGGTTGGATCTTTTTTATAGCCGCGAAACGGCAGACTGCTGACCGTGGCCCACGCTTGGCCATAACTGCTGCGAAGCGAGTCCGATAAGTTTGCCGGCAAGGGCGGAGCTTCCAACATCTCAGCGCATGAACCATTATCTGAGGCAAACAGGATGAGGGTATTTTGCGCACGTCCACTTTTGGCGACAGCTTCGAGGATACGTCCGACGCCACGATCCATGTCTTGGATTTGCGCTGCATATGCAGCCATGCGGCGTGCCTGGTCAGCTTGAACATCGGGAGCTAGGTTTTCCCAACCGAACGTGGAAATAGGGGCGGCTTGTTGCTGATCACCTAACAAGCCGAGTTCGCGCAAACGAGTCAGACGGGCTTGGGCGATGCGATCATAACCCGCGGAATACGTGGCAAGGTTTCGTTCCACCGACTTCGCGTCGGCATGGAGTGGCCAATGCGGTGCGGTGTAGGCCACGTAGATGAATCGGGGCTGGGTTAGAGGGGCCTCGATAAACTCGACTGCGGCATCAGTAATCGCATCGGTCATCTGAAAATTTGCCCCCGGCTCCACGCAAGTTTCATTACGTACCAAAAACTTGGGCGCAACATACGAATCACCGCCGCAAATGATGCCAAAAAACTTCTCAAATCCACGCCGTGTCGGCCAGCTATCTGATGCGGGTAGGGACTGGGAATTTTTCTCAGACGTCAGGTGCCATTTTCCCGACATGAAAGATCGGTAGCCTGCTCCGGCTAAGACTTCGGGCACGGTCACGGCGTCCGCTGATAGATCGCCCTTGTAGCCAGGGCGGCCTTGATCCACTTCCGTCATCCATCCATGGCCGACTCGATGGGCATAGGCACCGGTGAGCAGCGAGGCGCGGCTCGGACAACAACGAGCCGTGTTCGATGCCGCCGTGAAGCGCGCGCCCTCCGTCGCCAAGCGGTCAATGTTTGGAGTCTTAATCTCCCCACCTTGGCAGCCAATATCGCTGTAGCCGAGGTCATCGGCGAGGATGAAAATGATGTCGGGCTTCATTGGTTTTTCCTGTCCTAATGCGAGAGAATCCATCGCGATAAAAATAGTTGCTGCACAGATGAGCGGGCGACCAAAGAGCGTTGCAGAGGTTATGGCGGCTAGGCGATTTTTTATTTCGAGACCTGCGTTTGCGCAAAGAAACGGCTGCGACGCGCGATGGGTCGTTCGCCGGTAACGTGGATGACGTGTCGCAAGTGGATCAGCGCGGAGGAGGAGCCGACCATCAATTCGTAGGGGCCACTTTCTACCTTGAGTTGGAGGTCGGCGCCGTGGAAGGCCAGCAGCTCCAGCGGCAGCGAGATCTTGATCTTTCGACTTTCACCTGGGCCGAGCTCGACGCGGGTGAAGGCTTTAAGTTCCTTGAGGGGGCGCAGCACGCTTTTGTGGTAGCCTTGGATGTAGAGCTGTGGCACGGCGACGGCGGCGCGCGCGCCGGTATTGGTCACGCGGAAGGAGAGCTCCACCGTGGCGTCGGGGGCGAGCTGATCTGTGGCGAGCACGAGGTCGGAGTAGGTGAACTGCGTGTAGGTCAGGCCATGCCCGAAGGGGTAGAGTGCCCAACTGTTCTGCTGCGGGTAATCCGCGTAGCTGTTGATCGAGTTGGGCTGGCGCGCGTAGTGCGCGGGCGTGTGGCCGGTGGTGTGAGGGAAGCTCATGGCGAGCCGGCCCGACGGGGCAATTTCGCCGAAGATCAGGCGTGCGATGGCGTGGCCGCCTTGCTCGCCGGGATATCCCGCCGCAACAATCGCGCGGCACCACGGCGCGACACCCGCCAGCGCGAGCGGCCGCCCGTAGGTGAGCACGAGGACGATGGGTTTGCCGGTAGCAGCCACGGCCTCCAGGAGTTTTTCTTGGGCGGCGGGCAACTCCAGGCGGCAGCGATCAAAACCTTCGCCGCTGAGCACCATGGATTCTTCGCCGAGCACCATCACCACGACGTCGGCAGCGGCTGCGGTGGCGACGGCTTGCGCGCGGCTTTCGTCAGTGCCGCTCATGAGGTCACATCCGGGCGCATAGTTGATCTGCACCGCGTGGTCTTTGACGGCGTGGGTGATGCCTTGAAGCACGGTGACGACGGCCTGTTCTGCCGACTCGTGGCCGTAGAAATTGCAGTTGCGCTGACGGGCTTGCGGGAACGCGTAATCGGCGAGCAGGGTGCGGGCGCGGTCGGCGCAGGGGCCGATCACGGCGATGCGCTGGAACGCGGTCGGAGCAAGAGGCAAGAGCCCGCCGTCGTTCTTCAAGAGGACGAGCGATTGCTCGGCGATCTCGAGGGCTTGGGCTTCTTGTTGAGGCGTGCGCACCGCAATCGTCACGGGCGCGGGATTGGGTTGTTCGGCGGCGAGTAGGCCGAGCTTTTCCTTGAGCGAGAGGACGCGTTTGACGGAAGCGTCGATCAGCGCTTCCGGCATGAGGCCGGCGGCGACCAAGCCCGGCAGGTGCGTCCGGTAAAATTCGGGCGCGGGCATCTCCACATCGAGGCCGGCGAGTTTGGCGCGGCGGGTGACTTCGCGGCCGTCGGCGCAGGAGTTGAAGAAGAAGGCCGTTTGCTGACCGAGTCCGAAAAAGTCGCTGACCGTCAGGCCGTCGAAGCCCCACTGGTCACGCAGGATGGTGGTCAGTAGCTCGTGGTTGAAGAAGCACGGCACGCCGTCCATGTCGTGGTAGGCGACCATCAGAGTGCCGAGTCCGCCCTCGCGAATCGTGGCTTCGAAGGAGAACAGGTGGTTGTCGCGCAGGTCGCGCGGGGTGACGTGGCAGGTGCCGAAATTATGGCCACCCTCGCAGGCGGAGTAGCCGGCGAAATGTTTGCCCATGCTGGCGACGCCCTTGGAAAGATCGTCTCCGGCGAGACCGCGCACGTAGGCCACGCCCATCGCGGCGGAGAGGAGGGGGTCTTCGCCGAAGGTCTCTTCGCAGCGGCCCCAACGCGGCTCGCGGGCGATGTCGAGGACGGGTGACAGAACTTGGGTGATGTCATGCGCGCGCAGGTGCGGGCCGAGGTGGCGCGCCCAGTCTTCGATCAACGCGGGGTTCCAGGTTTGTGCCTGATTATGGGCTTGGGGGAAAATGACCGAGCCGTGGGCGATCTGGCCGCAGATGGCTTCATCGGTCATGATGGCTGGCAAGGGCACGGGGGTGCGGGTGCGCAGGTAGGCTTGGGCCTTGGCGAGCTGGGCGCGTGCGCCGGACAGGCTGATCTCGGGGTTCTCCTGCAAGGTGACGATCCAGCCGATGCCATTGGCGAGTAGGCCCTCGGCTTTGGCGGGGCAGAACACGCCGTCTTCGAGCAATTGGCTCAGGCAAACGGAGGAAATTTGGGCGATCTTCTGTTCGAGCGTAAGCGAGGAGAGGATGGAATCGAGGTTCATGAAAAATGCCTAATGTAGGAGTGCTTACATCTCGCGTCAAAACATAGCGAGGGCTCGCCCTCGGTGGGGGCGTAGCCACGGCACTCCGTTGCCGTATTCTGGGAAAAGAAGACGCCCCAGACATCGGCATCGAGGTCTCAGCGAGTTTTGCTGTTTGTCTTCACGGGTCCCCAGGGCGCCAATATCAAGCGCTCGGGGAGGTTGCAACCGGCCTGCCAGGGCGGTGCGCCCACGGCAAATGCGCCGAGGTCGGGGTTAGTGGGGGTGTCGGCGGCAAATGGAGGGACGCTAATGCCATCGCGCTTGGTGGGTTTTAAAGATTCTGCTTTGCCTGCACCAGGAGATGTGGCCGCGAGGGTAAAGTCGCCGATTTCGACATTCGTGAATTGTGGATTACTCGCATCCCCGACCACTCCGTCCCAGACGAGATTGCCTTTGTTTTCCGCCTTGCCATAGGCGTCGGAAAAAGGTTTCCAGCCGGGAGTCTTTTTGCGAATGGCGACGATATTATTGGCGATGACTGTTCCCTTGTTGTCACCCTTGCTGCCTGCAAACCCAAAGGGGCCGTAAGGTGCACCACTCGTGTTGGTCACCAGAATGGTGTTGTGGTAAGCGAGCGTATTGTTCAGGGCCGTGTCCAAGGCTGATTTCCCATCGGTTCCATGAGCTCCCTGAAATTGGAATCCCCACTCGGTGTTCCAGATGACATTATGGTCGAAAACGTAGTTTTTGGTGAAGTCAATATAGAGCCCACTGGTGTTAAACCCATCAATGTCGTGGGCGAGATTATGATCAACCCGCACAAATTTCCCGTCGTCGGCAGCTGTGTAGAGGGCGCCTCCGTCCCAATCCTGCAGCATGCAATGAAAGATGTCATTATGATGAATCCGCGTGACGAGCTTGGCGGGGTTAGAGTTTGCCAGCGCACGAGGCGTGATCCCGGAACGACCGCAGCGGGCGATGGTGTTGTAGGCAAACTCGTGATCCTGAGTGACGGCAGCACCGCCCGTACTTATGGCGGCACATTCCACGGCCGAATAATTCGTGTCGAGGATGAGATTGTTGAGGACACGATTCCCTCGACCTAAAACTGTGACTCCGTTACCCGCACTGAATTGAAGGACGCTGTCCTGAAGTGTTAGATTGGTGCCACTCAAAATGATGCCACTCCCTTGCCCCCATTGCAGAATAAAATGGCCCGAGTTATCGGTAAAGTGGGTGAGGTATTTGGCCTTTAGACCGCTGAGAATAATGTCATGCGCTGGAGCAAGGCCCATGGCTTTACCGCGCCAAGGATAACGCACCTTGCCGCTGGCATCATAGCCGATGCCGTCGCCGCCGGCGGCCTTGTCGGTGGTGATGGAGCAGGCAAAAAGGTCCAGATCTCGAATAGTAATGTTACTCCGATCATCCAGATCGAAGGCCCAGTCGCGGCGTTTGATCTCGACGCGGTGATTTGCGGGATCATCACTGCTGAAGAGCGAAAGCTGTTGAGTGCTTTCATCAAGATACCACTCGCCGGGCGCGTCGAGCAGGGCGGGAGAATTAAAAAGGTAATAACGGGAACCAACCGGGTAGCCTGCGCCTCCGTCTTTACCGCTGTCGTTTGGCGAGGTAAAAGTGAGTTTCCCACTCTCTTGCGCAGTAACTTTTCCTGTAAAGGCCCAGCTCCAGGCTTCGACGTTGGGCTGAAAGAAAATTTCCGCGCCTGTCGCATTGACCGCGGACCCGGCGAGTGCGGTGTCTTCGATGATGCCGGTGGTCAGATTCGCCGCTTTATTGCGCGTCTTAGAAACAAAACCCGTGATCGCGCTTTTTATAGGGCGGGATAGATCGGGTGTCGTATTGGGCCAGCGTGCCAAGTGGATCATTTCCCCATCCACAAAAACCTGAAGGCCAAAATTGGAGGCGGACTTATATTGCCCGGAGAGCTTGGTGCCATAGAGATTGTCGGCTTCCTTCTGCCACGGCCCATCAACCAAATCTGCACCGCTAATCTCAGCCCGCTCGCCCGGGTAGGACGTGAAGGTAATGGGTTTGCCCGCAGTGCCGGATCGCGCGGGGCGCACGGATTCGCGATACACGCCCTCTCGGATATAAATAGTGTCACCCGGCTGCGCCAAGTCCGCCGCCCGGCCAATCGAAGTGAAGGGTTTTTCTGGGGACCGTCCGTCGTTCTCATCAGAGCCCTTGGGATCTACGAAAAGTGCGGGTGAGGCGAGTGTGGTGTCGGCGGCCTTAGGCCGGACGACCGGAACGAGTAGCGCGGATTCGGCAAAAACCGACAGTATGCTCGCCGCGAAGAGGAAGGACAGGAGAGACAGGGTGCGGACGAATTTCATAGGGGAGGATTTTAGGATTCCAAGTAAACCACGGCTTCCCACGGATGTAAATGCGTCGGCTCAAGATCAGCGTGATTGAAAAAGAGAGGCGCGGAGACAGTGTGCGCAACCTGTTATTAAGTTATTTCTTGCATCCATTACCTCCAAGTGCTCATATTCATATTGTGAAAACATTTTTCATCCCCTCACTACCCAAAATCGCGATCCTCCTTGCGCTAGCTGGCACAAGCCACGCTCAAGTCACCCTGATTGAAGAAAACTTCAACAACTACGGTTCCGCCGCCGTTCAGCTCAGCGGCCAAAGCGGAGGTGCGGGCTTCTCCGGTAACTGGGTGAATGTTGGCGGTGCTGCCAACGGCTACACCAACACCAACCTCACCGTCTCTAACACTGGGTACGTTAACACCGGCCTGACCGGTTCGACCAGCGGTGCCGCATCGAACAACAACTACGCCAACACCTTGAACGGTTTTAACAGCACGCGAGCGATTGCCCGCCCCACGACCTATCTCGGCGTCACGGGTAACACCGTGTGGTTCAGTTATACTGCTCAATTGGGAGCAGTCGATAGCGGCAACAACGCTTACTTAAATCTGTTCAATACAAGCAACATGTTCGCAACCGGCAATTTCGTTACGGGCATTGCATTCACTGGAGGAGCTACTTCCACCTTTGGAACGTATCAGGATTTTTCGACCACGAATGGCGCGGGGGTCATTGCTGGAACCACGTATCTAATCGTTGGTAGAGTTACCGTGAATCCGAGCGGCAACGACACCTTGTCCGTTTGGTATAACCCGTCTGATGTCTCCAGTATTGGGGCTATGGGTGCCGCGAATTTCACCAATTCGGGCTTCAACTACAGCAACAACACTTCCTTCCTCGCAGGAATGACAGTGGGTATCCGCAGTGACTCAGCGACACCTAACAACAATTTTATCGACTCGGCGCGCATCGCCTACGGCGACACGTCCGCCTTGAACTTTGCTGCAGTGGTGCCTGAGCCCTCCACCTATGCCTTACTGGCACTTGGTCTAGGAGCTTTGTTTTTCCTGCGACGCCGCCGCATCCAAGCCTAGCTTCGCACTGCTTAAGCGCTCACTCGGCAACGCCGGTGAAGCCTGATGTCCTTGACTTTGCGATCTTCAGGATTCCAAGTAAACAACGGCTTCCCACGGACGCAAATGACCGGAGCTAAGATCCGTGTAATTGGAAAAGAGAGGCGCGGAAGTAGGGAGTGAGACGGGCCATGGCTGAGGTTCGGAACCCCAGTTGAGCACGACGCAGACAGCCGGGTGGCCTTCCCACGCGCCGCGGCGGTAGGCGATGACAGCGCCCGGCTCGGCGAGCGAAGTGAGGTCGCCATAGACGAGGGATTTCACACGTTTGCGCAGGGCGAGGAGTGCGGCGTAGGCGTTGAACACAGAGCCGGGATCGGCGACTTGGCCGGCGGCGTGATGCGCACGGTGGATGTCGGCGAGGGGCATCCAAGGCTGGCCGGTTGTGAAGCCAGCGCAGGAGGCGTCAGCGTCCCACGGGAGCGGAGTGCGACCGTTGTCGCGGCTGTCTTCACGCACGGAAGCGAGGGCAGCCTCGGGAGTCGTGCCGGCGGCGATGGCGGCGTGGTAGAGATTGACGGTCTGGATGTCGCGGTAGTCTTCGATGGAATCGAAGGTGATGTCAGTGAGCCCGAGTTCTTCGCCTTGGAAAAGGAACGGCGTGGCCGGCAAGGTGAGCAACCACGTGGCGAGGAGGGAGGCGGACGCGTGGCGGTGGCGCACGGGATCGCCGAATTTCGACAGGCTGCGGCGCGAGTCGTGATTGCCCAGCGTGACGGTGAGCCAGCTGCGGCCTCGGGTGGCTTGGTAGAGTTTATCGAAGTTCTCCCATTGCTCGCGGCCGGTGGGAGCCCAATGGAAATAAAAATAGAACGCGCCGTGGAGTTGCTCGCTGCCGTAGCTGGTGAAATCGAGGGTGTTTTCCGCACCGACGCACCACGTCTCGCCGACGGCGTAGAGGTCGGTGCCGGCGAAGACGGCGCGATACATTTCGCGCAGGTAATCGTGAAGCGGGGGGTTGTTGCAGGAGAGGCAGTTGAGGGGGAGGAACGTGTCGGTGTTGCCCTCGGGGCGGGTGACATCGGGGTAGCCCTCGGCCTTGGCGATCATGTTGATCACATCGAGGCGGAAGCCATCGGCCCCGCGCGCGGCCCAGATCCGCAAGACGTCGTAGAGAGCCGCGCGCACAGCGGGGTTTTTCCAATTCAGATCGGGCTGCTGGGGCGAGAAGAGATTGAGATAAAACTGGCCGGTAGGCGCGTCCCACGTCCAGGACGAGCCCTCGAAGGCCGCCTTCCAATTGTTCGGCGGGATGGGGCTGCCATCGGCGTTGAAGCCCATGGCATCCATCCAGAGATACCAGTCGCGTTTCGGGTTGTCGCGTGACGACCGGCTCTCGACGAACCACGGGTGTTGGTCGGAACTGTGGTTGAGCACTTGATCGAGGATGACGCGCAAGCCGCGCTGGCGGAGACCGGCGGAGAGGGCGGCGAAATCGGCGAGCGTGCCGTATTCGGGATCGGTCGCGAGGTAGTCGGAGATATCGTAGCCGTTGTCAGCCTTGGGCGAGGCGTAGATGGGCGAGATCCAGAGGGCGTCAATGCCGAGGCGTTTGAGGTAATCGAGCTTTCCCGTGATGCCGGGAAGATCGCCGATGCCATCGCCGTTGGAGTCGGCGAAGCTGCGTGGATAGATTTGGTAGAAGGCGGCTTCTTTCCACCAGGTGGCTTGGTCGGGCAGGGTTTTTTTCTCGCCAACCATTGATGGAGTGACCGGGGACATGTTAGTTTTGGGTGATGACTTTGCCGTGACCGACGTAGAGGTTGAGGGGACCGTCGAGTTCGAGTTTGATCACGGTGGCATGGGGATTGGTGAGCCCCTGATTCATCTGGAGCCAAACGATGCCGGGGACACCGGCCCACTCGGCGCCGCCGCTGATGCGGTGAGTAAGGGGTTGTCCGTCGCCGTTAAGAATCGTGGCGGAGAGAATACGGTTATGGAGGCCTTTAATGGAAACCTCTGCGGCGGGTTGATCGAGTTGGAACAGATAGAGGGTTTTGCGGTCGGCGGAGAGCGTGCTGGGGCCATAGAAATGGCCGTGCGGCAGGCCGGCTTGCGTGTCGTAAATGGCTTCGGCGTGAGGACGCAGCCACGCGCCGATCTCGCGCAGGATGCGGGCCTGTTCGTAGAAAATCGTGCCATCGCCGAGCGGCGAGATGTTGAGTAGGAGATTGCCGCCCATGCCGGCGCACTCGATCAGCAGGCGGATGAGTTCGGCGGAGGTTTTATAGGACGGGTCGGTCGCCATGGCCCACGTGCGATTCATCGTATAGCACAACTCCCACGGGCCGGTAGGCGGCGTGGTGGGTATGCCCTGCTCGGGCGTGGCGTAGTCGCCAAAGGTGCCGATGCGGCTGTTGATGACAACGCCGGGCCGCCAGGTGCGCAGGAGCTGGCTGAGTTCCTCGAAGCGCCATTTGGCGGGGGTGCGTTCCCAATCGCCGTCGAACCAGAGTAGATCGGGGGAGTAACGTTCGCAGAGTTCACGCAGTTGGAGGCGATGGAAGCGGAGGAAGTTTTCCCAACGCACGGGATCGTCTTTGTCCAAAGTGTAGCTGCGAGCGTAGCCGGGGTGATCGGTGACGATGCCCTCGGCGTGGCGCAGGCTCGGGTAATCCGGATGCGTCCAATCGAGGTGGGAGTAATACAGACCGGCGTGGATATTTTGCGCGCGCATGGCCTCGCAAAACGGGCCGACGAGGTCACGGCCGGCGGGAGTGTCGCGGACGACGGAGAGGTGTTCTGCGGTGTCCCAAAGCGCCATGCCGTCGTGGTGCTTGGTAGTGAGCACGGCGTAGCGCGCGCCAGCCTCGGCGAAGAGCGCGGCCCACGCGGCGGGGTCGTAGCGACGGGTGAGGAAGGCGTGGCGCTGCGCCATGTAGTCCTCGAACGAGAGGGAATCGGACGGATCCTGGCCCTTGGCACCGTGGTTGTAGAACGACCAGGACTCGGGGTATTGGCCGACGGAATAAATGCCCCAGTGGATGAAGATGCCGAACTTGGCGTTTTGAAACCAAGCGAGGTCGGGCGGGATGAGGGTGGTGGTCATGAATTCAGGGCGGTCGGTCGTCGGGTCAATCTGTATGAAGGGACGGTGTCAGCTTTTAGGGTGTGTGGAAAACTTCTTCCATGGAGGCCCACCATTCTTCGGGGGCGCGGTCGGGGAGGGGGGCTTGGCAGGGTTTGCACTCCGCCCACCAAGCCTGGGTCACGGG
>Ga0163147_10008066_pt1 | contig 11769 bp, 9 predicted proteins | sample OliLakLV19MP6G1_FD_148597 | JGI IMG/M metagenome (GOLD analysis project Ga0163147, IMG submission 148597) | Freshwater microbial mat bacterial communities from Lake Vanda, McMurdo Dry Valleys, Antarctica- Oligotrophic Lake LV.19.MP6.G1 | ecosystem: Environmental > Aquatic > Freshwater > Lake >...
TCCGTGGTCCGTGATGCGTGGTCCGTGGTCGGGGTTCCTGCGACCAACCACGGCTAGGCTCGCCTGCTCGGATCTCTCCTGCCTTCGGACCACGCACCACGCACCACGCACCACGCACCACGCACCACGGACCCCCCATGATCCACCACTTCTCCTTCCCCACCGCCATCTCCTTCGGCGCCGGCTCGCGCGAACTGGTTGGCGAGCACCTCGTTGCGCACGGCAAGCGCCGTCCGCTGGTGATCACCGATCGCGGTGTCGCGCGTTTGCCCGTCTTCGCCGCCTTCCTCGAATCGCTGGTCAAGGCCGGCCTGCAGCCGGCGGCGTTCGAGGATGTCTTCGGCAACCCGGTGCGCGCCCAGGTCGCGGGTGCGGTGGCGGCTTTCAACCGCCACCGCGCCGATGCCATCGTCGGCTTCGGTGGCGGCGCCGCGCTCGATGTGGCCAAGGCGGCGGCGCTGATGGCCCACCATCCCGGCGATCTCTTCGACTACGAGGACGGGCGTGAAGGGGCGCGGCCTTTCGACGGCGAGATCCCCTACTGGGTGGCGGTACCGACCACCGCCGGCACCGGCAGCGAAGTCGGGCGCAGCACGGTGATCGCCGACGAGGTCACTCACGTGAAGCGCATCATCTTTTCTCCGCGCCTGCTGACTAAGGCGGTGTTCGCCGATCCCGAACTCACGATCGGCTTGCCGGCGCCAGTTACCGCCGCTACCGGCATGGACGCGCTCACCCACTGCGTCGAGGCCTACCTCGCCAAAGGCTGGCACCCGCTCTGCGATGGCATCGCGCTCGAGGGCCTGCGTCTGGCCGCCCGCAGCCTGGTGCGTTGCGTGCGCAAGCCCACCGACCTCGCTGCGCGCGGTGACATGCTGATGGCCTCGATGATGGGCGCGGTCGCCTTCCAAAAGGGGCTCGGGGTCACCCATTCGTGCGCCCACGCGCTCTCGGCCGCGGTCGACATGCACCATGGTCTGGCCAATGCGGTGATGATCGATCACGCGCTTGCCCACAATATCGAGGCGGTGCCAGAGCGATTCGCCACCCTCGCCGAGGTCGCCAATCTGCCGGTGCGCGATGGCGAGGGTTTTCTCGCCTGGCTGGTCGACCTCAAGCGCGACCTCGGCATTCCGGCCGGGTTGGCCGAGGCCGGGGTTCCCGCCGAGGCCCGCGCCCGCCTGCCCGATCTCGCCCTCGCCGATGTCTGTCACCAGAGCAATCCACGGGTGTGCACCCGCGCCGACTTCGCGCGCCTCTTCACGGCGGCGACGTGAGCGCGTCGCTCGCGGTGATCGATCCGGCCACCGGCGCGTCGCTTCGCGAGTTGCGCTGCGACGATGCGGCGGGCGTGGAGCGGATCGCCGATGCCGCGCGTGCCGCCCAGCCGGGGTGGGCTGCGCTCACGCTCAGCGAGCGCGGTGCGCCGATCGCGCGCTTTGCCGCGCTGCTCACCGAGCGGCGCGAGGCGCTGGCGCGCCTCCTGATCACCGACATGGGCAAGCCGATCGCCCAGGCGCGGCGCGAGTTGGAAGCCACCGTCGCCCGGGTCGGCTTCTTCTGCGAGCACGTCGGCGCAGCCCTGGCCGAACGCGTCGTGCACCGCGAGTCCGGCCTGCGCGAGGTGGTGGTGCCCGAGGCGCTCGGCACCGTGCTGCACCTGTCGGCGTGGAACTACCCCTGGTTCGTCGCGGTGAATACGCTGGTGCCTGCACTGCTCACTGGCAACGCCGTGCTCTACAAGCCATCCGAGCACGCGACCCAGAGCGGCTTGGCGCTGGTCGCCCTGCTGCACGAGGCGGGTGTGCCGCGCGCGGTGGTCGCCGCCGTGATCGGTGCCGGGGCCACCGGGCAGGCGCTGCTCGACCAGCCGGTGCAGGGGGTTTTCTTCACCGGCTCCCATGCGACGGGACTAAAGGTCGCCGCGGCTGCGGCCCGGCGCCTGGCGCGGGTGCAGCTCGAACTCGGCGGCAAGGATCCGGTCTACGTGTGCGACGACGCCGACCCTGCGGCTGCGGCGGCTGCGGTCGCCGACGGCGCCTTTTACAACAACGGTCAGAGCTGCTGCGCCGTCGAACGCGTCTATGTCCACCGTCGCATCGCCCCCGCGTTCATCGACGCCTTCGTCGCCACCGTCGATGGCTTCCGCCTGGGCGATCCGCTCGACGAGGGGACCTACCTCGGTCCGCTCGCGCGCGCCGCGCAGCTCGACGTGCTGACCGCCCAGATCGCCGATGCGCGCGCCAAGGGCGGGCGCGTGCTGCGCGGCGGTGCCCGCCTCGACCGGCCGGGCAACTGGTTCGCGCCGACGGTGGTGGTCGACGTCGACCATGGCATGGAGCTCATGCGCGAGGAGACCTTCGGCCCAGCGATCGGCATCATGGTGATCGATGACGATGCCCAGGCGACCGCGCTCATGGACGACACCCGCTATGGTCTGACCGCCGGGGTCTACAGCCGCGACGAGGCCCGCGCCCGCCGCGTGCTTGGCGCGCTGCGCACGGGCTCGGCGTATTGGAACTGCTGCGATCGGGTCAGTCCGCGCCTGCCGTGGTCTGGGCGGCGTGATTCGGGCTTCGGCTGCACCCTCGGCGACGAGGGCATCGCGGCATTCACCCAGCCGCGGGCGTGGCACCTGCGTTCGTCGTAGGCACCCGGGACGGGTGAGCACCCGCGCTCCTGGCGGGGAAGATGATGTCGCCACAGCCCGCGCTTGTGATCGTCTCCACCTCCGGCTAGTCTCCCCGCTTCACCGCAGGACGGTCCCCGGCGCTTCGCGCCGGTGCGGGCTCCTGCCACCGCGCCATCAGCGCCCTAGGATCCTTCCGTGCCTACCCATATCCTCATGAACGTCGTCGACGAGCAGGAGCTGCGCGTCGCGGTCATCCGCGACGGCCGCCTCGAACTGCTCGCGCACGAGCGCGTCGGCGACAACCAGCACCTCGGCAACATCTACAAGGCGCGCGTCGCCAACGTCGAGCCCAGCCTCGACGCCGCCTTCCTCGATCTCGGCGCCGGCAAGAATGGTTTCATCCACATCGACGAGGTCCAGCACGACAAGGGCGCCAACGCGCGTATCGAGAGCGTGCTGCAGGCCGGCCAAGAGATCATCGTCCAGATCACCAAAGAGGCGATCAAGGACAAGGGTCCCTGCGTCAGCACCTACCTCAGCCTGCCCGGCCGCTACCTGGTGCTGATGAGCGCGACCCAGATCAAGGGCGTCTCCAAGCGCATCGAGGACCAGGCTGTCCGCAAGCGCCTCAAGACCCTGCTCTCGTCCTTCACGCCGCCCGAGGGCTTCGGCTTCATCGTGCGCACCGCCGGCGCCGATCGCCAGGACGACGAGATCCGTCTCGACTACGAATTCCTCAAGCGCCTGTGGGAGGAGATCGACAGCAAGGCCAAGCGCGTGCGCGCGCCGACCTGCCTCTACCAGGAGGCCGACGTGGTCGTGCGCACCCTGCGCGACCTCGCCAACGCCGATGTCGAGTCGATCATCATCGACCAGGAACGCCTCTACGACGAGGCGCGCGCCTTCGCCCAGGTGTTCATGCCCGAAGTCTCGAACCGCATCAAGCTGCACCAGGAGCCGCTGCCGCTGTTCACCTATTACGGCCTGGAAGAGCGGCTTTCCGCGCTGTTCGAGCGCAAGGTGCAGCTCCCGTCGGGGGGCACCATCGTCATCGAGCAGACCGAGGCCCTGGTCTCGATCGACGTCAACAGCGCGCGCAATCGCGGCGCGGGCGACGTCGAGACCACCGCGCTGATGACCAACCTGGAAGCGGTCAGCGCCATCGCCGAGCAGCTCATCCTGCGCGACCTCGGCGGCCTGATCATCATCGACTTCATCGACATGGAGTCGAAAGACCACCAGCGCCTGGTGCAGCTCGCGCTGCGTCGCGCCCTGACCACCGACAAGGCCAAGATCCAGGTCGGCGGCATGTCGCGTTTCGGCCTGGTCGAGATGACCCGCCAGCGCACCCGTCCCAGCCACAAGCTGCTGGCGTCGTCGGAGTGCCCGTACTGCATCGGCACCGGCGCGATCAAGACCGCCGAGACCTTCGAGATCGATTGCATGCGCTCGCTCAAGGAGGCGCTTTCGGGCAAGTCGCTGTCCCGCCTGGAAGTGGTCGTGCCGCAGGATCTCGCGATCAGCATCCTCAACGCCCGGCACCAGGAACTCGGCCAGCTCGAAGCGCAGCACGACTGCCGCATCCTCTTCACGGGCGACAGCCTGATCAAGGCGCGCGAGTTCCGACTGATCCCCACCGCGCGCAAAGGCGACCGTCACCGCGATCGCGACCGCGAAGGGCCGATCCGTCCCAGCCTGCTCGCGCCGCTCATGGTCGAACGCGCCAAGGCGATGGCGTTGGCGCGCGAACTGGCGGCGATGAAGCCCGACCAACTCGAACGCGAACTTGAAGAGGGTGAACTCAAGCGCCGCGCCGACCACACGCCCGAGCCCGAGGCTGCGCCGGCGCCGGTCGCCGTGCCGGCCGTGCGCCTAGTCGCCACCATCTGGGACGAGGCCGCGGTCCTGCGTCGCCTGCTCTTCAGCCCCAATGCCCCGTTCACGGTCGCCCCGCAGGCCAAGGAACGCCACGAGCTTGCGTCTGAAGGTCGTCCGGCTAGCATGCCGACCCGCCATTCGGGCGGGCGCCGTCGCCGGCGCTGAGCCAGGGCCGTCCGTTTTCGTTGCAATTCCCGGCTGTGAAGCCACTTGGAGCCAGACATGTACGCCGTCATCAGCGATCGTGGTCGTCAGTACCGGGCCATCCCCGGCCAGAAGCTCACCCTCGACCGCGCCGAGAGCGCCGCCGTGGGCTCGACCCTGGAAGTCCCCGTCCTGCTGCTCGCTGATGGCGCCACGGTCAAGGTCGGCGCGCCCCTGGTGGCCGGCGCCAAGGCCGTGCTCAAAGTCCTCGAGCACACCCGCGGCGACAAGGGCGTGCTGGTCAAGTACATGAAGCGCAAGCGCAACCTGCGCCGCCATGGCTACCGTCATGACCACACCGTGGTCGAAGTCGTCTCGGTCGGCTAGTCGCCCGGGTCGGCTCGTCATCCTGGTCGACCCCTGGCCGCCCAGCGGCTGATCCACACGCTTCGTAGCGACCCGCTAACCCTGGTCCGGCGCCACAGCATCCTATGCTGTGGCGCCTGCCATTTTGGGGATTCCGCGCATGTCCTTCCGCCCTGTCGCCACGTTCATCTTGCTCTGCGCTGCTGCGCTCAACGCCGCCGAGCAGGTCTCCTCGGCCGATTTCGGGCCCGAGGGCACCACTAAGCTGTGGTCGCCGATCACCAGCCGGCCCTTCTATGCCTCGGTGACTCCGCTCAACCAGGCCGATACCACCCTGTCCGACATGGGCGCGGACGACGACGGCTGCCGCCACAGCTCGAACCGCGTCGAATACGCGCGTTATGTGGTCACCGATCCGACCAGCTACTTCTCGGCCCTGTCGGTCGAATGGGATGACAAGTCGGGCCGCTTCGTCCAGCCGCTGACGCCGGAATTCAAGCAGTGGGTCGACCGCACCTTCAATGGCGACCTCGCTACTGACATCCAGCGCGCCTTCACCAACCGGCAGAAGCTGCGCGCGGCGCAGAACCAGCCGCCGCTCGACCGCGACAAGTTCGTCATGGACCAGGATGCGGTACCGGTCGAGAAGCGCTTCGAGTACGCGCTGCGCTGCTACGAGAAGCGCGGTGCCCGCGCCGCCGTCCTCGCCAAGCTCGCCCTCACCGGCGCCTGGTCGACCCGCGCCCGCTTCCAGCTGCCGATCAGCGATCCACGCCTGGCCGGAGCCTTCGAGGAGGTCAACGACAAGGTCGTGCGCCAGATCAAGGACGGCGAGCAGTTCAACCTCGGGAAGTGGTACGGGATCTACCGCGACATCTTCGCCAAATCCGACCTCAAGCCCTCGGCCTACCTCGTCGCCGGACAGGTCGCATTCGGTTTCGCCACGCGCATCGGGGATCGCAAGCAGGCCGAAGAGATCATCGAGAAGCTGACCGAGCGCTTCAAGCCCAACCGCGAGAACAACGACGGCCACGAGTTCCAGCGCGGCATCGTGCGCACGATGAAACGTCAGCATGCCGACTACATCCAGCTGCTGGACCGCGCCTCGCGCGAGTTCCGCCGCGCCATCGCCGAAGAGGAATTCACCCGCATCCGCCTGCCCGAAGTGGTACTGGCGGTGGCCGAGAGCCTGCGTCGCAGCGGCAACACCACCGATGCCGTGGACTGGTACCTGTGCCTGGCGCAGATGGGCGAGACCCAGCCCAAGCTGCGCGCCGACATCCGCGCCGAGGGCAAGGCCCCCGGCCCGAGCGCCCCGTACCACGTCCAGCTCGGTTGGATCGCCGATCGCCAACTCGACGCCCTGGCTGCGGCGGGGGTCGCGCATGCCGGCGTCGCCAGCGGCGCCAACAAAGGCCTGATCAACGCCATCCTCTTCGATGGCCTGGGCACGCTCGAATACGTCAATCCTGGGTGGCAGCCCAGGACCGGGGCTGAGGCCGAGGATTGCGCCTTCGTCCTCGATCTGGTCGGCAAGGGCGTGCTCGTCCATCAGCAGCGCTACGCCGCCTGGCCCGAGAAGCTCGGCGACCTGTGGATCAAGGACATCCACCACGACCGCAACCGCGTCAACCGCTTCCACTGCCCGGTCACCGGCGCGCCGTTCGCCTACAAGCAGCTGACCGGTGACCAGGCGGCGAAGACCATCGTGGTCGCCACGCGCGAGCCCGTGCCGACCAAGGACGGCAAGCGATTCATCGGCTACCTCGCCAACAATACGGTGATCTGGAGCGACAAGCCGTTGGCGCCGGGCGAGCTCTGGCTGAAGTGACCGGCTAGGTGCCGGTCGGGGATAGCGAGCGTCGCGCTGGCTCGGTCTCGGACGGCATCTCCTCGTTTGGCGAAACGACCAGGTAGCGGTGCTACCTTGGGTCGTTTCGCCGCCTTGGATATGCCATCCGACTATCCCGACAGGCTCCTAGAGCTGAAAAGGCGGTTGCCCATCGACGCATACCCCGACGCTCGCCGCCGATGACCGACCCCGCCCGTCTCGCCGCCGTCATTGGTCAGGATGCGTTGTGCCGCCTGCTCGCGCGCATCGTCGCGCGCGGCAAGCTACCGCACGCCGTCCTGCTCGAAGGGACTCCCGGCTGTGGCCGACGCACGGTGGCGCGCGCGCTCGCCGCCGCGCTGCTCTGCCGCCAGCCGGCCGCGGGCGACGCGTGTGGCACATGCGCCTCCTGTGTTCAGGTCGGCCAGGGCACGCATCCGGACCTGCTCCTGTTCCCTGCCGAGGGCGAGGACGTCGCGGTCGACAAGGAGCTGACCGAGGCGGTGCGAGATCTGGTCGAAAGCCGTGCCTACGAAAGCCCGCTGCTGGGCGGCGGTCGTGTCTTCGTCATCCCTGATATCGAACGTCTACAGCGCAACCAGGCGACCGCCGCCAACTCCCTCCTCAAGGTGCTCGAAGAGCCGCCGCCATCGACCTGGTTCATCCTCACCACCGCCTTCGCCTCGGGCGTGCTGCGCACCATCCGTTCGCGCGCCCAGCTCTATCGCCTGCAGCCGCTCATCGCCGGCGATGTCGAACGCATCCTCATGCGCGGCGGTGTGCCAGCGCCGATTGCCGCGCGGCGCGCCACCGCCAGCGAGGGCAGCCATCGCGGACTTTGGGACGATGATCTGCCCGAGGTGCCGTTGGCCGGTCTGATCAGCCTGCTACGCGACGGGTGGTCGACGACGACGTTGGCCGATCTGGTTTCGGCGCTGCCCACCCGTGAGCGCGAGGACGGTCGGACCGTGGCCAGCGAGCAGCGGCGTATCTGCCGGCTCTGGTTGGCGGCCTTGCAACAATCGCTCCGTCGCGACCTGCTCGGAACCGAGGCGAGGGTTGCGGCCGATGGCATCGAACGCGTGCAGCAGGCGCTGCGCGATCTGCAGCGGAATCTCCAGCCGCGCTTGGTGCTCGAAGCGCTCGCCTTGCCGCGCAGCTGAACGTCGCAAAAATCCGCGCCGACACCAACGCATGTCGCGTTTCACGGCTGGCCGTGCGACATCGCAGGCGAATGGGTGCAAGCCCGTGTTGCAAATCCACCTGCGGAGGATTGAATGCCGAGGATTGTTGGAGCCCGCCTATGGCACGTGATGCGTTGTTGGACATGTACCTAAAGGATATTTCCGGCTTTCCGGTGCTGACCCGGGAACAGGAAGGCACCGTCTCGCGTAAGTTGCGCGCCGGCGACAAGGCTGCCCGCCAAGAGATGATCCAGTGCAACCTGCGCTTGGTGGTGAGCGTGGCGCGCCAGTACGATAATCAGGGATTACAGATCCTCGACATCATCGAGGAAGGCAACATCGGCCTGATGCGCGCGGTTGAACGTTTCGACCCCGACATGGAGTGCCGCTTCTCGACCTATGCGGTGCACTGGATCAAGCAGTCGATCCGCCGCGCCCTACTCGAAAAGGTGCGCAATATCCGCGTCCCCGCCTACATGGCCGAACTGGTCGCGCGCTGGAAGAAGTTCGCCCGCGACAAGCCGAACACGACCGACGTCGAAGAGATCGTCAAGGCGCTCAAGCTGCCGCGCGAGAACATCAAGCTGATCAAGCGCATCATGGCCACCTCGCTGATCAACGGCAATGCGGTCGACACCGATGACGTCAGCGAACTGACCGGCTTCTTCGAGGACGGCAACGGCGCCCAACCCGACAGCGCCATGCAGGGCCGCGAGAACGTCAGCGTCCTTCAGTCGCGCCTGGGCATGCTTGCTCCGCGCGAGGCCGACATCCTGCGCTACCGCTACGGCATGGACGAGTTCCCGGTGCTGACGCTCGAGGAGATCGGCAAGATCTTCGACCTGACCCGCGAGCGCGTACGCCAGCTCGAGGCCAAGTCGCTGGCCCGCCTCAAAGAACTGATCCCATCGGAAACGGTGCTGTAAGACCCGCGAGCATGGTGGCTCGCTGAGTGCGGATCGGGTCAGGCCGCTGTGCTGCTCGGCGCCCGCGGTATCCACAGGGGCACGCGCGTCCGGTAGCGCCGGTAGTCCTCCCCGAAACGCTGGGCGAGATCCGCCTCCTCAGACGGACGGGCGACCAGGTGCCAAGTGAAGGCGCCGGCCACCGCGTAGACCGCCACCGCTGGTGACCCGAGCATGACCGCGACGGCCAGGACCTGGAGCACGCCCGCAACCGCCATCGGGTTGCGCAACCAGCGATAGGGACCGCTCACCACCAGGAGCGCGGGGGCCGCGACCGGGAGGGGCGTGCCCAATCCCTTTCCGGCCATGACCACCGCGCTGCTGATGCCGAGCGCGCCGGCGAGTGCGAAGGCGGCTGCTGCCAGTCCCTGGGCAGTCGGCCCCACCGCGACGCGCAACGGATCGAGGCGCGCGGTGTGCCAGGGCAGCACCACCAGGAAGAGTACCCAGAACGGCACCAGCTGGGACAGGGTGCAGGCGATGTGCGTCGCGGGCGAGGCCGAGCGGGCGGTACGGAACAGCTGCAGTTCGGCGCACACCGCGGCATTGCCGACCAGCATCAGGGCCATCGCCACCGCCGCCGCGTGGCCACTGTCGCTGGCGACGCTCCACGCCACGCAGAGCAGGGTCGGATACGCGACCGCACCGAGCAGCAGCAGGCGCAGTCCGGCAAGCGGTCGCCACGCCGCGACCAACGAGCCGCCGACCAACAGCAGCGCGTCCGGCCAGACGAAAGCGCGGAACACCGGCCAGCCCATGCCGTCGACCAGGAAGGGGGCCCGCGAGCCCGGTACCGCCAACAGCAGCGCCCACCACGCCGCCACCGCCAGCGCTTGGCCCAGGTAGAACGGCCGGACAAGGGTGCGGGGATTGAGGATCATGGTCGATGTGAGGGTACTGCCCAGTCAGCGATCAGCCAACGCTGGTGGCTCACTTCAGCTGACGTACCGCCTGGATCAGACGTTCGAGCTGGTGGAGGTAGCGGGTGCGATCCTGATCGGCGTATGGCTTGTGCCCGCCGCTGATCTCACCGGCGTCACGCAGGTAGCGCATCAACTCGCGCTGGGCGACCGCGGCGCCGATCGAATTGCCATCGTACACCGTGCCGCGACCGGTGAGGACCAGCGTCCCGCGCGGAATGCAGCGCGCGGCGAGCAGAATGTCCTCGGTGATGACGATGTCGCCGCGGGCGACGTTGGTCGCGATCCAGTTGTCGGCGGCGTCGAAGTCGCCGCTGACCACCTCGAGGCGGATCATCGGATCGTCGGGCATGCGCAGCCAGGTGTTGGCGACCACGATAACCAGCAACCCATGGCGCTTGGCGACGCGGTAGGTCTCGTCCTTCACCGGGCAGGCGTCGGCGTCGATGACGATCCGCGCCATCGCGTCTAGACCACGCCGAAGTCGATGAAGCCGGCTTCGACATCGACCGCGAGCAGTTCCACCCGTACTAGGTCGCCGACGTCGAGGCCACGTGCCCCGCGCACCACCTTGCCCTCGACCGGGGGGTTCAGCACGCGCACCCAGGTTCCCTTGTTGGCGGCGCCGGTGACCAGCGCCTCGAAGCGCTCGCCGATGCGATCGACCAGGACCAGGGCGGCGGCCGACTTGCGCACCTGGCGTTCGACCTTGTCGGCGGCGTTTTCCTGATCGCTGCAGTGCGTGGCCAGCTCGGCGAGGGTGGCATCATCGTAGGGCGACGGCGTGCCGGCGATCGCCGCCTTGAGCAGGCGCTGGGTGAGCAGATCGGGGTAGCGACGGTTGGGCGCGGTGGAGTGGGTGTAGTCGCGCACCGCCAAGCCGAAGTGGCCGATCTGGTCGCCCGGGCGCTCGAGGATGTACTCGCCTTTGCCCATCAGCTTGACCACGGAAAGCGACAGATCAGGAAAGCGCAGCGGATCGGCGGCGCGGCGGGCGACCAGGAATGCTTCGAGCGCCTTGGGGTTGGGCACGGCGGGCAGGTGGCCGCCATGGCGAGCGGCGAGTTCGACGATGCGGTCCCAGCGCTCGGGCACGCGCACGACGCGACGGATGGCGGCGAAGCCGTGCGTGGCGAGGAAGCGCGCGGCGACGCCATTGGCCGCGATCATCAGATCCTCGATCAGTTCCTTGGCGCGATTCTTGGCTTCGCGGCGCAGGTCGATCGGCTTGCCGCCCTGCATCACCGCGCGCGCCTCGATGCTTTCCAGCACCAGCGCGCCCTGCTCTTGCCGGCGGGTGCGCAGCGCCTGGGCGGCTTCGTCCTGGTCTGTCACTTGGCCGGGCAGGTCGGGATCGGCCGCCACCTTGGCCGGGATTGGCCCGGTGCCTTCCAGCCACGCGCCGACCGTATGGTAGGTGAGCTTGGCGCGGTTGTGCACCCGCGCGCGGAACAGGTCGGACGCAATGATCTCGCCAGACGGGTTGACGTCGAAGCGCGCGACCATGGCCAATCGGTCCTGGTCCTGGTTGAGCGAGGTGAGGTCGGTCGACAACCGCTCGGCCAGCATCGGGAAGATGCGCGCCGGGGTGTAGACCGAGGTCGTGTTGTGCGCGGCGTGGCGATCGCTCGCGCTGCCGGCGGGCACCAAGCCATCGACGTCGGCGACTGCGACGTGGACGCGGATCAGTCCGGGCAGGCGCTCGCTGTACGAAAGCTGGTCGAGATCGCGCGAGTCGTCGTTGTCGATCGAGCACCACGGCTTGGTGCGCAGGTCGAGGATGTCGGCAGCCATCGCCGCGGGCCGCAGCGCGGCCTGCTGCCTGATTTTACGCCGGCGGTCGAGCATG
>Ga0163147_10008078_pt1 | contig 11758 bp, 8 predicted proteins | sample OliLakLV19MP6G1_FD_148597 | JGI IMG/M metagenome (GOLD analysis project Ga0163147, IMG submission 148597) | Freshwater microbial mat bacterial communities from Lake Vanda, McMurdo Dry Valleys, Antarctica- Oligotrophic Lake LV.19.MP6.G1 | ecosystem: Environmental > Aquatic > Freshwater > Lake >...
GCAGTTTGATCACCAACTTGCGCGTGCCAGCGGTGGTCATCCCGTCGCTGATCATCAGCGTATTTTTCCTGTTCGTCTATGAAGCCTCATTGAGCGGCGCGGCAAATTTCTTTTTGCGCGGGCAAAGTTATCTCGGCTTTATTCTGCCGCTCTCTGTGGTGAGCGCGGCTCTTTCTGGCGCAGGCGTGGCGGGTCAAAGTATCGTGCGTGACATCGAGAATGGTTACTTCGATAAGCTGCTGCTCACGCCTGTCAGCCGCGTGGCGCTCGTCCTAGGTCCGATGATCACGGGAGCGGTTTTACTGGGTGTGCAAACCATCCTCTTGATCATCATTGCGCTGTTGATGGGACTTGAACCCGCGACGGGCTTTCCCGGTTTGCTTGCTGTCCTCGGTTTTGCGATGCTGTTGGGCGTGGCGTTTTCCGGTTTTACGGTGGGCGTGGCGCTTCGATCTGGCAGTGCGGGCGCGACTCAAGGTGCGGGCTTCCTATTCTTCCCGCTTTCGTTCCTCACGGCGACGTTCGTGCCGCTTGACCTACTCACTGGTTGGATCAAGACGGCGGCAACCTACAACCCCATCACCTACATTCTCGAAGCCACGCGCACGATCATCAATGTGGGGTGGGATACAGAAATCATACTGCGCGGGTTGTCCTCAATTGCGCTGCTGGCGGTTGTGCTGTACATATGGGCATTCATGAGTTTACGGGCGCGGACACGGCGCAAGTAACCTCACCTAATTTTTTCGTAGGGACGCGCAACGGCGCGTCCGTTTGTTGTGTTGAATGCTGCGGACGCCCCGTTGGGCGTCCCTACATTGCACGGTTTAAATATCGCCTCGCCACGTTCCCTACCGTATAATCCCCCATAGATTTGTTGTTATTCAAAGGGTTGTCTTCATGGCAAACGAAAATCTTGCGCGATATGCACTCGATGGCGACGGCTCAATCCGCCATTGGCTCACGTGCGGTACGGTGACATCTCCGCTGACCGATACGCTGAATCGCGTCATTCGCAGCGACGGATCACCGTTTGGGAATGGGAAACGTTGGGTGTTGAACTATTGGGCATGGTCAAACGCATCCAAAAAGATCAAGCGGAAGGTGTATAAGGCGCTCCCTAAATTTACATGGACGCCGGGAACACGCCCTACGCTGCACGCCGAAGGAATCGACGGGAAAGTGTGGGAATATAAGACCGCCGAGGAAGATCAGGTGATGGATTTCAGCCTGTTCAACTTCACACCCGCGCTGATGCAAGGTTGGACATTCGCGCTCATTGAAGTTGACGCGCCCATGACTGTACAAGCCGAGATGATCACCATTGGACCCGCTCGAATTTACGTGAATGGGGTGCTGGTCAAGCATTACGCCGATGAATTCAGCTATGTTGAGGTGCAGCGTGTCCCCGTCACACTTGACCTTAAAGCAGGGTTGAATGAGGTTTATTTGCACGGTGAAATGTTGGGCTGGCGAGAGGCACGGCTTGCGCTTGGTTTGCGCTTCCTCGATAACCCGCCAATCACGGTCTGTATCCCCATAGGCGATCTTCCAGCGGAGCAGTGGCATCGTGCTGAAAACGGACTCAACGCCCTGCAAGTCAAACAGTTCGCATTTACGACTTTGCCGGGATTCATCTCGCTTGACGAACATACCGCCGAACCTTTCACCTTTGAGGCGAAAGTCGAACTGCCTATCCCCAAAAACGTTTTCGCGCAGTTATCACGGCTAAAACTGCCACATGGCGCGGCACAATTGACGCTCAATCCCGGTCAAAGTGGCGAACTGCCCATCGTCACCGAAGTCACGGCGGGCATGTCGGGAATGCCGGGTGAAAACAGCCTATCGTTGACCCTTTCGCCCGCTGACGGAACACCGCTGGCAATTCAACGCGAAATGTGGGCGGGCAAAAATCAATTTAGCAGCCAACCCTACGGTGATTACGACTCGCGGCGGCGCGAAGCGTTGGAGCATCTGGCGAACATGCCTTATGACATTCCAGCGGCAATGGCGGCGCTCGAACTTGGCAAAATAGATCGGGTTGCGCCCGAAGCGGTGGCGCTGGCATGTCACTTTATGGAGAATCGTTACGACTGCGCCGATTTCTATGCGATTGGCTTACTGGCGCTGTTGTATCGTTTCCCCGACGCCATGCGCCCCGAAGATCGCCAGCGAATTGAGGATGCCTTTAAGGGCTTCAAGTATTGGATTGATGAGCCGGGACTCGATGCGATGTGTTATTTCACCGAGAACCATCAAATCCTATTTCATGTGGCGGCGTATCTGGCGGGGCAGCGGGCGCAGAAACAGGTGTTTACCAACAGCGGTTGGACAGGACGGCAGCAGGTGAACCGTTCACGCGGACGAATCGAACGCTGGATTTTGACCCGTCTGCGTGGCAACTTCTCCGAATGGGACTCGAACGCTTATATGACGCTTGATGCGTTTGCGATGCTGGCGCTGGTCGATTATGCCGAGAGTGCGCGTTTGCGCGATATGGCGACGGCGTTGCTGCACAAGATTTTCTTTTTGCTGGCGTGTCAATCGTTCAGGGGATCGCATTCCAGTACACATGGGCGCTGCTACGTATCGGCGTTGAAATCGGCGCGAGTCGAGAACACATCGAGTCTGGGGCGCATCGCATGGGGCATGGGCATTTTCAACGGTGAGACGCGGGCGACGGGGTTACTCGCCCTCTCGCGCAATTACCGCGTGCCAGACGTGATCCAGCGCATTGGTGCAGACGTGGAAAGCACGGTTTATACCGAGGCGCGTTCGCTAGAACAGTTTCGTCCGCAGTTCGACATGCGCGGCGATGCGTGGGATGTGCGGACGTTCACGCATCGCACCGCCGATGTGATGCTGTCGGCTGCTGTCAACTATCACCCCGGCGAATTTGGTATTCAAGAACATTTATGGCAAGCGACACTCAGCCCCGAAGCGTGCGTATTCACGACCTATCCCGGCAATAGTCAGGAACACGGTAACGCCCGTCCCAACTTCTGGGCGGGGTCAGCACGACTGCCGCGAGTCGAAATGTGGGGCAAAACGGTGCTGTGCCTTTATCACCTTGAACCGGGCGTGGGTTTAGGTTTCACACATGCCTATTTCCCCACTCAAGCCTTTGATGAATGGCGTATTGAGGGGCAATGGGCTTTTGCCCGTGTAGGTGATGGGTTTATCGCGCTGTGGGGGGATGGCAACCTTGTGCTGACCACAAACGGGCGTCATGCGGCGCAAGAACTTCGCAGCACCGGCGCGGGCGAAGCGTGGATGTGTCACGTTGGGCGGCGAAGCGGCTATTTTTCGGAGGGATTCGATAAATTCTGCGAGGTCATGCTCACGAGTGAGCAGCCCGCCGGCAATCGAGACGCGATCACATGGCACGACCCGGAATACAACGGCATGGAGATTATTTGCAAGTGGGAAGGTGTGTCGAGAGTCAATCAGGACAATTATCACCATCCCGACGTGCATTACCGGAATAAATACACGCATACACCGATGGACGCCGACACCATGACGATCACGCATGAGGGCGAGTCGATTACGCTAGATTTACGTCGGGCTGTTGTCATCGAACCCGCGCATTGATTGGTAAAATGGGTCAGTGTTGGTGATTGAATGACGCTTGACAGCTTGACGGGTGAACGCCGATTTATACAGCGCCGTCAGAAATTCGATGATGCGGCGCGACTCGCTGCCGCTCGTGGGTGGGCGCAGTCCTTGATCGAGCTTGTCGAGCGTCGCGTTGATCAATGCCGCCAGCGAATTTGGCACGTCGGCTTTCTGATTCCATAATGTGACCAGCGATTCATCGGGCGCGGTAAATGTCCAGTTGCTATTGTTGTAGCTGTACAAACCGCGCACTTCGACGGTTGCTTTCTGGAAATCCAAGCGCAAGTAGGTTTCTTGTCGCGTTGATACGGCGCTGTTGATGATGCTGCCCAACGCGCCGTTTTCAAATTCGACCATTGCCAGCGATAGGTTTTCGACTTCGATAGGAAGGTCGAAGGTCGCAAGTCGGGCGTAAACTTCCGCCCACTTGGGGCTTAACCACAGCATCAGGTCGATGAGGTGGATTCCGTGTCCTATGGTGGTGCCGCCAAGCGATTGATCCCATGAGGCACGCCAAGGCACAGCATAGTAATCTTCCCCGCGAAACCAGAGGGTGTGACAGGTGGCGACTCTCAAATCGCCTAACGCGCCCGACTCGATCATCTGCTTGAGCCGCTGTGCCGCCGAACCGAATCGCCATTGAAAGACAGTGCTGACGAAATGTCTCGACATGGTTTCTAAGTCTTGTAGCTCATCGAGAGTAGACAGCGACCCACACAACGGTTTTTCGCAGATAACATGCGCTCCCGCGCCTAGACATGCGTGGACGATAGGGGCATGGGTATTGGGCGGTGTGCAAACGTGAACGATGTCGGGCTGCGACTCTTGGAGCAGGGTAGCGGCATTCGGGTAATAGGTTGGGATGTGATGCGTTTGGCAGAAGGCAAGCCCGCGCTCTTGATCCGTATCCGCAGCGGAGATGATTTTTACCCGATCACCCAACGATTTCAGTGCTTCAGCATGGGCGTTCGCAAACGAACCCGTGCCAATAATCCCCACTCGATAAGCGGTCATTTTCTTGCCTCTTTGTAACAATTGTACGAGACAAGTGTAGCATAATCGCTTGCGCTTCCCTACAACCTAAGCCATAATTCGCTTACGCTTGACGTTGATGATACGAAAATAGGTTTATGGGTAAACTTGGTTTTATTTCGATCATTCGTAGCACTTTTGATGTAGCACTTGCTGGTGACATGATACAAAAGGCGCGGACGGCGTTGATCGATGCAGGCTACACGCTGTTAGGTCGCCCCGAAGCCGTTACGACATTTGAAGAAGCTGCCCTTGCCGCCGATGAACTCGCGGCGCTCGATCCCGCGCTGGTCATCATTTTTCAAGCGACGTTTGCCGACAGCACTATGACAATGGCAATCGCGCATAGCGTTGATGCGCCGCTGCTGCTGTGGGCTGTCCCCGAAGATCACACGGGGGATCGTTTACGCTTAAATTCGCTGTGCGGGATCAACCTCGCGGGTCACGCATTGACACGCGCTCGTTATCGCTATGGCTATATCTACGCCGCACCAGATGACAGCACCGCGCTTGAAAAGGTTGGGCTGTATGCGCGTGCTGCCGCTGCCCGTCATGAACTGCGTTCGGCGCGAATCGGGCGGATAGGCGAAAATCCAGCGGGCTTTGATACTTGCCTGATGGATCAAGCTGATCTCAAATCACGTTTTGGCGTCGAAATTGTACAAATCGACCTCCATAATGAAGTGTTCACAGAGGCGCGATCCGCTGATCTTGAGTTGGTGAGCGCGGCAGGGGAGCGATTGTCTGCCCGTGTCACGGGATTGGATACGCTCGATCAAGCGGGCGTCAATGGAACACTTGCCGCTTATGTCACGCTTCAAGATAGGGCGCGGCGCGATAACCTCAGCGGTTACGCGGTGCGCTGCTGGCCCGAATTCTTTACCGAACTCGGCTGTGCGGCGTGTGGTGCGATGTCTCTGCTCAATGATGAGCAAACTCCGTCAAGCTGTGAGGCAGATGTGAACGGCACAATCACCAGTTTGATACTGCAAACCTTGAGCGGCGAACCCGCCTTCGGCAGTGATGTCGTTTCGCTGGATAAAGAACGCGATGCACTGGTATTATGGCATTGCGGACTCGCGCCGCTTTCGATGGCAGATACCGAAAATGGCGAACAAGCAGGGGTAACTATCCACTCGAACCGCAAATTACCGCTCTTGATGCAGTTCGCACTCAAACCCGGCATCGTTACGATTGCCCGTTTGAGCGAAGCTTCGGACGAATATCGCCTCGTGATCGGGCGGGGAGAAATCATTAAAGCGCCTCGCGCCTTCTCTGGCACAACCGGACTCCTGCGCTTCGAGCGGGGTTCACAGAAGGCGCTCGATACCATCCTCTCCGAAGGGTTAGAACATCATGTTTCGATCACCTATGGGGATTACGTCGCAGAACTTCACGTTTTGGCGCACATGTTAGGATTGCCAGTTTTACAACTGTGATGAGCAGTTGTTCTGGGTTGTCAATGAAATGTTTATTAGGAGACATTACGGATGAAGAAGGTTGGCGTATTTTTAGTGTTGGCGCTCCTGATTATTGGGGTGCTTGGAGTTCAAGCTCAAACAGAGCCGGTTGAACTTCGTATTGCATGGTACGACGATGGCAATGAAGGCGCAGTTCTGCGCGATCTACTGGATCGTTTTGAAGCGGATAACGCTGATATTCGTGTCGTAATCGATACCGTCCCCTATACGTCCATTCTGGAACAACTTCCCCTGCAAGTTGAAGCAGGTGAAGCTCCAGATATGGCGCGTGTCTCGGCTGGTGAACGTTATCGCGGATTTTATCTTGACCTGCGTCCCTACCTGACCGACCCCGCCTATTGGGAAGAAAGTTTCCCCGCAGCGGCTTTGCAATGGCTGCGTGGCGCTGATGAAGATGGAACCGAGATTCACGGTTTCCCGAATCAGTTCACGGTGACGGGTCCTTACATCAACCGCACGCTGTTCGAACAGGCGGGTGTTGACGTGCCGAGCGACAACAGCGACGAAGTGACATGGGAACAGTGGACAGAAGCCGCTGCTGAAGTTGCCGAAGCGACAGAAACTTATGCTGTGGCGATAGATCGCAGCGGTCACCGTTTCGCGGGTCCCGCGTTCACGCAAGGCGCGACCTATTTTGATGAAGAAGGCAACATCACCATTGATACACCCGGTTTCCGTACAATGGCGCAAATGCTCATTGACTGGCACACCAACGAATTGACCCCCGCCGAAGTGTGGTTAGGGTCGGGTGGTACGTATGCGCCGGGTGCGCCGTTCTTTGTCAGTGGCGAACTGGCATTCTATATGTCGGGCAGTTGGCAAATTGGCAACTTCGCTACAAACATCGGTGATGCGTTCGACTGGGAAGCCGTGCCGAATCCGACAGGTCCCGGTGGCAGCACAGGGATGCCCGGTGGTACAGCGTTTGTCGCCTTCGCGCAAACCGAACACCCCGAAGAAGTGGCGCGGGTGATGGAATATCTGGCAAGCGTAGACGTGTACCGCGAATTTGTGGAGCGCACGTTGTTCATCCCCGGTCATCAGAACCTGGGCGAAATCGACTATCAAACTGAACTTCCTGCCGCTGAACAATCTTTGCAAGTGTTCGCGGCGGAAGCCCTCAAACTGAGCGACCAAGCCTACGGACTGCAATACGGTTCGAACGCATTTGCGGTCAACAATCCCGTTCGTGACCGCTTGACACAAGCGATCATAGGTGAATTAAGCCTCGATGACGCCATTCTACGCATTCAAGAAGATATTGATGCGGCGTTGGCGGCAGCGGCAGCCAGCTAAACTAAGTCAAAGAAGGGGGGCAGGGCAAATGCCTTGCCCCCATGAAACCCCGTCCGCACAAGTTTAGGAATTGATGCATGACCTCTACTTCGCCTCCCACAGAAAGCAAACAGGATAAGCGAACCGATTCCTCGCTTGGCGGGTTATTCAAACCGATAGGCGGATTATTTGCAGCCCTTTACAGGGGAATCATCAACGTAGTTGATTTTGTCATGCACCCACTGCAAGATCGCTTAGGCGTGCGCGGCATGGCATACGTTTTTGTGCTGCCCAACTTATTGATCTTTGGCATTTTTATCGTCTTTCCAATGCTTCTGAACTTTTATTATGCCTTTACAGGGGGAACCCGGTTGTTCCCGCAAGACCGCCCGTTTGTGGGGACAGAAAACCTCGAAACGCTGTTCACCTGTGGTAACTTTTTTGACCCAAACACCTGCCGCACAGATATATTCTGGCGTGCGGTGATGAATACGGGGGGCTATGTTGTCGCGCAAGTCATTTTCCTGATTTTGCTGTCGCTGCTTTCAGCCCTCTCGCTGAATCGTAAAGTCGTTGGCAGAGGTTTTTTTCGCAGTGCGTTTTTTTACCCTGTACTGTTGTCTCCGGTGGTCGTCGCGCTCATCTGGAAATGGATTTTGCAGCAAGATGGATTGCTCAACGGTTTGATCGTCGCTCTAGGGGGTGAGCGGGTTGGGTTTTTACTCAACGCGCAGTGGGCGCAGGTGTGGGCAGTCGTGATCAGTGTGTGGGCGCAAATGGGCTTCTATACGCTGATTTTGCTGGCGGGTTTGCAAGCCATTCCCGCCGAACTGTACGAGGCGGCGTCTATTGATGGGGCGAACCTCTGGCAGTCGTTCCGACGGATTACCTTACCATTGCTGATGCCAACGATGTTTGTGGTGATCGTGCTTTCGCTCATTCGTGCGGTGCAAGTGTTCGATCAAGTGTTTGCGTTCACAGGTGGCGGACCCGGCACAGCAACGACTTATATGGTGCAGTTCATCTACGAGACGGGTTTCTCGAATCAAACCAATCAATATGGATTAGCGGCGGCGGCATCGTTGGTGATGGCATTCTTCTTACTGCTCCTCACGGCGATTCAATTACGGCTTGGTCGCAGAAGCGACGTTACCTAAAAGGGGCTTCTTCATGCGTATGGTTCTAGACTATCTGACAAATACACGCGGACGTAAGCGCCTCAGTTTCAGCGACGCGCTGACCTATTTGTACCTTCTACTCGGCACGCTGATGATGTTTGGTCCAATTGTGTGGTTGGTCGCATCATCGTTTAAGCCGCAAGCCGAACTTTACCGATTCCCACCGCGATTTTTTCCCTACCGACAGGAAACGGTGATCGTGCCGGGGTATGATGATCCACTCGATTTGTACAATGTGACGATGGACGATGGGACGATACTCCAACTGGCACAGGTACGGCGCGTGGGTATTGAAGCTCAAATGGTTGATCCAGTGACTCCGGGTGAGATCGTGCGCGTGAACATCAACCAACGGACGCCCGTCGAATCGGTCTATTTTGGGCTGGAAAACTATGCGGAAGGCGTCACCCGTTTCAATTTTTGGGTTTATCTACGCAACAGTATAGTTGTGACGGCGCTGGCGACATTCCTCACGCTGTTGATCAACAGCATGGCGGCGTTCGCCTTGAGCAAATACCAGTTTCGCGGGAAAGACTCGATTTTGCTGCTCACGATTGGGACGCTGATGGTGCCGCTCTCTGTAATCTTGATCCCTGTGTTTCTGGTCATCACCCAAATTGGCTGGAATAATAATTTGCTCGGCGTGATCGTTCCGGCGGCTGCCACCCCCACAGGCGTATTTTTGCTGCGTCAATATATGTTGACGATCCCCGACGAATTGATTGACTCGGCACGGATTGACGGCGCGAGTGAATGGCGCATCTACTTGCAGATTATTCTGCCATTAGCGCGTCCCGCTCTCGCTGTTCTGGCGATTTTCTCGATTATGTGGCGCTGGAACGATTTCCTGTGGCCCCTCGTGGTGTTAAGCCGAAGCGAACTCTTTACGCTTCAAGTGGGGTTAAATTCGTTTCAGGGGGAACTCAATGTTCAGTGGAATTTGATTTTAGCGATGACTGTTTTGACACTTCTGCCGATCACGTTTGTATTTGCGTTTTTGCAGCGTTACATCACATCGGGGATCGCCACGACGGGCATGAAATAAGGAGTAGACTGTGAAACTATTTCTCGACAGCGCACTTACTGACGAAATACGCTATGCGCTTGACCTTTGGGACATTGACGGCATTACGACCAACCCGCGCCATGTACAAGCATCGGGTAAGCCGTTCATACAGGTGATTCAAGAAATAGGGGACATGGTTGCCGGAACAGACAAGAGCGTTTCGACCCAAACCAATCCCCATTATCACGAAGATTATCAGGCGATTGTCGAAGAAGGGCGCAAGTTATCGAAACTTAGCCCCAACTTCGTGATCAAAATACCTTCGACGGAACACGGCTTCAAGGCGTGCAAGATTCTCAAAGAAGAAGGCATTCGTTCTAACTTGACGTTGTGCTTTTCGGCATCACAGGGGTTACAAGCCATGCGAATGGGCGCCTATTATGTGTCACCGTTCATCGCATGGAAAGAAGCGAACGGCGATAACACCGATCAATTCATTCAGGATATGATTGATATTCGGGATAATTATGCCTTCGAGACTCAGATTTTGGTTGCAGCCATCCGCAATGGTCGCCAGATTGCGACGGCGGCGGCGCTTGGCGCAGATATTGTGACCACCAGCTTTGATGTCTACAAAGATGCTTTCGCACACCCTTTTACCGATCTCGGCTTAAATCGCTTTCAGGATTACTGGGACAAGACCCCTTACGAATGACCTCCGCTAGGGAATCAGCATTTTGACGCCAATCACGAGCAGGACGATCAGCACAATGCGCTTAAATGCCTGCTCGTTGATGTAGCGATCCAGAAAGAAACCCGTCATCGTCGCTAACAGGATCATCGGCAGCGCGATCAAGTAGTTTTGCAAAACGACAGGTGTCACGTGACCCGCCACAAGATGCGCGATGACCACGCTGGCGCTGTTGACCATGAGCAAGACCTGCATGTTACATTTGAACTGCGGCGGCGACCATTTTTGTGTCGTGCAGTAAATCGCGTAGGGCGGTCCGCCGGTGTTATATGCGCCATGCAGCAATCCCGATGCGAACCCGAAGGCATAGCCCCAATTGGGATTTTTGACCTGTGGGATTTTCGGCGCAAATAAGCTGTAGAGCGAATAGCCCACAAGGATCACGCCAAGCAAGGTGAGGATCAGCCGTTCATTGAGCTGTGAGAGCGCGATAATCCCGATGGGAATGCCGATCAACGCGCCGACGATGAGTCGCCCCAAGCCTTGAAAAGTTAGAGCGCGATAGTAGCGCATGATCATGATCGATTGGGTAGTAATCGACATAAGCGATACCAGCGTTGCCGCTTCCAACGGGGCGAGTAAGCCGATCAGCAGCGGCATGGCGACCAGCGCCAAGCCCGATCCGCTGATCGCCTGAACCAGAATGGCTAAAAAGACAATCGCTGCGACGGGGAGAGCGTTCACAATTCACCCTTGAAGCTAATTTGCCACTTGCGTTCAAATTCTGTATTGTCTTCGGGCGGTCGATCGATTAGTGTGCCTCGTGCGAACAATGGAATGCGATCCAAGGGCGCATCGACTTCGACCTCTTGCCATCCGTCGTACCATTCGCCCGTATGTAGGTCTCGCCATCGAAACAACTCAGGCAGGTACACGCGCCGAGTCCGTGCGCCCGGTTCGTACACAGGCGCAACCAATAGATCGTTTCCAAGCATGAACTCGAAATTTGTGGTGTATGCACTTGGGAAATCGTGAGCATAGATCATAGGTTGAATTATAGGCATTCCCTCTGTATGGGTTTGTTCCATAAGGGAATAGAGATAGGGCATCAGTCTGTAACGCAGTTTGATCATGTCACGGATGATCGGCAAAACGTCGGGGTGCATCCACGGTTCGTTGGCTGTGCCGTCCGTATTCCACGAGTGAATGGCGAAACGCGGCATGAAGATTCCGCATTGCACCCAACGCACAAACAATTCAGGATCGGGGGCAGCACCCGTGAAACCACCCACATCATGCCCGTAGTTGGGAAAACCGGATAGGCTCATGCCTAATCCCATCGGGATATTCCATTTGAGCGTATGCCATGACGTTTCGTTATCGCCTGACCAGCTTTGCGCGTAACGCTGAACACCGGGACACGCAGAGCGCGTGAGGACGAACGGCGGTTCGTCAGGGTTAAATTCTTGAATCGCTT
>Ga0163147_10008085_pt1 | contig 11754 bp, 8 predicted proteins | sample OliLakLV19MP6G1_FD_148597 | JGI IMG/M metagenome (GOLD analysis project Ga0163147, IMG submission 148597) | Freshwater microbial mat bacterial communities from Lake Vanda, McMurdo Dry Valleys, Antarctica- Oligotrophic Lake LV.19.MP6.G1 | ecosystem: Environmental > Aquatic > Freshwater > Lake >...
TCTACATGCCGATGATCGCCGAGGCCGCCTTCACCATGCTGGCCTGCGTGCGAATCGGCGCGATTCATTCGGTGGTGTTCGGCGGTTTCGCCGCGCATTCGCTGGCCAACCGCATCGAGGACGCCAGCCCCAAACTGATCGTCTCGGCCGATGCCGGCTCGCGCGCCGGCAAGGTGGTGCCCTACAAGGAACTCCTGGACGAGGCTATTCGCCTGTCAACCCACAAGCCGGCGCGGGTCTTGCTGGTTGACCGCCAGCTGGCCGCGATGGCACGGGTCGAAGGCCGCGATGCCGACTGGGCCACTCTGGCGGGCGCACATGCCGGCGCACAGGTGCCGTGTGTGTGGCTTGAGTCCAGCGAGCCTTCGTACATTCTCTATACCAGCGGCACCACCGGCCGGCCCAAGGGCGTGCAGCGCGATACCGGCGGCTACGCAGTGGCCCTGGCTGCCTCGATGCGCCACATTTACTGCGGCAAGCCGGGCGAAGTGTATTTCTCGACCTCCGACATCGGCTGGGTGGTGGGCCATTCCTACATCGTCTACGGGCCGCTCCTGGCCGGCATGGCGACCATCATGTACGAAGGCACGCCGCTGCGTCCCGACGCCGGCATCCTGTGGAAGATCGTCCAGGATTACAAGGTCGCGGTGATGTTCTCGGCGCCGACTACGATTCGCGTGCTCAAGAAGCAGGACCCCGCCTATCTGGCGAAGTACGACCTGTCTTCTCTCAAGGCCTTGTGGCTGGCCGGCGAGCCGCTCGATGAGCCGACGTCGCGCTGGATCGCCGACAGTCTCGGGCGGCCGGTGGTCGACAACTACTGGCAGACCGAAACCGGCTGGCCGATTCTCACCTATCCGCTGGGTATCGAGGACCGGCCGCGCAAGTTCGGCAGCCCCGGCTACCCGATGTATGGCTACGAAGTGCGTCTGCTGCACGAGACCACCGGTGCCGAGGTGGCGGTGGGCGAAAGAGGCGTGGTGGCGATCGTGCCGCCGCTGCCGCCGGGCTGCATGAGCACCGTATGGGGCGACGACCAGCGTTACGTCGATACCTATTTCAAGAGCGTGCCGGGGCGCCTGGTGTATTCGACCTTCGACTGGGGCATTCGTGACGCCGATGGTTGCCACTTCATCCTCGGGCGCACCGACGACGTGATCAACGTAGCCGGGCACCGCCTGGGCACGCGCGAGATCGAGGAAGCGATTTCCGCGCATGCGGCGATCGCCGAAATCGCGGTGGTCGGCATTGCGGACGCCTTGAAGGGGCAGGTGCCGGTCGGCTTCGCAGTGGTCAAGGACGCGGCGGCGATCGCCACCCTTGCGCAACGCTTGAAGCTGGAGGGCGAGATCATGAAGACGGTCGACACCCAGTTGGGTGCGATCGGCCGTCCGAGCCGTGTGTATTTCGTGACGCTCTTGCCGAAAACGCGTTCGGGCAAGGTGCTCAGGCGCTCGATCCAGGCGATTTGCGAAGGCCGCGATGCGGGCGACCTGACAACCATCGAGGATCCGGCGGCGCTGGCGCAATTGCGCCAGGCAATGCTGCCGGGTTGACCTTCCGCACCCGGGCGTGGTTGCGCGCGCGACTCAGACGCGGTTTCGGGCAACGAGAGATGGACGCGCTGCCCTCGGCTATTGCGCCAGGCGGCGCCAGGCGGCGCCAGGCGCCGCCGCCGCTGCGCCGCTTACGCGGTGCCCAGTTCCTGTTGTTCCAGAATGCGCAGCTTCTGGGTCGAAAAGCGCCGCGCGTCGACGCGGTCAAGCGATTCGCTGAACGCTTCCGGATGGCGCGCCTCGATCCAGGCGTGAAAGCGCGCGGCGCTGGCGGTGAAATCGCTGTGCTTGGACAGGCGCATCGCCGCCAGCAACAGGTTCCAGATCCACACCTTCGGGCCTTTGACGGTACGCGGCAGCAGCGAGGTGATGACCGCTTCGTAGTTTTCCAGCGTCATGCAGTAGTTCAGGTAACCGGCCAGTGAGGTGTCGTCGAGTTCGGTGGTGGTGACGAAGGCCACTTCGATGGCGGCAGCGGCGCGGCGCAGTTGCTGCGCCTCCTCGCCGGCCGAGCGCGGCGTGGCGTCGTCGACCAGTTGAGCTTGCGGAACGTTACCTGCGGCGGCGCCGGCCTTGAGCTGCGCTGCCTTCTCATAGGCGGCGGCGCGCGCAAAGGCGCGCGCCCGTTCGGACAGGTCGAGCAGCGGGCTGTGCTCGGGCAGGCCGTCGGCGACGCTGTCGATCTCGTCGGCCAGGCGCGGCAGCGCCTCCACGGGGAAGCGAATGCGCGCCAGTTCGCGATCGATGGTCTGATGCAGTGCGCACAAGAGCGGCAGGGCGCGCGCGCGCGCGGCGTCGCGCAACACATAACGCAAATCCAGCCGCAATCCGGCGCGCACCGCCGCTGGTACCGGATACAGCATTTCCCCCAGATTGGGCGGCGCCGCCTGCGCGGCTGGCGTGTCTTTGCGCGGGGTGGTTTGGGGCTGATCGAGCAAGTCCTTCTCCTGATGGCCTGATGAAACTGGCGCAGGTCGGTGCAAGTCGGGCGGAGCACTGCCTGCGAGCCTGCGGCTGGTCAATCGGCGAGCTGTCCGCCGCATGGCGCCAGACCCATGCGCTCAAGGGTGACTAACGGCCGAGGCGCTGCCAAACTTGAGGGGGCGCCATCTGGTTATCATCGGCGCACCGCAGTGCCAGCCAACCGGAGCCATGCCGTGCAGATGAAACCCATGCTGTCGATGCAGGACATCAAGACCATAGCCGCGGCTTGTGAAGCCGAAGCGCTGGCCAATCGCTGGAGCGTCACCATCGCCATCGTCGACGATGGCGGCCACCTGCTGTGGCTGCAGCGTCTCGATGGTGCGGCGCCTTCGAGCGCCGAGATCGGGCCGGCGAAGGCGCGCACGGCGGCCCTGGGCCGGCGCGAGACCCGTGTTTATGAGGAGATGATCAATGCGGGCCGCGTCTCGTTTCTCTCCGGCCTGGCCCAGGCGGGGCTGCGCGGTGCCGGACTCGAGGGCGGGGTACCGGTCATGGTCGAGGGCCATTGCGTGGGCGCGGTCGGCGTCTCCGGCGTCAAATCGACAGAGGACGCGCAGATCGCCCACGCCGGGATCAAGGCGCTGCCGGGTTGAGGGCAGGCGCTGCCAGTGAGGCGCGATACAGAAGATGCCCTGAGGCGCGGTACTTGCGCTCGAACAGTGTCAGCGGCGCATCCGGCGTGAAGCTTTCCACTTGCGGTACACGCCCCGTGAGGAGCTTCGCGGCCAGCGCGAATTCGTCGACATAGACCTGCCAGTTGCTGCGGCACTCGATATATCCGCCCAGCGCCAGAACGCTCGGGAAGATCGGATGGGCCGGCCAGCGCCGCATCACCTGTCGCGGCTTGGGCCACGGGTTGGGATACAGCAGATATTGCGCATGTGGTGCGATGCCCTCGCTTGCCAGCAAGGTCCAGAAGTCGACCATGTCGGCGCGCAGGAACAGCGCATTTGCGGGTTGTTGCGCTCGCGCGATGGCGCGCGCAAGGCGTGCGGCCGATTGATCGATGCCGAGCACCAGACGCCCCGGTTCCAAACGGGCCAGCGTGGACGTGCTCTCGCCGGTGCCGCAGCCGATATCCAGAATCGGCGCGGCGCGGCGGTCCCAGGCGCCCAGAAAGCGGCGAAAGGCCGCCAGGCTGTAGGCTGCGGGCGGTTTGCGAAACGCGTGCGCGGCATGTTTGGCCACCAGGTGCGACAGCAGGCGGTGCGGGCCGGTCTGCGGGCTGGAAACCGGGCGTGAAGCGGCAATCGGGGGTGGCATGGTCATCGGGCGCGGGCAGGCGTGCATTATGCGGCCGCGTCGCCATGGGCGCGAAACGCAGCTTGCACAGCAGCTTGCACAGCGGCTTGCAAAGCAGCTTGCAAAGTACTTGCCAATTCTACTGGCTGGTGTAACATTCGCAAAAATTAAGTAAGCACTTAATAAACACTTGATTAACACTCGATTGCCGATCGGATGGCGTTCAATGCTGGGTGCCAGTTGCGTGAGCAGTGCAACATGGGCCATGCTTCTGCATGCGCGGCGTTTTCGAGCATTTTTTCGAGCATTTCGAGACCATTCATTGAAGAGGGAAAGACACGATGGCCGCAGTACTGAATTTTCCGCAGGTGGGTAACCCGGCACCGGGCGACGTCGATCCGCTCGAGACCCAGGAGTGGCTGGAAGCGCTCGAAGCGATCCTGCAGCACGAAGGCCCGCAGCGCGCGCATTTCATCCTCGAAGCCTTGGTCGACAAGGCGCGGCGCAGCGGCGCCTACCTGCCCTACAGTGCCAACACGGCCTACATCAACACCATTCCGACCCATCTCGAAGCCAAGAGCCCGGGTGATCACGCTCTGGAGGAGCGGATTCGCTCGATCACGCGCTGGAACGCGATGGTCATGGTGGCCAAGACCAACAAGGGCGACGGCGACCTGGGTGGCCACATCGCCAGCTTCGCTTCGGTCGGTACGCTGTTCGGCATCGGCTTCAACCATTTCTGGCATGCGCCCACTGCCGAGCACGGCGGCGACCTGATTTACTTCCAGGGCCACAGCGCGCCCGGCGTCTATGCACGGGCCTATCTGGAAGGGCGGCTGACCGAGGCCGAGTTGCTCAATTTCCGCCGCGAAGTCGATGGCAAGGGCATCTCCTCGTATCCGCATCCGTGGTTGATGCCGGCATTCTGGCAATTCCCCACCGTGTCGATGGGCCTGGGGCCATTGCAGGCGATCTACCAGGCGCGCTTTCTCAAATATCTGCATGCGCGTGGCCTGGCCGACACCAGCCGCCGCAAGGTGTGGGTGTTTTGCGGCGATGGCGAGATGGACGAGCCCGAATCGCTGGGGGCGATCGGGCTGGCGGTACGCGAAAAGCTCGACAACCTGATTTTCGTCGTCAATTGCAACCTGCAACGCCTCGATGGCCCGGTGCGCGGCAACGGCAAGATCATCCAGGAGCTCGAAGCCGATTTTCGCGGCACCGGCTGGAATGTGATCAAGCTGATCTGGGGTTCGTACTGGGATCCGCTCCTGGCGCGCGACTCGACCGGCTTGTTGCACAAGCGCATGGAAGAGGCGGTCGACGGCGAATACCAGAACATGAAGGCCAACGACGGCGCCTATGTGCGCGAGCATTTTTTCGGCAAGTATCCGGGCTTGAAAGAGATGGTCTCGCGCCTGTCGGACGACGACATCTGGCGCCTGAACCGCGGTGGCCATGATCCACACAAGATCTACGCGGCCTATCACGCGGCGGCCAATCACAAGGGCCAGCCAACGGTGATCCTGGCCAAGACCATCAAGGGATACGGCCTGGGCAAGCAGGGCCAGGCAAAGAACCCGACCCATCAGCTGAAAAAACTCGACCTGGAGACCATTCGTGATTTCCGCGACCGTTTCAACATACCGGTACCCGACGCCAAGCTTGAGGAACTGCCGTTCTACAAGCCGGCCGAGACCGACCCCATCATGCAGTACCTGCACGAACGCCGCCGCGCGCTCGGCGGCTACCTGCCGCAGCGCCGCCCGCGTGCCGCCGAGTCTCTCGCCGCGCCGCCACTGGCGGCATTCGATACGCAACTGAAGGCCAGCGGCGAGGGGCGCGAGATCTCGACCACCATGGCCTTCGTGCGCATCCTGACCCAACTGGTGCGCGACAAGAACATCGGCAAGTATGTGGTGCCGATCGTTCCCGACGAGGCGCGTACCTTCGGCATGGAGGGTATGTTCCGCCAACTCGGCATTTATTCGGCCGAAGGCCAGAAGTACACGCCAGTCGACAAGGATCAGGTGATGTACTACCGCGAGGACACCGCCGGCCAGATCCTCGAAGAGGGCATCAACGAGCCGGGTGCGTTCAGTTCATGGATGGCGGCGGCCACCTCGTACTCGAACTCCAACCGCATCATGATCCCGTTCTACATCTACTACTCGATGTTCGGGTTCCAGCGCGTCGGCGACCTGGCCTGGGCGGCGGGTGATCTGCGCGCGCGCGGCTTCCTCCTGGGCGGTACCGCCGGGCGCACCACCCTGAATGGCGAGGGCCTGCAGCACGAGGACGGTCATTCGCACCTGATGAGTGCGACCATCCCCAATTGCGTCTCGTATGACCCTACCTACGCGTATGAGCTGGCGGTGATCATCCAGGCCGGATTGAAGCGCATGGTGGAGGAGCAGGAGGATGTGTATTACTACATCACCCTGATGAACGAAAATTACGAGCATCCGGAAATGCCCAAAGGCATCGAGGCGCAGATACTCAAGGGCATGTACCGCTTCAGGCCGGCGCCAAGCGGCAAGGCGGCGCCCGGACACACCGTTCAGTTGCTGGGTTCCGGCACGATTTTTCGCGAAGTACTGGCCGCGGCCGAACTGCTCGAAAAGGACTGGGGTGTCGCCTCCGAGATCTGGAGTTGCCCGTCTTTCACCGAGTTGCGGCGAGACGGCATGGCCTGCGAGCGCTGGAACCTGCTGCATCCGCTCGATGAGGCGCGCATCGCGCATGTCGAGTCTTGTCTGGCATCGACGCGCGGCCCGATCATCGCCTCGACCGATTACATGAAGGCGTTCGCTGACGGCATTCGCCCTTTCATGCCGAAAGGCCGCACCTACAAGGTGCTGGGCACCGATGGCTTCGGCCGCTCCGATACGCGCGAGAAGCTGCGCCACTTCTTCGAAGTCAATCGCTATTTCGTTGCCATCTCGGCCTTGAAGGCGCTGGCGGAAGACGGCGCGATCGAGGCCAAAGTGGTGGCGCAGGCGATCGAGAAGTACGGCATCGACCCGGCCAAGGCTGATCCGACCACCGTCTGAACCAGGCATCTGGGAAGGGCGGCCGCGGTTTGCGCGCGCTCGCGCCAATGCGTGCAGCGCTTGCCGGCCCTACAATTCATCCAATCGATCGTAACCAGAAGTCAATAACAGCATGCGGGCCAGGTCAGGGTCATGTTGTTGCCGTGAATTGCGCAAATCCGAATAATCCCAACCGCGAGACAAACATGGCTGTGAAGGAAATCTTTGTTCCCGATATCGGCGACTTCAAGGACGTGCCGATCATCGAAATCCTGGTCAAGCCGGGCGACATGGTCAAGGCCGACGAATCCCTGCTGACGGTCGAGTCCGACAAGGCCACCATGGAAATCCCGTCGCCAATGGCCGGGGTGATCAAGGAGTTCAAGGTCAAGCTGGGCGACATCGTCAACTCCGGCACCCTGATGGCGATCATGGAGGAGGGCGCGGATGCAGCGCCGGCAGCGCCTGCAGCCCAGAGTGCCGCCATGTCGCCGGCACCCGCGGCGGCACCCGCGGCGGCACCCGCGGCGGCACCCGCGGCGGCACCCGCGGCGGCACCCGCGGCGGCGGGTGAGCCTGCTGCCGCGGCTACGGTCGCGGCAGCACCGGAAGCCGCAGCGGCACCACTCCCTGCGGCTGCGGCCGCGCCGGCCGCGTCTCTGCCGCCAGTACCGGCTACGCCCGGCGAGCGGCCGCATGCATCGCCATCGGTGCGCAAGTTCGCGCGCGAACTCGGGGTGGATATCACGCGCGTTGCCGGCAACGGCCCCAAGGGGCGCATCCTGCACGAAGACGTGCAGAATTTCGTCAAGCAGGTCATGGCCGACAGCCTTGCGGCACCGGCTGCGGCTGCCAGTGGCTCCGGGCTCAACCTGTTGCCTTGGCCCAAGGTCGATTTCGGCAAATTTGGTGTAATTGAAGCGCAGCCCTTGTCGCGCATCAAGAAGATATCGGGCCAGAACCTGGCGCGCAACTGGGCCATGATTCCGCATGTGACCCAGCACGATGAGGCAGACGTCACCGATCTGGAGGAATTCCGCGTCGCCACCAACGTCGCCATGGCCAAGCAGGGCGTCAAGCTGACCTTGCTTGCCTTCATCATCAAGGCTGCGGTGGTGGCCTTGAAGAAATACCCCGACTTCAATTCCTCGCTCGACGGCGACAACCTGATCGTCAAGAAATACTGGAACATCGGCTTCGCCGCCGACACGCCCAACGGCCTGATGGTGCCGGTGATCAAGGGCGCCGACCAGAAAGGCATCATCGAACTGGGCGCCGACATGGCGGCGCTGTCGGCGCAGGCGCGCGAAGGCAAGTTGAAGCCTGCCGACATGCAGGGTGCGACCTTCACCATTTCTTCGCTGGGCGGCATTGGCGGCACTGCCTTCACGCCAATCATCAATGCACCTGAAGTAGCGATCCTGGGCGTGTCGAAGTCGGCAATGAAGCCGGTGTGGGACGGCAAGGCTTTCGCGCCGCGCCTGATGCTGCCCCTGTCGCTGTCGTATGACCACCGCGTCATCGACGGTGCGGCCGGCGCGCGCTTCGCGGCCACACTGGCGCAATTGCTGGCCGATATGCGTCGCACCCTTCTTTAGACTGCGGCTTGCCGTTGCGTCCGCATCTTTTGCTCGAATTGGCCGGGTTTGCCGGCGCTTCGTCACCATTATCAGTTTGACAAGGGCGGTTTCCCGCCTTTGTCGCAACAGGTCTCATGACAACCATTACCGTAGCAAGAAAAGGCGGCCAGATTGCAATAGCCGCTGACCGCCTGACCACCTTTGGCGACACCCGACTTTCCTCGAAGTACGAGGCCAACCCGAAGATCTTCAAGGTGCGCGACACCTGGATCGGCATCGCCGGCTCCAGCGCGCACCATCACGTGATCGAACATGCGTTCAAGCGGGTCGACAAGCCGATGTTCGGCGGCAAGGTCGAGATCTTCGAGACCATGGTGCGCCTGCATCCCCTGCTCAAGGAACACTTTTTCCTCAACCCCAAGGAAGAAGAGGACGATCCCTACGAGTCCTCGCAATACGTGATGCTGATGGCCAACCCGAACGGCATTTTTGGCGTGTATTCGTATCGCGAGGTGTTTTCGTTCGACCGTTTCTGGGCCATCGGTTCGGGCCGCGCATTCGCTTTAGGCGCGATGCATGCCACCTGGGATCGGGCGCGCAGCGCTCGCCAGGTGGCGCAGGCCGGCGCCGACGCCGGTTGCGAATTCGACAAGAGTTCAGGCGGGCCGGTGATGCTGCATACCATCAAGGCCAAACAGGGCGCCGCGTCACAGTTGCGTTGATTCAGGATATTCCCGACCTTCCCCAACCGCGGACGCGGCCTTCAAGCGAGCGACCGAGAAAACAGAGCTAAAGCCATGGCGACGATCGAAATCAGGGTTCCCGATATTGGTGATTTCAAGGATGTGCCGATCATTGAAATATTGGTGAACGTCGGCGACACGGTGACCAAGGAACAATCCCTGATCACTGTCGAGTCAGACAAGGCGACGATGGAAATTCCCTCGCCCGAATCCGGCGTGATCACAAGCCTTGCAGTCAAGCTGGGCGATGTCATCAATTCGGGCGCAGCCATCGGCAGCATGGAAGTAGCCGCGGCTGCCAGCGGCGCAGCGCCGCTATCGGTGCCTGCGCCGCAGTCACCGGCAGCGCCGGTTGAGCCGCCGCAAGCGGTGACGGCCGCCGCACCGCTGGTCGCCACCTCGCCTACCCCTGCCAAAGCTGTACCGCAAGGCGATCTGCATGCCGAAGTGCTGGTGCTGGGAGCCGGGCCTGGCGGTTACACGGCGGCGTTTCGCTCGGCCGACCTGGGCCGGCAGGTGGTGCTGATCGAGCGCTACCCGACCCTGGGCGGGGTCTGCCTGAACGTGGGTTGCATCCCCTCCAAGGCTTTGCTGCATGCGGCCAAAGTGATCACCGAGGCCGAGGAAATGGGCCACAACGGCATCAGCTTTGGCAAGCCGGCCATCGATATCGAAAAACTGCGTGGCTGGAAAGACAGCGTGATCGGCAAGCTCACCAAGGGCCTGGGCGGGATGGCCAAGGGGCGCAAGGTGAACGTGCAGGAGGGGGTGGGGAAATTCGTTTCGGCCAACATGGTCGAATTGACCGGAAAGGATGGCGTCAAGCGTGTCTCGTTCGACAACTGCATCATCGCCGCCGGCTCGCAGGTAGCGAAGATACCGGGCTTTCCGTACGACGACCCGCGCCTGATCGATTCCACCGGCGCGCTCGAGCTGGCCGACATCCCGCGCCGCCTGCTGGTCATTGGCGGTGGCATCATCGGTCTGGAAATTGCCTGCGTCTACGACGCCATGGGCTCCAAGGTCACGGTGGTCGAATTCGCCGATGGCTTGATCCCCTCGGCCGATCGCGACATGGTCAAGCCACTGCACAATCGCATCGAGAAACGCTACGAGGCGATTTACCTCAAGACCAGGGTGACCCAACTTGCGGCGCGCGCCGACGGCCTGTTGGCCACCCTCGAGGGCGCCGACGGCCAACCCGCGCCGACTCCCAACCAGCAACTGTTCGATCGGGTATTGCTGGCGGTGGGACGCCGTCCCAACGGGCGCGACATCGGCGCCGAGGCCGCGGGTGTCACGGTGAATGAGCGCGGCTTCATTCCGGTGGACCGGCAGCAGCGCACCAACTTGCCGCACATCTATGCGATTGGCGACATTTGCGGCGAGCCGATGTTGGCGCACAAGGCCACCTACGAGGCCAAGATCGCGGCCGAGACCATCGACGGTCACAAGGTCGGCTTCGACGCATTGACCGTGCCGTCAGTGGCCTATACCGACCCGGAGATCGCCTGGATGGGAATCACCGAAACCCAGGCCAGGAAAGACGGTATCGAGGTCAAGGCCGCCACCTTCCCGTGGGCCGCCTCGGGCCGCGCGATTGCCAACGACCGCACCGAAGGCGCCACCAAGCTGATCTACGATCCGCGCAGCAAACGCATCCTGGGCGCCGGGATTGTCGGGCCCAACGCTGGCGAGCTGATCGCGGAGATGACGCTGGCACTGGAGATGGGCGCCGACCTGGAAGACGTGGCCTTGACCATTCACCCGCATCCGACCCTGTCCGAAACCCCGTTCTTCGCCGCCGAAGTGGCGCTGGGGACGATTACCGACATGATGCCGGCGAAAAAGTAGCTGACAGGTACACACCCAATTCTTCGCCCTAGGCGGCAAGTGGATGGCCAGCCGGGCGAGAGTCGCAAAAGCGTAGCGATAAAATGCGCGAATTGTGTGTGCGCGGATATTCCGGGGTTGAGCGCCCGGGTCGCAGCCCTCTGTGTGGTCGAGCGTGCCGGCCACATTTGCCAACTATTGAGCACTACATTATTGATGACAAAAACATGCCTCACACGAGGCTGTCATTTTTTTGGTAAAGATCGATAGGTGCAAGCTTGGCGGCCGCTGCGTGCGCCCCGATACAATGCCCGTCACCCTCACCACCATTGATGCAGACATGACCAATCCCACCAAGCAGGAAATGTTCGACGCCGCCTTGAAAATTCGCAAGGAGGTGCTGGGCGACGCATATGTCGATCGCGCCTTCGCCATCAAGGATGAATTCACCGACGACGTGCAGGAATACCTGACTGTGCATTCCTGGGGCGGCAGCTGGGCGCGGCGCGATGCCGACGGCGAGCTCACGCTGTCCAAGAAAACGCGCTCGTTCATGAACCTGGCGATGTTGTGCTGCCTGAATCGTCCACATGAGCTCGAACTGCATGTGCGCGGTGCCATCAACAACGGTGTCACCAAGAAGGAGATGAAGGAGATCTTCCTGCATGTGGCGACCTACGCCGGCGCGCCGGCCCTGCTCGACGGCGTGCGCGCGGCGCGCAAGGTATGGGCCGAGCATGAGGCCAAGGGCAGGTGAGGGCGCCGGCCGACGCGCCTTCAACCG
>Ga0163147_10008089_pt1 | contig 11753 bp, 10 predicted proteins | sample OliLakLV19MP6G1_FD_148597 | JGI IMG/M metagenome (GOLD analysis project Ga0163147, IMG submission 148597) | Freshwater microbial mat bacterial communities from Lake Vanda, McMurdo Dry Valleys, Antarctica- Oligotrophic Lake LV.19.MP6.G1 | ecosystem: Environmental > Aquatic > Freshwater > Lake >...
GATCATGCGGAGGCTCCGGGGATGGGAAGGGCGGCGCGGGGGGGGATCGACCCCGGGCTCCCGCCCGGGGCTCGGACCAGAGAATCGACGGGGACGCGCTCGGTGATGGAGAGTCCGAAGGCTTCGAGGCCCGGGTGGTCGGTCTGGGAGTTGGTGAGGAGTCGGAGTTTGGAGAGGCCCAGGTCTCGGAGGATCTGGGAGCCGATGCCGACCTCGCGCCAGGTGCGGCTGGCGACGCCGTCTTCGGCGGGATTGCCGCCGGCGATTTCGGGTTGGTCGGAGGGGGCGTGGGAGCCGAAGGAGTGTCCGGCGCGGCGGATGGACTGGAGGCGGGCTTCGAGGCCGTCGCCCACTCCTTCCGGGCGGAGGTAGACGACGACGCCGCGGCCTTCGCGCTGGATGGCACGCATGGAGGCGCGGAGGACGGCGCCGGAAGACGTTGGCCCGCCGGGCGAGGATGATGCGGCCGTGGCTGAGTCGAGGTCGCCGAAAACGTCGCCGAGCAGGTGGCGTCTGTGAACGCGGACGAGGGTTGGCCTAATCTGCTCGGGGACGATGCCGGCGCCGTCGGGCAGGCCGATGTCGCCGGCGGTGATCGCGACGTGGGGGAGCGGGTCGACGAGGCTGTCGTAGGCAAAGAGGCGGAACTCGCCTTCGGGGGTGCGGAGAAGGGTGCCCTGGCGCGGCTCGGCGCGTCGGACGAGGGACTCACGGGCGAGGCGGTGCTCGATGACCTGGGCGACGGAGCACATTTTGAGGTTGCGCTGCTGGCAGAACTCGACAAGTTCGGGGCCGCGGGCCATCTCGCCGTCGGGCTTCATGATCTCGATGATGACGGCGGCGGGGTAGAGGCCGGCGAGTCGGCAGAGGTCGACGGAGCCCTCGGTCTGTCCGGTGCGGACCAGGACGCCGCCGTTGCGTGAGCGGAGCGGGTTGATGTGTCCGGGGCGGACGAAGTCGTTTGGGGAGAACCGGGGGTCGATGGCCATCTGGATGGTGCGGGCGCGTTCCTTGGCGGAGACGCCCGTGCCGAAGCCGTGGCGGGGATGGCCGTCGATGGAGATGGTGAAGGCGGTGCCTCGGACGGAGGTGTTGGAGGGGGCCTGGGGGTCGAGGCGGAGGCGGTCGCAGTCGGCCTCGGTGAGCGAGAGGCACATGTAGCCCAGGGCGTTCTGGAGGAGGAAGGTGATGGCTTCGGGTGTGACGAACTCGGCGGCGATCACGAGGTCGCCCTCGTTCTCACGGTCCTCGTCGTCGACCATGACGACCATGCGTCCGTTGCGGAGGTCGTCGAGAACGTCCGAGAGCGGTGCGAGCATGCGGAATGCTACGAGGGGGGCGCGGTGTGGAGGGCGGATCGGCGGAGTCGGCTTTGGTCGTTGTGGCGCTGTGGTTCGAGCCCGACCCTTAAGGCCAGTTGAACCAGACAGGCACAAAGGGCACAAACAAGGCGGGAGGCCGAGGCGAGAGACAAAAATCCTTCCTCAGGTGCTAATGGGGACCGAACACGGCTTTGACAATCTGGAATTCGGCCAACTCGGTTGATCCGCCGGGGGCGTGGAGTCCACTACAATGGATCGGGGGTTCGGGTCTGGTGTCGCTAAACTCAGGGCGGTGGCGATCCGGACGGGGAAACGCTATGGCAATGCGCGGCGTCGGGCTGGGTGTGGTGGCGGGGCTGGTGGCCGGATCGCTGGCGATGCCCGCGCTGGGGCATCCGCTGGGGCAGTACATCTATCGCGATGGGAACGACAGGCTGGTGATGGTGTTCCCGTACCAGAACTACTGGCCTTTGACGATGCGGCTGCCGCCTTATGCGGGGGTCATGGACAACAACTACCCTTTCGAGGAGGCGCAGGTGGACCGGCCTTCGCAGGGTTTGTACAGGCCGCTGCCGGGGTCCAAGATCGAGGTGGTGCTGGCGGGTTTCGCGCCGGGATTCTGGATCCGCGATCCGTTTGACATCACGGTGGCGCATCACGAGCCGGGCGAGCGGCTGACGATCGGCACGACGGGGATGGGGTTTTTGACGTTCCCGTACTGGCACCTGGACGAGGACGACCCTGAGTTCGTTCCGGGGCTGGAGTCGTACTCGGCGTCGTACTCCCTGCACGACGTGAGCGGGGTCCACGGGGACAGCGAGGTGTACACGTTCAACGTGTACCCGAGCGTGGGGTTCTGCCCGGCGGACATGACGACGACGGCGATCGTGGGCGCGCCGGGGTACGGGATTCCGAATCAGACGCTTTCGAGCGACGACTTCTTCTACTACCTGATCCAGTTCGTCAATGGGCACTGGACGGCGGACCTGACGCACTCCACGTTGCCGGGGTCGTTCGGGTATGGCGTGCCGGACGGGTTCGTGACGAACGACGACTTTTTTTACTATACGGCGTTGTACGTCTTGGGATGCTGAGGGCGGGTGAGGCGAGATGCCGCGTGGTCGGGGCGGCTCGGAACGGCAAAACCCGCGTGCTTACGCCCGCGGCCGTGATGGGAACTCGCCCACCTCGTTCGCGCGGTCTATTCTTCCTCCCCCCGGTCGGATCGCGTTGATCCGGGCGGGCGGCGGTCGGTCCCGACGGCGGGCGATCGCGACTTGCCAGCAACTCAGCCAACTCCCACGATGACCGCCCTTCAGGCTCATCCCGCCATCAGACTCCCCGTCAGACGCCTCGCGCCCACGATCATCGGGGCGGCGGTGGTGGCGGGCGGGGTGCTGGTCGGCGCGGTGGCCGCCCTGCGGCCCGGTGAGGTGGCGACGGCGGCGATCGCGGGCGGGGCCGTGGTGCTGGCGGTGTCGGGGATGCTGGGCGTGCTGGCCCTGCTGCGATTCGGGCACCTGCTCACGCTGACGACCGCGGTGATGGGGCTGTCGATGGCGCGGCTGGTCGCCTCGGTCGGCATGGGCGTCGGTTGCCTGCTGCTGGCGTCGCCGGTGGACGGGGCCAAGCCTGACAAGGTGGTTTTCGCGGTGGTGTTCCTGGGGACGTGGCTGGTGGTGCTGGGGGTTGAGACGCCTGTGCTGCGTGCGGCGGTCCGGCGGCTGGCTGATCCGGCAACCGTGTCTTCTTCGGCCTCCGCGTCGGCGTCCGGGTCGGCGTCCGGGTCGGCGTCCGGGTCGGCGTCTTTGCCGTTGTCGTGTTCGACGGATACTCTGGGCCTCAATCCGACCTCTCGCGCGCCAGGAGCGACCCGCTGATGCTCGCCTCGCTTTACACCCTCGCGGCCGAAGGCAGCCCGGTCGCCCACGTCGTCCAGCACCCGTTCTTCAGCGTGAACGTCGGAGGGACGAACTGGTGGGTGTGGACGGCCCACACCGGCAACCTCGTCCTGACCATGGTCATCATGCTCATCGCGTTCCCGTGGCTGGCCAAGAAGATCGCCACCGGGCACGAGAGCGAGGGCAACCGGCGGTACATCACGACCAACCCGCTGGCGCACATGGTGGAGGTGATCTACCTCTACCTGCGGGACAAGACGGCGAGGCCGCTGCTGGGCGAGCGGACGGAGCGGTTCATGCCGTTCCTGGCGACGATCTTCTTCTTCATCCTGGTGAACAACCTTCTGGGGCTGATCCCGATTCTGGACATGATCCTGCTGGCGGTGCCCAAGTGGCGCGCGGAGCACAGGGCGCCGCTGGGCGGCACGGCAACCCAGAACCTGATGGTCACGGGCGCGCTGGCGGCGATCTCGTTCGTGGTGATCAACGTGGCGGGGCTGCGTGAACTCGGGGTGAAGGGCTACGCCAAGCACCTGACGGGGGGCGCGCCGGTGTATCTGTGGCCGCTGCTGATCCTGATCGAGGTGGCGGGCACGTTCATCAAGCCGGTGGCGCTGGCGCTGCGTCTGTTCGCGAACATGACGGCGGGGCACATCCTGTTGGCCACGCTGTTCATGTTCACGGGGATGGCGTGGAGCGCGGGGGTGGGGGTCTGGGCGCCGGTGACGGTGGTGTCGGTGATCTCCGCGATCGCGATCTACTTCCTGGAGTTGTTCGTCGCCTTCCTGCAGGCGTTCGTGTTCATGTTCCTGACGACGGTGTTCATCTCGCAGCTCTCGCACCACGGGGAGCACGGGCATGGTGATGAGCACGGGCACGATCATGCCCACGACAAGGCCCCTGGGGGCGGGGGGCATGGGCACGCCGCGCCGGCGCACGCCTGATCTCGCACGAAGCATCACTCGACGTATCGCACGACGCATGAGTCGATCTGGGGCGTGGCCCGGGCCCCTCAAGTTCTCCGGGCTGCATCACGACACCTCCGGGCCAGGCCGAACAGTCCGCCTGGCATCTCGGGATTCCTCGACAGAAAGGGACTCGGCAGTGAAGATCACGCTCCGCACCGTCGCTCTGGCCTTTGGCACGCTCGCCGTCTTCGGCGCCGCGGAGGCTCTGGCCCAGTGGGTTCCCGGCACCCGCGAGGAGGCGATGGAGTTCGCCGCCGCCCAGAACGAGACCGCCCGTCGTGGCTTCGCCGCGATCGGCGCGGGCCTGGCCGTCGTCGGCGGCGGCATCGGCATCGGCCTGATCGGCAAGGGCGCGGTCGAGTCGATCGCCCGCCAGCCCGAGGCCACCGGCCCGATCGGCACCAACATGATCCTGGCCGCCGCGCTGGTCGAGGGTGCGACCCTCTTCGCCGTCGTGGTCGGTCTGCTCGCGGCCCTGTGATCGTGGGCTCCACCGGGTGGAGCGACCACGCCTGGCGTGGCCAAGCGGATCGCCGGTTGATCCTGACACTCCCGGTGCGCCGCCGACCGGCGGCCCACCGCTTTTCGCAGTCTCACGAACCTCTCGGAGTTCACTGATGACCCGCCTGCTGCAGAAGCTCCTTCCAAGCGTCGCGTGCCTGACGATGGTGGCGGCCGCGCCGACGGTGCTTGCCCAGCCCGAGGCGCCCGGCGCGACCACGCTTCAGCCCGACTCGCACGTCGTGGGCGAAAGCCACGATGAGGGTGCGCACGCCGACGGCACGCACGACGCGGGCGGGCACGCGGCGGGAGCCGTGGGCGGCGATCATGCATCGCACGAGGACGTGGGGGTGATCCCGACCCCGCCGCAGGCGCTGATCCCGATGTTCACGGCCATCGCGGTGTTCGGGATCGTCTTCTTCGTGCTGTCGGCGAAGGTGTGGCCCGTGATCACCAAGGGCCTGAAGGAGCGGGAGGACAAGATCCTGCACGAGATCGAGGCGGCCGAGGAGGCTCGCCGGCAGGCCAAGGACTCGCTCGAGTCGTACGAGCGCGCGCTGGCCGAGGCCCGGGCCGAGGCGCAGAAGATTCTCGAGGACACCCGCGGGCAGCAGCAGAAGTTCGCCAATGACCTGAAGGCCAAGGCCGAGATCGAGCTGGCGGCGATGCGCGAGCGTGCGATGCGGGACATCGAGTCGGCCAAGAAGACGGCGCTGGGCGAGATCTACTCGCAGTCGGCCGCGCTGGCGACGTCGATCGCCGGCAAGATTCTGCAGCGCGAGGTGAACGATTCGGACCAGCAGCGGCTGGTGGATGAGTCGCTGGCGGAGTTGCAGACGAACTGAGGCCTCGGGTTCTTAGGCCGCCTTGCTCCCTGTCTCCCGCGTGACTCCGTGGTGAACTTCTTCGGACCCAATCCATGCCGCTGATTGAAACCCCACCAGACGCCGTCGCCGAGGTCTATGCCCGGAGCGTGTTCGACCTGGCGTTCGAGCGTGGGCAGCAGCCGCTGGCCGAGCGCGTGGCGGGCGAGCTGGAGGCGATCCTGGACATGGCCCGCCAGGACAAGCGGTTCGGCGAGTTCCTGGCCAGCCGTATTCTGCCGATGGCCAAGCGGGAGGCGTCGCTGCGGCGGATGCTGGATGGCAAGTGCGAGGACTTGACGCGCGACTTCCTGCTGACGCTGAATCGCAAGGGGCGTCTGGGGCATCTGCCGGCGATCACGGCCTCGCTGGATCAGATCCTGCAGGAGCGGTTCGGACGCGTCGAGGTCGATGTCTACACCGCCGCGCCGATGAGCCAGGGCGAGATGTCGACGATCCGCGATCGTCTGGCGTCGTCCTTGAACAAGGAAGTGGTCGTGCATCCGTACACGGACGAGTCGATGATCGGCGGGATCCGGCTGCGGATCGGCGACCAGTTGGTGGATGCCTCGATCTCGTCCAAGCTGCGGCGGATGCGGGATCAGCTGGCGCACGAGGGCGCGGCGAACCTGCGCGGCAAGATTCGTGACGTTCTGGGCGAGTGACGCCAAGTTGCGGTCCGGTACGGGCGCGCTGGCGTGCCGCGACGCCCGGGAGATAGTGGCCGACGTTCGGGTTGGAGCGTCGTGGCCCGAGGCTCGAGCGAAGTACGAACGGGCGTTGGGGCGAAAGGCGATGCGGGATGCAAGCCGCGCGTGAGCCGCGGCGAGCACACGGAAGCTCTTGCGGGCCTAGCGGAGGCTCGCGAGGCCCGCCGCCCCTGGTTGTCGAGAATCCCCCCGAGGTCACGCGTCGGGAGTCGCGGCACGGCTTGCGCTTCACGGACACCCCCCCCACAAGACGGGGAGCACGCGCCCCCAAACACCCGGGATCGAGCCCCGACTGTTAATCTGGGTAGCTTGCTAGGGGGTTGTATACGGTTCGTGTGAACGGTCGATAAACATTTCACCCAAACGGGGGTTTGGACTTGCTTCTATTGACCACCCGGTGTACTTTAGAACGCTGCCGAGGCATCGGGTGAAGCATGGACACACTCCATGCACCTGCGACTGTGTGGAGTCGTGGTCAAACTCTCGGCGGAAGGGACGAAGACAGCAAAACAAGAGTGTGTGTGGCGCTGGCGGTGATGACCGCGGCGGGTACGGCCAACGCGGGGTTCACGACGGTGAATACCGGCAACACGTTCGGCGGCGGTCTCGGTGCCACGGGTGGCGGCGGTTCCGAGCTCAACATCGTGAAGATCATGGAGAGCATCCCGGGGTACGGTGCTTATTCGGCTGGCGCCGTGGGCACCACTCTCACTTTCACCGGTGGCGGCAGTGCGAAGCGAGTTGAAGACTTCGGTTCCGGGGGGGTTCTGACGTTGGTGAATGGCTCAGCTGGTGCCCTCGATCAGAAATGGAAGGATGGCACGGTGACGTTCGAGGCGCACGCGCGTTTCGCTGGCTTTGGTCAGGCCTTTGGGTACAACACGGCGCTGGACAACAGCACCTTCGCAACAACGGTAACCCAGATCACCGGGTCCGGGCTCGGTGCCTCGGGTAGCGGAGTCTTCACCATCGGTGCCGGTGACTTCCAGTGGATGCGGGCCGACAACCTCGCCGGTGCCAATCGGCAGTTTTCGATTGAAGCCAACAATGCTGGAGCATGTGACCAGATGGTGGCGTGGGAGATCTTCGGCTTTGCTGGTCAGAAGCGCTACCTGCTCGCGTTCGAGGACATCGTTGGGAGTGGTAGCGACCGCGACTTCAACGACCTCGTGATGGAACTCGTGGTCGTGATACCCCCGCCCTCCGCCGGCGGGATGGGCCTTGCGGGCCTCCTGGTGCTCGGCGTGCGTCGCCGCCGGTCCGTGTGATTGACGGGCTGATCGCTCCGTCCTCGCGGACCGATCGCGGTGCTGGCGCGGGCCAGTCCGCCTCGACATGATCCGAACCCTTGAACGCCCGGGCGCGAGCTGCGGGCGTTTTCATTGCTGGCCCCGACCCCCGACGCACCGGGCTCATCCCACGGGTGGGTCAGCCACGTCGGGACCAGGCCGGTCCTCTGGCGTGCGACCACGAGGCGCTGGCCCTCGTGCCAGGAGGCGACTCGCTGCGAGGTCGGGGTGAAGAGGAAGACGACGGCGCGGAGGATCGTGAGCGGGGCGGCATCGCGGCTCCAGGTCGGGAGGCGCGGCGTGGTCGAGCGCGTCGAGAGTTCACGCCCTGAGAGCGCGGGCAAGGGGCTGGATGGCGCGTCGTCTGTCATGGGCGGCGGGAGTCGACCGGGGCGCGAATCGCGGGCCTTCGCAGGAGGGTCGGGCTACGATGCTCGCCCCGACGGGCCCAGCGCGTGCGCGGGCCAGCTTTGACACCCCGAGGCCGATTCCCATGCCCAAGAAGACGATCGCCGACGCCCAGGTCGCCGGCAAGCGCGTGCTGATCCGCGTGGATTTCAACGTACCGATCGAGTCGGGGCGGATCACAGATGACGGGCGGATCAAGGCCGCGATTCCGACGATCAAGAGCGTGATCGAGCGGGGCGGGAAGGCGATTCTGATGTCGCACCTGGGGCGCCCCGGGGGAGGGGGGTATGAGGAGGGCGAGAGCCTGAAGCCCTGCGCGGCGCGGCTGGCGGAGTTGCTGGGGCGGCCCGTGGCGTTCCCGTCGACCGACTGCGTGGACGCGGCGACCGCGGGCGCGATCGCGGGGATGAAGGCCGGGGATGTCGTGCTGCTCGAGAACTTGCGATTCAACAAGGGCGAGAAGACGGGCGACCCGGCGTTCGCGGCGAAGCTCGCCGCGTATGGCGAGGTGTATGTGAACGACGCGTTCGGGACGTGCCATCGGCCCGATGCGTCGATGGTGGCGGTGCCGCGGTCGATGGCGGCGGGGACACCCCGCGTGAGCGGGTTCCTGGTGGAGAAGGAGATCAAGTACCTGTCGGAGGCGCTGGCAAACCCCGCGCGACCATTCGTGGTGATCCTGGGCGGTGCGAAGGTGAGCGACAAGCTTCCGGCGATCGAGCACCTGCTGCCGAAGGCGGACGCGGTGCTGGTGGGCGGGGCGATGGCGTACACGTTCCTCAAGGCGCTGAACAAGAGGGTGGGCACGAGCAAGGTCGAGACCGACCAGGTGTCGGTGGCCAAGGGGCTGATCGAGCAGGCGGCCAGGACCAAGCACGACCTGCACCTGCCGGTCGACCATGTGTGCTCGACGCAGTTCGCGGAGAGCGCGGGGAACATCGAGACGTTTGACGACCAGATCAAGGACGGGTTCATGGGGCTGGACATCGGCCCCAAGACGATGGGCAAGTTCGGCGAGGTGATCCGCAAGGCCAAGACGATCGTGTGGAACGGGCCGATGGGGGTTGCCGAGTGGAGGCCGTTCAGGATCGGGACCGAGTCGGTGGCGCGGTCGATCGCGCGGGCGACGGAGGGCGGCGCGGTGTCGATCGTGGGTGGGGGCGACTCTGCGGCGGCGGTCGAGAAGTTCGGGCTCTCGGGCAAGATGACGCATGTGTCGACGGGGGGCGGGGCGTCGCTGGAGATGCTGGAGGGCAAGCGGTTCGAGTCGGTGGACCTGCTGGATGAGAAGTGAGGCGGTCCCGGGTTGTCGGGTTCCACGCAATGGACGCAATGGTCGCAATGGACGCAATGGTCGCGAAGTGGGACGGACGGAAAGCATGCTCGGGTGCGCCTTGAGCAGTTGATGGCGTTGCGGGTTGCCGCGGGATCTGGGGAGTGGAGGGCGGACAGACAGGCAAGGCGGGTGTGAGCGCGGCGCGTCTCCGCTGGGCGTCGACGGCGCTCTTGACGGCTGGCACTGCGGGGCGCGTTCGTCGCGCATGGCACGCGATCGTACCTCTCGTATGTTGCGCACTTCGCGTTGAAGCGAAGCCTTCAGGATCCCTCCTATCGCCCAAGGACTCGCCCGACGTGAAGCCCACCCGCCGCCACCTGCTGATCCTCACCGCGATCTGCGCGGTGGCGTACTTCATCGGGCTGACGACCCACGGCATCACCGCGTGGCACGAGGGCCAGCGGCTGCTGGTCGCACGCCAGATGCTCGAGGATGGGCGGTGGCTGGTGCCGACGATCAACGGGCACCCGTACCTGGCCAAGCCGCCGCTGTTTTACTGGGTGCAGATGGGCCTGGCGACGCTGCGCGGCTCAAGCGTGACGCTGCTGGACACGCGGCTTGCGGTCGCGATCTTCGGGTGGCTGGGCGTCATCGTGACGTACTTCGCGGCCCGCGACATGCTCCAGCCGCCGGGCGAGCTCGAGGAGAGCCGCGGGCGGGAATGGACGCTGCGGGGCGCGTTCTGGTCGGCGGCGATGCTGGCGACGGGAATCGACTATGTGCGATCGTCGCGGATCGGCGAGCTGGACATGCTGCTGCCTGCGCTGTGTACCGCGTCGATCTGGATGGTGTTCCGGGCATGGAAGCGGCACCTGGAAGAGGGGCGGACGGACTGGGGGGCGTGCCTGCTGGCGGTGTTGGCGGCCTCGCTGGCGGGATTGGCCAAGGGCCCGCCCGCGCTGGTGACGGTGGCGATCGGGGCGTATGGGGGCGTGCTGCTGCACGCGGCCTGGAGCGACGGGGCTCTGCGGGTTGACGCCCAGAGTCCGGGATCAAGCCGGGGACGCGCGGAGGCGGTGTTGCCGTCGGCGCGATCCGGGCGGGCCACTTTGGTCGCGGCGTTTGGGGGCGTCGCGGTCGCGCTGGGGTTCTCGGTGCCGCAGGTTGCGGAGTTGAAGGACGCGATCGGTTGCGTGGTGGGTGCGGCGTTGGCGGGGCTGGCGGCGGGCGCGGTGGCGCCGCTGGTGAGCGCGACGCGGGCGCGGGCGGTGCTGGCCGCGCTGAGCCGGACGCACCCCCTCCTGGTGCTGGGGTTGCCGTTGCTGGTGCTGTACGCGTGGATCGGCGCGGTGAACGCGCGGCTCGACCGGGGTCTGCTGGATGCGTGGGCGAGTGAGGAGGTCAGGGACAACCTGAGGCTCTTTCGGCCCGCGTCGTCGCTGAGCATCCTGGAGGCGGCGTCGTTCGGCGTGGGGCTTGGGTCGATCGCGTTCTTTGGGGCGCTGGCGTGGCTGCGGCGGGCGAGCCCAAGGCTGCGCCCCGGGTGGTACATGCTCCTGGCGTGGGGCGTGGGCGGGCTGATCGTGTTCAGCCTGTTTGGCAAGGGGCTGGCGCGGTATGTGCTGCCGGTGTGGCCCGCGATGGCGATGGTGGGCGGGATCGGGGTCGCCGAGGCTCTGCGGGTGTGCCGGGAGCGGCGGCGCCGGCTGGTGCGCGGCGTGCTGATCGCGGGCACAATCGGGCTGACCATTGCGCACGCGGGGTGGTATGGGTATGGGCGAGCGGCGATGTACGCCCATCGCTCCCCGCGAGGGTTCGTGGTGGGGCTGCTGGAGCCCGGGCTGGGGGTGGACCCGTGGCGTGTGGTGACGTTTGAGTTGTATGACCCTGGGATCGCGTACTACCTGGACGTGCTGTCGCCCGTGCAGACGGGTCGGCGTACGCCGCGTCCGCAGCCGGTGGGCGACGTGCAGACGCGGGTGAACCTGACGGGGATGGAGCCTTGGCCCGTGGAGCGGCTGGTGCGCGCCGTGGCGCGTGATGGGCCGTGCGTGGTGATCATGCGTGAGACGCAGCCGGAAAGCCGGGCGGAGCGCCGGTCGGCGCTGGAGCGGCTGACGGAGGCGGGGTTCGTGGCGACGGTGCTGCCGGTGCGGGGGGAGTATCGGTTGGATGGTGGGAGGACGAGGCTGCTGGCGGTGCGGGTGGAGGTGAGGTGAGGTGACGTGAGGTGATGTATGTCCAAGGAAGGCTTGGAGTCTGGGATTTGAGACTTGAGACTTGAGACTTGAGACTTGAGACTTGAGACTTGAGAGTTGAGACTTGAGACTTGAGGGTTGAGATTCGAGACGTGGGAGCTCACCGCTGGGACGTGCCCCCTCCGTCAACTTCGCAGAGCCTCGTTGACACCTCCCCCGCACGCGGGGGAGGGGGATCGGGGAACGAGGCATGATGCACGGCATTAGGCGCGGCATTAGGCGCGGCGTCAGGCGCGGGGCGGGCCGGGGCGGTAGCT
>Ga0163147_10008094_pt1 | contig 11745 bp, 11 predicted proteins | sample OliLakLV19MP6G1_FD_148597 | JGI IMG/M metagenome (GOLD analysis project Ga0163147, IMG submission 148597) | Freshwater microbial mat bacterial communities from Lake Vanda, McMurdo Dry Valleys, Antarctica- Oligotrophic Lake LV.19.MP6.G1 | ecosystem: Environmental > Aquatic > Freshwater > Lake >...
GGCGCACTGCTGCGGCCTACAATCTGCTGCGCATCAGCCGACTGAGTCCCACAACGCAGTAGCCCTGCCATCGAGCGCGCCCATGAACCGATCTGAAGCGTTACATCTAGCCGAGCCACAACAAACGCGGCGAATTGGCCACGACATGACATGCTCATCACGCCGCCGCGCTGTTCCTGAGTGCATGAAATCAATTAATCATCAGCCTTTTTCAACGAGCTGCTAGATGGGAACCAAACGAAAGCGAAATCGTGACAGCGTCCCGGACATGCGCTCGATTGCGCGGCTCTCCGGCGTGGCTCCGATGACCGTCTCACGCGCACTGAGTAACCCCGACCTGGTTGCCCCCGATACTCGGGCCCGAATCATGAAGGTGATCGACGACGTCGGGTTCGTGCCGGACCAGCGTGCGTCTTCGCTCCGCGGAACCCGCACTATCATCGGTACCGTCGTTCCGCCGCTCATTAACTCTGGAATCGCCGAGCAGGTGCAGGGGATGTCGGATGCCTGTCTGGAACGAGACATGCAGTTGCTGCTTGTTCAGGGCGACTTCTCGGCAGAAGCCGAGGAGCAGGCGATCCGCACGCTCGTCGGCTGGCGGCCCGCGGGCCTCATTCTCCAGGCTTTCGTGCAAAGCGAGGAGGCACGCATGCTTCTGCGTTCGCGCAAAGTGCCCGTAGTCGAGATCAGCGAGATCCGGGGCCACGAAGCCATCGACCTAACGGTAGGCGTCTCGAACTTCGATACCGCGTACGCGATGACCTCTCGTCTGATCGATATCGGCTACAAGCGCATCGGCTTCGTTTCAACGCCGACGCACGGCAATGACCGCTTACAGCAGCGCCGAATCGGCTACCGCGCTGCGCTGACGGACAGGGGAGTCCATAGCCAGGGCGCGGAACGGTGGGAGATCGAAATGCCGATCACCACGCGAGGCGGCTCGGAGGCGGTGAGCATCTTGCGCAACCGCGACCCGTCGATCGACGCGGTGTTCTTCTCGAGTGACACGCTCGCGATCGGCGCGATCCAGGAGTGTCACCGCCGCGGCTGGAAGATTCCCGACGATCTCGCGATCGCCGGCTACGGCGACACGGAGCTGGCGGCCTCGCTTTATCCCAGTCTCACGACCGTGCGCGTGCCGCGCTACCAGATGGGCCGGAAGGCGGTGGAGCATCTCACTCGACGCATCGCGGGCGAGCGCAACCTCTCGCCCTGCATCACCATCAACTTCGACATCGTCGAGCGGGAATCGACCTGAGAGCTTAATCCAACAGGCTGTCCCGCGCGCGTGCCGTTAATCCCGCGTGCCACGCTATCCGATCGTTTTCCGGCCAAAATGATGCCAGAGGGATGACTTCCGCCCGAACTGTCTCGACCGGCAGAGAATTCGGGAACGCCAGCGATCCCGCCACGGCTACAGTCCCGACTTCGCAGCGCACGGCGTATACCCTCTGTGTAGGGCGCAGCGTTTACAGCAACGCAGGAAAACACTCGTTTCGCGCGATCGATTCACGGACGATCGTCTGGCTGCGCGTGCCCAGCATCGCCAACCACAGATCGACAGTAGCGCGGAATAAACATTTGCGAAGGATGCGCGCTGTTCAAGATTCGGCCCGGCGAGCTGGGACGTAAGCGTCCGGTCTGTACCGCATAGATTTCTTGCGAGAGTTCAGGCCGCAATTTTCTGATCGATTGCGCTGAGCTCTGCGGCGAACTTCCACGGCAGCAGTTCGGCGACGCGATGGATAGGATGATCGTAAGCGGCCGGGGAACACACCCACCCGCATGGCGGCGGATCAGTGCACGCGCCCGGCGCCGGCAGGCTTCCAGACGTGCGGTAGCAGCTCCTCGAGGCGATGCTCGGGCGTGAGCGGCAGCCGCTCGAGGACGTCGCGCAGGTACGCGTAAGGATCATGGCCGTTGAGCCGGGCGCTCTGGATCAGGCTCATCACGACCGCCGCTCGACGGCCCGCGCGAGCGGAGCCGGCGAAGAGCCAGTTGTTCCTGTTATGCAAAGCTTTTCATAACAGGAATTATCCTCAGCTCTCGATTATGCACGGTTACCATTGGTGGGATCGATCAAGGAAGCGTACACGCCGATCACAGGCCGCAGGCAATTGCCTGACAAGACGATGATCGACGTTTGCGTAGGCGGTGAAATCCAGTGGTGCGATGCCGTGCATAATTACAAGGTCTGAAGGAAGTTCAACACGCGATCTGGCGGTCGATAGCGATGCCGTGTGCCGTGCGGGGCTGGGAGCCGACTCAGTGCCCGTTCCTTCATCGCCAAGTCGGCTTCGACATACATGTGAGTGGTTGCCGTGCTCTCATGTCCGAGCCAGAGCGCGATCACGGTAATGTCTACACCGGCTTGAAGCAGATGCATGGCGATTGAGTGACGCCATATATGCGGAGTGACCCGGTGTTTGGTGAGTTCGGGGTGAGTCGTGGTGGCGATTGTGACGGCCAGCTGCAAGCGCTCGGCGACACTGGTGCGGGTCAGCGGCGTGCCAGATCGGTTTGGAAACATCGGGTCTTCGAGTGCTCGCGGTGACGCGCGAAGCCACTGGCGAATCAGGGCTGCGGTGTTGGCCCACAACGGCACGGAGCGCTCCTTGCGACTTTTGCCATGAATCAGCATGGCGGCACTGCTGCCGAACTGGAAATCGCAGACCCGCATACCGATGAGTTCGGAGACGCGTGCGCCGGTATTGTAGAGTGTTGTGAACATCACGCGATCACGCTGTCCAGTCCAGGTCTTGGCATCTGGTGCGCCGATGATTGCTTCAATCTGCTCACGCGTGAGAAATCCGATGAGCGGTCTGTCGAATCGCTTCATCGGAATCGCCAGTACGGACTGAGTTACCGCCAAGGCCGCCGGTTCCTTGAGACCCGCGTAGTGCATAAAGGATCGGATGGCGGCAAAGCGCGCGTTGCGAGTGCGAGCGCTGTTATGGCGGCGCTTCTCCAGGTCACTCAGGAAGTCGAGTACCAGTGCGGCATTGATGTCTTGCAGGGCAATGTCTGACGGTCGTTTGCCAAGGCGCTGTTGGGCATGGCCGAGTAGCAATCGAAAGCAATCGCGGTTGGCTGCCACCGTACAGCCGCTGGCACGGCGCTGCTGCATCAGGCGTTCGACGAAGAACTGTTGCAGCACGGGTCCGAGCTTGGGCGTCATTGCGTTGGTTTTCATGGGGCAACTCCTGATGGGAGCGGCGGGAGTCGGTTGGCCGCGATTGCCATGAGTTCAGGCGTAGCGGTGACATGCCAATAGGTATCGGTGACGTGGGCGTGCCCCACGTAAGTGGAGAGAGCCAGGATGTTGCGTTCAATGTCGTCGCCGTCTTGGTACCAGCGTTAGAGACGACGGGTGATAAACGTGTGACGAAGATCATGAATGCGAACCAGGCGATGAGCGCCGCGGGCGCTCCAGCCGAGCTGTCGGCGCAGAACCTTGAAGGCGTGATGAATATTTTGGGCGCTCGCGGCGCGGCCATAGTCGAAGGCAAAGAAGTCGTCACGATCATGAGTCAGCGGATCGAGATCGCGTCGCCGGGCATAACGTTGCAGCGCCTGGGCGGTCGTCGAATGTAGCGGAACGAATCTCGACTTGTGGTATTTGCCCTCTCGGACGTGCAGACACTTGCGCGGCAGATCGACGTCGGCGCGCTTCAATCCGGCCGCTTCCGAGATGCGCAAGCCCGTGGCAGCAATGAGCCCAAATAGCGTGGCGCATGCTGCCGCGCACAGACCGCCGACGGGTGTCAAGGTCGACGCTGCGTGAAGCAAGGTGCGGATCTCAGCGACCGTGTAGATATGCGGCGTGAGGCGTCGATGACTGGGGCCAAAGAGGAGCCGTGGCGGAATCTCAGTGCCAGGCTCAAATGAGAGGCAGTATCGAGCAAAGCCGCGCAGTACTTCGACACGGCGCGCGGCGGCCAGACGCCGTCCATGTTCTGACGCAAGCGCCCAGCGACTGGCAATGGCGACGGTGAGGGCTCCGCGGTAGCCGGTATCGTCGGTGAAGCGAGCAAACCGCGCGAGTTGCTGGGCGTCGATGCTCAGATCGAAACCGGCCAGGCGACGCTCGGCGAGATACGCTTGAACCTTCGATCTCATGGTACGTTGAGCGTTCATGAGCGGCTTCCAGGCCATGGCATGGCCACGCGCGACAGCGTCGGCAGATCGACCTTGGCGTAGATCGCCGAGGTGACAAGACAGCGATGACGCAGCACATCGGCGATCTCTTTGAGTGTGGCTCCGCCCTGCACGAGTCGGGTGGCGACGGAATGGCGCAGTACATGTGGGCCACCGACACGGGCTTCGAGCCCGCAGCGTGCAGCTGCGTATCGCACTGCGCTGCGCACGATACAACGCGTGGCCGGCTGACCGACCGGCGGTCGGTGACGCAGGAAGAGAGCGCGCGCGCCCGAATCGGGGCGGCCATGCTGTAGGTAGGCCACGATGGCTTGGCCTGTCGTGGACGGCAACGGCAGTGTGTCCACGCGCCGCCCCTTGCCGCGAATGCGCAGCGTGCCCGCGAGCCAATCGATATCACCCAACTCCAGCCGCGCAACCTCTGCCGTGCGCAGGCCCAGATCCGCGAAGCATCGGGTGATTGCGTAGTCGCGCTTGCCCGTCGCGCACGTGCGATCAAACGCGAGCAGAAGCCGTGTGAGTTCGGACGGTGATAAGGATTTTGGCAAAGTCGCGAGTCGCCACTGCGCAATCCGAGGAATCGCGGCGCTCAGCGTGGTTGTTGGCTCGCCTGAAATGGCCTCGAAGCGAGAATAGCTGCGCAGCGCGTCAGCCATGCCCTGCTTGGATGAGGGCTTCCAGTTGGCGGTAGACTTGGCGAAGAATCCGATCACATCTTGTCGCCGCAGAGAACTGAGGCGAATAGGGCGTACGCCGAATCGGTCGAGTAAGAATGCACGCACGCGAGTTACCCGTACATTGCACGTTACAGGGACCAGTCCGCGCACCTCCGTCATATGGCGTTCGAACTCGCACAGGTCGTGACTGATTGCAGGTGGGTCGGTCGACAACTGTGGCGGAATCAACCGAGCTGTGCGAAGCATCTTCAACAGATGCCTTAGCGCCGGTCGCACGTAATGACGCAATCGAGGTAGACACAGCGCACATCGGCAATGCGGCAAATGCCGGTCGATGAAACCATCAACCGTCGTCTCATCAATATCAGTAAGGACAAAACGACTCGCAACGAGCCAATGCGCGAAATGCGCGATAGTCACTACATAGCTTCGAATCGATCCGGGCGCGTAACCAAGGTCAACAAGATGCTGAACGTAGGCGTCAGCGGTGGACTCCAGCGGTGATCCCGAAAACCAGTCGTGGGTAGCGCGCGTAAGTCTCGGCTTGGCAAGATCGGACATGTCGGCACTCCTTCGGGTGGTAGAACACCGGAAGGAGAGCACTCGAAGTTATGCACGGCAACTTACGCAGCCCGCACCTCAAAACGACTATTAAAATTGCCCCGACTCGCTCGCGCTGAAGTGCAACCGTGCATAATCGAGAGCTGAGGATAATTGCGGCCGAGCGCGATCGGGCGGATGCGGCTCTCGACCCAGTTGTTGTCGATCGGCAGATCGCCGTCGTCGAGGTAACGCGTCAGCGCCGGCCAGCGGCGCAGGCTGTAGAGGATCGCCTTGGCGGTCGCCGAGCCCTCCGGCACCTGGGCGAGTTTGCGCTCGAGCCATGCCTGCAGCGCCTCCGCCACGGGCTTTGCCTTGCGCTGTCGCAGTTCCCGCCGCCCTTATGCATCGAGCGCGAGTTCCTTCGCTTCGCGCTCGACGCCATAGAGCGCGCCGTAGAGCTCGAGCGCCTCGGCGGCGATCTCGCTCTGATGGTTCACATGCAGCGCGTGGAACTTGCGCCGCGCGTGCGCCATGCACCCGACCTCGATCACGCCGTCGCGGAACAGCGCGTCGTAGCCCCCGTAGTCGTCGCAGACGAGCGCACCTCGCCAGTCGCCGAGGAACGCTCGCGCATGCTCGCCGCCGCGACCTTCGGCGAAGTCGTAGACGACGATCTGCTGCGGGTCGAAGGCCGTCGTCCCGTAAGCCCAAAGGTAACTGCGATGCGTGCGTTTCAGGCCCGGCTTGAGCATCGGCAGCGGCGTCTCATCGGCATGCAGCACCGAGCGCTTGAGTAGCAGTGCCTTCATCGCCTCATGCAGCGGCGTGAGCTTCACGCCGCTTACGCCGACCCACTGGCCCTGCGTCGAGCACGGGATCGGGAAGCCGGCTCGGCCGAAGGCCTCTTCCTGACGGTACAGCGCCTGATGGTCGGCATATCTCGCGACCAGCACCTGGGCCACGAGACCCGCCGTCGGGATGCCCTTGTCGATCACCGAGGGCGGCACCGGCGCCTGGATCAGCGTCTCGCAGCGCTCGCAGACCCACTTGCCGCGGATGTGCCGCTCGACCTGCAGGATGCCGGGGATGAAGTCGAGCTTCTCGCTGGTGTCCTCGCCGATGCGTTTGAGCGCACAACCGCAGCCACAGACCGTCGAGTCAGGCTCGTGGCGGATCTCGATCCGTGGCAGCTCCTTCGGCAGCGCCGCGCGTTTCGGGATGCCTTTCGGCCGATCCGCCGGAGCGGCCTTCAGCTCCTCGAGCTCGGTCGCGATCGCCTCGAATTCCTCGTCGATCGACTCCTCGAGGAGGCTCCGCTGCAGCCCCTCTACCTGCTCGCTGCGCTTCCCGAACGTCCAGCGCCGGAGCGTCGCCATCTCGTGCGTCAGCTGCGCGATCTTCAGGTCCCGATGCTTGATCGCATTCTCATTCTGCGCGAGCAACGCCGCGAGCGCCGGGCTGAGCTTCATCAGCCCCTCGACACTTATCTGCGCAACGTTCGGCAGCCACGTCGCGTCAGTATACCGCGTCACGCGGCTCCAAGCTCGCCAAACGCCTATATTCGAAGCACTTCAGAGCACGCGGATCGTCGCGAGATCTCCGAGCCGCTGCCACGGCAGGTCCACGACCAGTGCGCGCAGCTGCTCGTCGCTCAGCGCCATCGTGATGCCGCTCGCGCTCGGCGCCCAGACGAACTGGCCTCGGTGCAGTCGTCGTTCGCAGAGCCAAAGGCCGAAGCCATCGTGCACCAGTACCTTCATTCGGCTCGCACGCCGGTTGGCGAAGAGATACGCGTGATGCGCTCTCGCCGCGCCGAACACGCTCACCACGCGTGCGAGCACCGTATCGGTCCCGGCGCGCATGTCGAGCGGCTCGACCGCGAGCCATGCCTGATCGATTCGGATCAACCGAGCAGCTCCCGCAACCAGCTTGCGCAGGCGCCCGCCGCCGTCGCCGGCCACTCGATCGTGATCCGCGATTTGCCTTTGCGGATATGCACGCGGATCGGACGCTCTGCCGACGTCGACGCCGGCGCGGTTCGCGTCGCGATCTTCAGCGGCAGGAACGGCCCCGCTCGTCGTCGGCAGCGCCGCCGCGGTCATCGCCCTCGGGGTCGCCGATGCCGCGCCGGATTCCTTGATCCAGGTCCGCAGCATGTTCGCATTCAGTTGGGAGCCTAGGTAGCAGTAGCCTGCATTGAAGGTGCCTTTCGATACTCGCGTTTCGGATAATGTCGCTTCAGAAGCTTTGGACGGTTGTCATCCGACTCAGAGTCGCTGCGTTCTCGTGAGGAGGGGCTACACGAGACGGGAGACTTCGCGTGACCATAGCGCACGGCCGGACCCGGATTGCACCAGAGCGATCTGCCGTCGAGCATATCTGGCGACGTAACCGGTGCATCGCGAAGGGGACGATCAGTGTCTATCGATACTGGATTTCGCGCTTCTCAGCGTGCTGCCTGTCCCGTAGCCTCGACGAGCGCGGCGAGCTGACGCGCGCTGGCGCGGAACGCTTTGCGCGCTGGTGGCGATCTGCGGGAAGTTCTCGCCCCGGACGCGTGAGCTCTGCGATAGAAGGTTCGCGCAGCGCGCTTCGCGCTTGGGCCCATGCACGCGCAGTCCTCGGTGAGACGCTGCCGACCTGGCAGCCGTCTGCTCCGACGCGATCAACGTCACCCGTCTCCGCAGCGTTCGCAGCCTGGATGCGAGAGGTGCGCGGCAACCCTGCAGTGACGATCCACAAGAAGCTGACGCAACTGGCACTTTGGCGCACCTTCTGCCGATCGCGAGGTCGCGCCGCAACGTACCCTCGGCTGAAGGATATTGATGACTTCGTCGTGGCATACCGCCAGCGCTATGCACGCACAACAGTTGCTGACATCTGCTCGACGCTACGCGCCTATCTTCGGTTTCTGAAAGCGACGGGTCGCGTACCGCATAACCTGTCTGGCTCCATCATGGCGCCGCGCGTACGCGTAACCGAGCGGCCGCATCGTGCCCTGCCATGGAGCGATGTGCAGCGGATCTTGCGCGCCGTCGACCGCAGCCGCACGGTCGCGCGGCGCGACTATGCGATTCTGCTGATGATGAGCGTCTATGGGCTCGGTGCCGGTGAAGTAATCGGCTTGATGCTCGACGACGTCCGCTGGCGCGAGGCCACCGTGCGCGTCACTCGCCCAAAGACCGGCGTGCAGTTCCTGCTTCCCCTGCTGCCAGCGGTCGCCCGAGCGCTCCTGAGTTATCTGCGGCGCAGTAGTCCTGTACATTGCGCCTCGCGCCACCTGTTCGCGACAATGCGCACGCCGCACCGCAGGCTCGCGTGCTCGGTCACCGTACGGCACATCCTGCATGCGGCCGCGCAGCGCGCCGGCGTCGAGGCGTCCTTGTCTTGGCACGCACGTCCTGCGTCACACCCATGCCTCGCGGCAGTTGGAACTCGGAACCTGCCCCAAGCTGATCGGCAACATTCTCGGCCACCGCGATCCGCAGTCAACCTCAGCGTACCTGCGCGTGGCGACCGAACGCTGCGGCGGGTGCCGGCGTTGCGATCTGCACCGCCGCGAAGTCCTTCGTCTCGCCCAGCGCCGCTGTCCGGCGCTGCCAATACGACAGCAGATTTGACCGCACGCCATGGCGCTGCGCCACCGCGCGCACCGTCGCGCCCGCGACCCGCGTCTCGGCGACCATCGCACGCCGTTGCTCTTCGCTGTACTTGCGCAGCACTCGCCGCGACTTCGCCGTCGCCATCGTCGTCACTGCATCCATCGCGAGTCCTCGCCGCACGGCAAACGGCCGCGCCTCACACTCGCTCAGCCACAGTCGCAATGTCTATGCGGTGCTAGCCGGACGCTTACGCTGGGACGGTAACCCGGTAACCTCATAAGGGTCGACCAAGCGCTAGTAAGCGACACTTACGGCGTCCAAGTCGCGAGATTCGCAGACGGGCATGAGCAGCGTTTCGTCCCACCCCGCCGTGAGGGGTGCATTCGCACCGTGCGCGTACGGCACGAGGGCCGAGATGCGGTCACGGACCTGTGCAGCAGCGAGACCGGCCGCGACCCGCGACCCGCCGTTCGACCGCCGCGTCGTCGAATTAACGCAGCACGGGGCCGGCGAGCAGCGATTTAAGGGTTTCGACCGCGTGCCCAATCGCGCCCGCGTTCGAGCCCACCAGCGTGACTTTCGCGTGCGTCTTGCCGGCGTCGAAGACGGCAATCAGGTTTTCGGCCACGCGAGCCTGCGAGCGATGGCGGGAATTGAAACGACGACGATCAACAGTGCTCCGACGAAGATCGACAGAACGATCCCAGGCACATTCATGAGCGACAGGCCGAAGGTCGTGAGGCCGAACAGGATCGCCGCAAGCACGACGCCGGCAATCGTCCCCACTCCGCCGGCGATAGAAACGCCGCCTAATATAACGATGCTGACGACTTCGAGCTCCCATCCAAGAGCGATCGTCGGTCGCGTCGAGCCGAGGCGAGAGGTCAGGAGAATCGCGGCAAGCCCGCTAGCCAAGCCGGTGGCGGCGAACAGCCAGAAGCGGTAGCGCGCAACTCGCACGCCGGCAAAAAATGCGGCAGTGGGATTCGAACCGATTGCATAGATCCGCCGGCCAATGATCGTCCTATGGAGAATTACTGCCGTAACGAGCGCAGCCACGACGAACAGCACTAGCTCGAAGGAGACGGGGCCGAACACATAACCCTGACCGAACCAAGCGAAAGACGGGGGGTACGATTTTAACACATTGTCTCCCAGCACACCGTAGGCGATGCCGCGAAAAAGGCTCATCGTACCAATCGTCGCAACGATGGACGGAACGTGGAGAACGGTCACCAGCATACCGTTTATCATTCCTGCCGCGAGACCCGTGCCAAGACCGACGGCAAGCAGCACGGGTGTGGGGAACCCGGCTTGCGCCGCGAGGCCCATCGCAACCGACGCCAGCGCGATGATGGCCGCGACGGAGATGTCGATCTCCCGGGCGATGATGAGCAGCGCGAGCGGCAGCGCAATCAGCGCCTTCTCCGTGAAGTTGAATGTCGCATCGGAAAGCGTCCACGGGTCCAAGATGTACGGCGAGACGCTCGCGATGCCGGCGAACACCACCGCAACCACGATCGCGAGCAGAGACTCCCAGCGCAGGAAACGCCGCAGTGGTCGCGCGCGAGTCGTCACCTCGACGGTACGCGGCGGGCTACTCATGCCTGTCGCGTCACGAGAGTCGAACCATGACTCGCGCGGTCGCGACGCGCATTGAGGATGACGGCCCCGGTGATGATCAGTCCGCTGACCGCCATCTGCCAGTAAGGCGACAAGCCGAGCAGCGGCAGAGCGTTCTTGATAATTCCTAGGAACAGGCAGCCAAGCGCGACGCCCGCGATCCTGCCGACGCCGCCCGCGACGGAAACTCCGCCGATCACGCAGGCTGCTATCACCTGCAACTCGAATCCCGAAGCCACATCCGTGTACGCAACCGCGAAACGCGCGACCCAGAGATAGCCGCACAGACCCGCGACTGCACCACTGACCGTGAACGCGAAGAACTGCGTTGCGCCCGTGGAAACGCCGAGACTGGACGCCGCTGCGGGGTTTCCGCCTACGAGGTACAGCCGGCGCCCGAGAACCGTGTGCCGCAGGAAAATGGCGCCCAGCACGATGGCTGCAATTGCCAGCCACGACATCAAACTCAGGCCAAGGAGTTGCACACGCACGATCTCCTGGAAGTCCGGTGTCATTTCATTACTCGTCACCCAGGCGCCGCCGGAGACCACGAAGACGAGGCCGCGGTAGATCGCCATGGTTCCCAGTGTCACCACGATCGACGGCACGCCGAGCGACCAGATCACGGCGCCGTTCAGCGCGCCGAGGCAAGCGCCTATGGCGGTCGACATCAGGAGCAGCACAATTACCGGCACGTCGGGAAAAGCCTGGTTGACCAACGCGGCGATCATGCCGGTCAGCGCGAGATTCGCGGCCACCGAAAGATCGATGGCGCGCGTGAGCAGCACGAGTGTCTGGCCGACAGCCAGCAGCATTAGGATCGACGTGTCGTCGAGCGTGTCAAGCATGCCCGAGACGGACGCAAAGCTCGGGAACATCACCGACGCCGCCATGAAGGTGGCAACGACGAAGAACGCGAGCCCTGTCTCACGGCTGTCGATCAGATCGCGACCAAAGGACTTCATGCGTCGAGCGCCGCGTGCAGCACAGCCTCTGCGCTCGCATCGCGGCGCTCGAACGAGCCGCTCAGTCGACCGCGCCGCATGACGAGGATGCGATCTGACATTCCGAGGATCTCGGGCAGCTCAGAAGACACCATCACGATTGCCAGACCCCGCTGCGCGAGCTCGTCGATCAGGCGA
>Ga0163147_10008106_pt1 | contig 11732 bp, 13 predicted proteins | sample OliLakLV19MP6G1_FD_148597 | JGI IMG/M metagenome (GOLD analysis project Ga0163147, IMG submission 148597) | Freshwater microbial mat bacterial communities from Lake Vanda, McMurdo Dry Valleys, Antarctica- Oligotrophic Lake LV.19.MP6.G1 | ecosystem: Environmental > Aquatic > Freshwater > Lake >...
CGCCCGCAGCGCCTCCTCCACCGCGATCTTCTGCTCCGGTACCCAACCATCCGCATGCGCACCATCGAGCGTGCGACGCGTGACCGCCGCATAAATCCCCTCGAGTGGCGTGGGCGGTGCCACAAACCAATCGCTCCCAAACGCGAGCGTCGCGCCCTGATCGAGTAGCGACCGAAAGGCGTATGTACTGCGCGCGCGTTCAGGGCCAATCACCTTGTCGGCCCAGCGTCCGTCATCGATGGCATGATACGGCTGCATGCTCGCAATCACCCCAAGCGCCGCGAATCTCGCGAAATCATCGGGGTGAATGTGTTGCGCGTGCTCGATGCGCCACCGGCGATCACGTGGTCCGAACTCCGCCGCAACCCGCGCGAACAGATCGAGCTGCGTGCGAATCGCGCGGTCGCCGATGGCGTGAATCGCCAGCTGCAACTCCGCCGACTCGGCCGCGCGCATCCACGCCAGCATCGTGTCGGGCTCGGTGACAAACAAACCCGACTCTCCCGGCGTATCGGTGAACGGTTCAAGCATGGCCGCCGTGTGCGAGCCGAGCGATCCGTCGACGAACGCCTTGAGTAGTCCCACACGAAACCACGCATCACCAGCACCGTGGTTCTTCATGTGTTGCGCGAGTCGCGCATGTGTACGCAGCGGCACGGCCGCATAAATACGAGTAAGCATCGCATCGCGATCGCGTGCCCGCTGAAACACCGGGAGATCCTCCCAGAAGCCCATGTGATGCACCGCCGTGACACCTTTCGATGCGACATACGTCATCGCCGCGTCCAGTGCACCATCGAGCTGTGCATCACTCGCCGCAGGAATCACGCGCTGCACAAGCGACATGGCGTTGTCCTTGAACATACCGGTCGGCTCACCGTGCTTATCGCGCACGATGGTGCCGCCGGATACCTCGGCCGTCTGTGCCGTGATGCCGGCAGCCCGCATCGCCGCACTGTTCGCGAGCGCCATGTGGCCGTCGAGCCGGTTGATCCACGCCGGGTGCTTGGGCGTCACGCGGTCAATCCACGCACGCGTCGGCAACTCGCCGCCCCAAAGTTCGTGATCCCAGTCGCCGTGCTGAATCCACGTGCCAGCGGGTAGCGTGCGCGCATATTCCGCAATGCGGCGCGTGAACTCGTCTGGCGTGGTCGCGTCACGAAGCTGCACCGACGCGAGTGCAAAACCGCCCGTGAGAAAGTGCACGTGCGCATCGATGAATCCCGGCGTCACCATCCCGCCTTGTGCATCGACGACGCGCGCGGAACCGGTCGTGCGTTTGCGCACCTCGGCGCTGGAACCAACGGCCACAATGCGGTCGCCGGAGATGGCGATGGCGTCGGCCCAGGGACGCCGCGAATCACCCGTCCATATGCGCGCGTTGACGATGGCGAGTGAGACAGCGTTCGTGGACGAATCAGACATGCAGGTGGTCGTGGTGAGGGCCGCAAAGGTCGCGACCAGCGCGGCGGCGTGAAATCGTGGAGACAGGCAAAAGAATGATGCCGAACAAGTCAGGCTCCCGCGATATCGTGGCGCATGCCGAGTTGCGCGCGCTCCCCCAGGACAACATGCTTATGGCAACCTCAATCGCGATGCCCATGGCGATGCCGTCGCTCGTGCCCAAATACACACTCAGCGATCTCGACCGGTTCCCAAACGACGGGAATCGCTACGAGTTGCTGGACGGGTTCCTGCTCGTGACGCCGGCGCCGAAGTCGCCGCACCAGATTCTGCAGTCAATGCTCGTACGTGAGCTGACGTTCTACTTCGGCCGACGTCCTTCCGTATACGTGCTGACTCCCGGCGCGGTCGAAGTGGCACCGGGGACGCACTTGGAACCGGACGTGCTCGTCATCCCGAAAACAGGCAAACCGCCCGAATCGTGGCTCGCCGTTCGCGACTGGTGGCTGGCCATCGAGATTTCCGGCCGCGGCTCCCGCGTGTATGACCGGGACTTCAAGGGTCCCGCGTATGTGCGCGCCGGTGTGTCCACGTACTGGCGCGTGGATCTGCGGGACCGATGTGTCTACGTATCCACACGCGCACAGCCCGGGGAAGTCCGGCACGAGGCACAACTGCACTGGTCTCCGCCCGACCTCACAACCGAACCGTTCGAACTCGACATCCCTGCCCTGTTTGAAGGGATTGAAGGCGACGAGTAGCGCCGCCTACCGCTTCTCCATCGCGTCGCGCACATCGAGCAGGATCTCGAAATACAGCTGCTCGCGGCGATACGCAAAATCGAGCGACGCCATCTGCGAATCGTCGCCAGTTTCCTTGGCGCGGGCGAACGCTTCGGAGTACATCTCTTCAAGGTTGGTCAGAATACGATCGCGGGAGCGGGACATGCGGAGTGCCTCAAGTGCAGAATGGGTCAGACGGGGAGGAAGGTCGCCGGGAATCGCGGTCGCGGCTTCGTCAGGATCGAAGAAGCGCGTGAGACGGGTCATCATGTGGCGACGCATCGGATCAGGAATTTTTACCATGGCTCTCCTGTGGTCCGGAACGGGGGCGTGACGGCACGCGAACAGGGCAGTACACCAGAGTCGATCCCCCGCCACAGCGCCATTTCACGCGAGGCGGTGTTCGCCCGCGATCAGTGGTGCTGCGTGTACTGCGGGACCGAAGGAACACCGGAATCACTCAGCGTAGATCATGTGCAGCCGCGCATGCGTGGCGGCGACCACTCGGCGGGGAACGTAGTGACCGCTTGTCTGGCGTGCAACGCACGCAAGGCGCATCGCTCGCACGCCGAGTTCCTCGCCAGCGAGCCGGAGTCATGGCAACACTTCGCGAGGCGGGCCGGCTACGTGTGGCCCAGGCATCTGGCCGCCGTGGAGGCGGAACTGGCGCGCCGGGCGCGACGCACGGCGCGGACACGGAGCGAACGAACTCAGCCATAAGAGTGTATTACCGTGGGCTGGATGTTCGACCTCCAAACTCAATCGACCAATGAACAACGTGAAGGTTTTTGTGCTCATGGCCGGCCTGACGGCGCTCGTCGTCGCGCTTGGCTCGGCCCTTGGTGGGTCCACAGGCGCGATCATGGCCTTTGGCCTCGCTGCCGTGATGAATGTCGGTATGTTCTGGGGTTCGTCGAAGATGGTGCTGCGCGCGTACAAGGCGCAGGTGGTGACGGAAGCGCAGGCGCCCGACCTTTATCGCATGGTCGATCGCCTGCGGCAGAACGCCGGCTTGCCCATGCCCACCGTGGCCATCGCGCCGCACGAGCAGCCCAATGCGTTTGCCACCGGGCGTAATCCGGAAAACTCGGTCGTGTGCGTGACCGAAGGGCTCATGCGCACCATCAACCGCGAAGAGCTCGAAGGCGTGATCGCGCACGAGCTCGCGCACATCAAGAATCGCGACATGCTGTTGCAGACCATGGCCGCGACCATGGCCGGCGCGATCAGCAACCTCGCGCAGTTTGCGTTTTTCTTTGGCGGTCGCAGTAGCGACGACGAAGGCGGCAGTCCGGCCGTTGGGTTGATCGCGATGATTGTGGCGCCGGTGGCCGCCATGCTCATGCAGTTCGCGATCAGCCGTCAGCGCGAGTTCAAGGCCGACCGTGTGGGTGCCGAGATCTGTGGGCGTCCGCTGTCGCTGGCCAGCGCGCTGCAGAAGCTCGAGACGAGTGCCAAGCGTATTCCCATGCAGGTGTCGCCGTCCATGGCGCCGCTCGCGATTGTGAATCCGCTCGCGGCGTTCAAGGGCATGGGTGTTGGAAAGCTGTTCAGTACGCATCCGCCAACGGCCGAGCGTGTGGCGCGGCTGGAGGCGATGGCGTAAATCACGGCCAGGTCGCTCCTCGCGACCGGTGAGGTGCGACTGATTCGCCCCTGATCACCAGAAGGAGATCAGGGGAGTCCAGAAAGGCGAGTCGAGCTTACGTCGAGCCTTCGCCGCACCGGATTCAGCACGATGAAAACGTGGCTTCAATTAGTCGCCCTCCAGAAAGTAGACACCATCGGCGCGTCCCTCAGGCTTGCTTCGGGAGGGGAAATGAGTTCACCGGATGAAACGTCGCACGTTTGTCGGTCGCGCGGCAGTCGCCCGATGACCTCGGCCAACAGCAGCGGAGAGGCGCTATGCAGACGATGAACATTCCCTTGCCGGACACCCTGAAAACTTTCGTCGAAGAACAGGTATCGACCGGCAGCTATAGCAGTGCCAGCGAATACATGCGTGAGTTGCTCCGAGCGGCGCAACGGCGCAAGGAAGACGAAAGGCTTAAACAGCTGCTCATCGAAGGGATGAACTCGGGCGAAGGGAAAGTGATCACCCCTGAATTTCTGAGCGAACTTCAGAATAACGTCTCAGCTCGTGTCGCGGCGCATAGGAAGAAGCACTCCACCAAGTGAATTCATTCTCAAACCGGCTGCTGAAGCCGACATCGTCGCACATATTGACTATCTGATCGACGAGTATGCATTCGACGCAGCCGACCTCTGCGCGCATCTTGCATACGGCCCGTGGTGTCGACGCGATACTCGATGACGAGTAGCCATTTGAGACTGGCACGTCAAACAACGCCAGATAGACCGAGCCGCGCTGTCGCCCCCAGTGCGCAATGCTCGCGTGGCCATCGGCGCTCGTATGCCGCACCGCCGGCCATCAATCCTCCGGCCGGCCGAGCACTTCTGCGAAGAACTCGGCGGCTCGAGGGTCTTTGCTCTGGCCCAACCAGAAGAATGCACTCTGCTTGACGTCACGATCCCGGCTGGTGCGCGCGATGCGCACCAGCTGTTCGTATCCATCGTCGCGGCGAGAGAGCGCGAACACGGCCGACGTGCGCACCTCGCGGTCGGGATCGTTCGAGGCAATCGCACCAATCTCTTCAGCGGCCTTTTCACCGGCCGCCTGCGCCGCCCAGAACACAGCCTGCGAGCGCACCGCGCGCGGGCGTGATACGTCGCGAGCCACGGCCAACACGCGCGGCCACGGCACGTCGGCGTTCGCAATGGTGAGCGGGAGAAACGCGTCTTTCGCCGACGCCTCCGTACCACGCTCGGCTTCTGTCACAAGCCATTCTACCGCGTGCGCGGCGGAGACCGTGCCGAGGTCCACGACACGTTCGTTCGCCCGCCAGCGGCCACCCACGTTCGTGCGCAGGGCAATGGTTCGCCCTGACAACCGGTCCGCCACCACACGCACTGGTCCCGCCTCGCATTCCACATCGAGATCGCGCTGGCGGCTCCACGACCCTGAGTAGTTGCGGTCGCCGGTGCGGATCCAGCTCGAGCCGTTGCCACACACACCGGGCCGCGCTTCGAACGACAGACGCACCGTACCATCGGCGACCGCCCGCACCTGCTCCGCGACCGAACGCGTGTTCTGTGCATCAGTCACGACCACCGGCGGCAGCAATAGTGCGCCGACCACGACCATCCGCTGGCTCAGTTGCATGATCACGTGCCTCACTTGTTGATGATCTCCTGCAGGAACGCAGGAACGCGCGGGTCCTTGCTCGAGCCGAGCCAGAAGAGCGCCTGCTTCCGCATCTCGCGGTCGGGGTCGTTCTTTGCGATCTCGAACAACACGTCCACCGACTCGGACGTCTTCAAGTTCGCGATTGCAAAGATCACCTGGTTCTTGAAATCTTTTTCCGGTGCTTTCCTGTACAGCGCCTGCATCTGCGCCAACGTCATCCCGGACCGGCTCGCGTTGTACAGCGCGTTCCGGCGAATATCCATGGACTCGTTCGGGTTCATCGCCAGTGCGGTGAGAAACCGCTGTGCTTCGGGCGACTTGCGCTGCGCCACGGCGTACAGCACACGCTCTTTGAGTTCCGTCTCGCGCAGCGTGGGATACAGCTGCATAAGGAAGTCGGACGCTGAATCCGCGTCGCTCCCGCGCGAGCCGAGCCAGAAGATCGCCATGCCTCGCACGTCGGTGGACAGGTCACTGCGTCGAGCCATGTCGCGCAAGGCGGCATGCGCACGCTCATTTCGCTGCTGCGCCAACGAGAATACGGCCTTCTCGAGAACCGCGTCATCCAACGACGTACGCAGCAGATCGATCAGCGCAGTGGTGGACTTTTCACTGTTCACCTGGCCCAGCCAGAACACGGCTTGCTCGCGAACCTCGCGGTCGGGATCGGTGCGCAGCGCGTTGAGCAGAATGTCTTCCGTTTCATTGCTGCGCTTGCGTGACACGAGAAACACAGCCTTCCGACGCAGCACCGCCGAACACTCATCGCGGCGAGCCAGCACACTCTTGAGTGTGGGCAGCGCGCGTTCACTATCCATCGTGAGCAGCGCATCAAGCACCATGAGGCGTTCATCTTCATCTTCGCTCGGACACACGGTCGACATGCGCTGCGCACGCTCCGTCAGGCGCTGGGCTGAGGCCGCATTACCGCGGCTGGCCAGCTGCCCGTCAATGCGCGCCGCAAGCGATCGCGCATCGGCGGCACTCGAGGCATTCGGGTGTGTGCGCTGTTGCCACGCGAGCAGTTCACGGGCCGTTTCCAGCTGCTCCACGCCGCCAATACGATGCCGCGAGAACGCTTCCCAGTACGCCGCGTCCTTCGCCAACGGCGAGCCACTGAAGCGGCTGCGCACCCCCGCGAACAGTTCTGCCGCGCGCTGGTTGTCGCTGCGCCGTAATGCGGCCTGCGCCGCACGAAAGAGCGAGTCGGCCGGATCGTCCTGCACCACCGACGTCAGCTCCGCGAGCCGTGTCATCGCTTGTTCAAGTTCCGCATGTGCGCTCCAGGGTGCGCTCCAGGGTGCGCTCCAGGGTGCGCTCCAGGGTGCGCTCCAGGGTGCGCTCCAGAGCGCGCTGGTGCCCTGCGCGGCGAGCGGGGCGACGGCCAGCGAGAGGATCGTGAGCAGCGTGGCAGCAAGGGACATCAATATTGGTGTGTTCATTCTGACATCCTCCGGATTTAGTGTGTTCATTCCGACATCCCCCGTGTGTCGTCGGGTGCGTTCACCGTGGGCATGGCCGCGCCGCGCACGCGCAGCAGCAGATCCCCAGCGTCGAGATCATCGCGCACCGACTGCGCGTCGGCGGCTCGGCCGCTCGACTGCGCCTGGACGATCAACGCCAGTGTGAGCTCGAGGTCCTGCAGGAGTTGTCTCGTCCGCAGATCATGCAGGGCTTCGGTATCGAGCAACAGACGCGTCGACAACAGCAGGTCGCGCGCCCACGTTGCGACTGAGGCATCTGTCGCTGTACCACTCAGGTCCTGCCGAGCGGTGACGAGCAGCGCCTCGGTGCTGGCAAAGTGCTGCGTCGTGAGTGCCGCCAGCATCACCGGCAGTCCGAGCGTGTCGTTGTCAGCGCGACGGTCATCCACGGCTGCGATCGATGCGGCGTCCGGAGCGGAGTCCGGATTGGCGTCGCTGCGTTCGGTGAGCCCACGACCGATGACCACGCCAACGATCAGCGTCGCCGCCAGTGCGGCCAACGCTGGCCACAGGCGCCTCGACTGTGGTGGCGTGAGCGCGCGTACGATCATTTCGTGGTCAGCACGCGTTGCCGGTAGCGTCTCCTGACCCGTGCTCGCGCGTCGCGCCGAGATCGCGGCCCACATCGCGTCGCGCGGTACGCTCGCCAGTTGTTCATGCGGAGCACGAACGCGAGGTGCACCGTTGTCGCGCACATGATAGTGCTCGCGGGCGAGCGCGCGAAGTGTCGCATCGAGCGCGTCATCGGACGGCGTCAACGTCTCGGATGCCGACGCGCTGTTTTCGGCATCGGGAGCGTTGGGCAGGCCATCGCTGCCCCACAGTTCATCGTCGGGCGGCAGCGGCTCGCGCGCCGGATCGAAGTTCAGGTGGCGGGTCATGCGACCTCCGGTCGGACAAATGGAGCCAGCGCGTGGCGCAGTTTGCGTCGCGCATGAAAGAGCTGGGTCTTGGACGTACCGGCGGCCACGCCCAGCGCCAGGCCGATTTCTTCGTGCGTAAAGCCTTCGATATCGTGCATCACGAACACCGTGCGATAGCCGGGGGGCAGCGCGTTGATCGCCGCACGCATTCGATCTTTGAGATCCGGCTCTGCCGTGTTCGGCGTGGTGTGCTGCTGATCCACCAGTTCGAGTTCGGCGTGTCGCGCATCGGCCCGTTTTTCTCGGCGCAACCGGTTCAGCACCACCGATACGGCAATCGCGTGCAACCACGTACCGATCGCGGCGTCACCACGGAATGCATCGATGCGCTCAAACGCGCGCACGAACGCGTCCTGCGTGCATTCCTGCGCCAAGTCTTCGCGCCCCATCATGCGCAGGCACAGGCGGAACACCCGGTCTACATGACGCTCGTAGAACGCCCGCTCCGCCGCCGCGTCACGCGCCCGAAGCCCCGATACGAGGGCATCGGTGGCGTGGTCCGGACTGAGTGCGGCTGCGAGGGGCAGGGTCATTTTTGACCGTGGAGGCGAGGCGTCATGGTGCTCCTCTGACAGTCCGCCCGGCTCGAAGGTTGAATGGGCGGGGCCGGGAGCATGTACGCGCCTATCCGGCGCCTGGCGGCGTCAGCCCGTCGGGTCGCCCAACCGATGGAAGACAGCCTCTTGAACCACCCGTCCTGCCTTCAGATGCTCCATGACAATGCGCTCGAGCAGCTCGGGCGTCACGTGCCCATACCAGACGCCTTCCGGGTACACGGCCACGATCGGACCGCCGTTGCACACCCCGAGACACGGCGCCTCACTGCGCTTCACGCGGTTGGGGCCGAAGAGCAGCGCCTCGCGCTGGAGCAGAAACGCCAGTCGGCTGTACAGCGCCCGGCCACGTCGATCCTCAGCGCAGAACCCACCGGTGCAGACGAGCACGTGGCGGGCGTAGGGCTCCATTTGCGGACGGACGGGGGCAGGCATCAAGAGGAGGTCGAGTGGCGGACGATTAACTATTGTACGAACTGCTGGGCGTGCTGATGCGTTTCAACGTAGTCTGTGGTTAACCCGTCCTCACTTTTTGATCGAGCCGCCGTGTCCAACGCATTGCCCCCAGATCCCATCATCGCCGCCAAAGGCTACGCCCACCCCGACGTGCTCGTCAGCACCGAGTGGCTCGCGTCGCGCCTCGACGATTCCGCTATTCGGCTGCTCGAGTGCAACGAAGACGTGCTGCTGTACGACCTCGAGCACATTCCCGGCGCGCAGCGCATCGATTGGCACGTTGACCTCAACGATCAGGTGCAGCGCGACTACATCGCGCGTGAGGCATTCGAATCGCTGCTGCGCCGACTCGGTATTGACGAACACACCACCGTGATCTTCTACGGCGACAAGAACAACTGGTGGGCCAGCTATGCGTTCTGGGTGTTCTCGCTGTTCGGCTTCCGCAACATGAAGCTGCTCGACGGCGGTCGTGCGAAATGGATCGCGGAAGACAGACCGACCACCGCTGAGATTCCGACTCTCGCGCCTTCGTCCTTCGTCGCTGGCGAGCGCGACGACGCGCGCATCCGCGCCTTCCTCCATGACACGCGCGCACACATGGACGCCGGGCAGCCCATGATCGACGTGCGGTCGCCGCAGGAGTACACCGGTGAGCGCACGCATATGCCCGACTATCCGCAGGAAGGCACGCTGCGCGGTGGACACATTCCGGGTGCACACAGCGTGCCGTGGGCCCGCGCTGCGGAGTCCGACGGATCGTTCAAGAATGCCGAAGCGCTGCGCGCCATTTACGAAACAGAAATCGGATTGCAGAGTGACCAGGACGTGATCACCTATTGCCGCATCGGCGAGCGCTCGTCGCATACCTGGTTCGTGCTAACCTTCCTGCTCGGCTACACACACGTTCGCAACTACGATGGCTCGTGGACGGAATGGGGCAACGCCGTCCGCGCGCCGATTACGATTGGGGCTAATCCATGAGCGGTAAACCGCCGGCAGTAGTAAACATGCAGTGGGTGGGTGGACATGCGTTCGAGGGCGGACGAGAGGGGCGTCCCAGGATTTTACTTGACGGAGACGGCGTGCGTGGCCCCGGTCCGGTCGAAACGCTGCTGCTCGCCCTGGCGGGATGCACGGGCTACGACATCGTGGACATTCTCGAGAAGCGGCGCACGCCGGTACAATCGATGGCGATTGGTGTTGTGGGTGAGCGTTTCGACGGCGTGCCAGCGCGCGTCACCAAGATCGTCATGACGTACGACATCGGCGGTGACGGGATCGAACAGGTACATGCGGAACGCGCCGTGGAGCTGGCCGTGCAGAAGTACTGCAGTGTGCGCGATTCGCTTGATCCGAACTTGGGCATCGAGACGGTGGTGCGCGTGAACGGTGCCGTGTAGGGCAATACCGCCCTACGCGTGTGCTCACACCACATAGTCTCTTACTGAAAAGCCGCCGCAGATGGCCATGCGTTCCCCGAGCCCCACACTCGTGCTCGCTCTCGTCCGTCTGCACCCACGATGCGCTCCGCGTTCGGTCGCCTCCCGTGCCGTGAGTCGTACCCTGCGGCTCACCGCACACGGCGACCTATGTACCGCCGTCCTTCAGGTCGCGCGCCACGTCGGCGAACCATTCGATTGGAGTTCGCACCGCCACCACACCCGCAGCGCGCTCACGAAGCTCCGCGTCCAGCGTGAGCAGTGTTGCCCTCGCATGACGCGCCGTGGCCACATACACGGCGTCGGCACTGCGCAGTGCGACGCGCGATCGTCGCACAAACCTCGATTACGAATAAGCCCGGCTGGTGCAACGGCACCTCGTGTTCAACGAGCGACGTGACCAGCGCCGCACATGGCGCACGGTGCCGCTCACCCGACGAGATCGCCGACAGCCAGACCAAGGCATCGAGCGTCACGCTCACCGTGTGTGCCAAACACCGGGCGTCACGGAGTCGACTTTCGCGCAGTGGCGCTCACTGAGTCGCGCTCACGCCGCTCGTATCCGGTATCGATCGCCGGGCATGGCTCATCGCCCGTCGCGCTCCAGCTGCTCGACCAGCCCGCCCGATCCAGCCGTGGCCGCGGCAACATGAGCACCGAGCGCCCGCCACCGGACCAACCACTGCTCTCCCGGATTTGGCCCCACTGGCACCGCGTCAGGCGCCTCAACTCCGATAGATGGCACGCGTATCTCCACCCACGCCGTAAACAGTGCCGTGGCCACCTCGCGCACGGCTCGCCCTTCCAGCGCGCTCTTGGACTTGACTCGGCGATACAAGTCGTCGGGGAGATCGAGAGATGTCTTCATGGGAAAGTCTATTACGGTATTCACACTCGACGCGCCACCCGCTCCACCACCCGCATCACCTCACCCAGTCGCGGTCGTGCGCTGCACCACACAATCCGATCGGTGCCCAACTCCGCCAGCACGTCGGCCGCGTGACCCACCGCCAGTGCTTTCGCCACCACCAGCACGAGCGGTGCATCTCCCGCCGCTCGCACCTTGGCCACCTTCGACGTCAGATACTCCGGCGTCCAGAATCCCACCAGCTCCACCGCCGCCTCACGACCATCGGTGTGCCGCACTGTGAAGTCCGGCAGAAACACCGCACCGCCCAACGACAGCGGCGAACGTTCTCGCGAGAGCTGCCAGCCGAGTTGTGTCGCCCACGAGGATGCACGAAAGTCGCGCGCGAACTGTCGCTCCCACGCGGAATCAAAACGTTCACGTTTTGGCTCACCCCCAACAGGCGCCGTCCCCTCGACGGCACGGGCGCGACCGCTCAACACGAACTGACACGCTTCGCCATCGCGCACGAGCTCGGCGCGCACTCGCCATCCGGGCGCACGTGCCGTCGAGGGGACGGCGCCTGTTGGGGG